>Ga0268278_1001232_pt1 | contig 15282 bp, 16 predicted proteins | sample saktaG_3_FD_190135 | JGI IMG/M metagenome (GOLD analysis project Ga0268278, IMG submission 190135) | Saline water microbial communities from Sakinaw Lake, British Columbia, Canada - sak_2010_1_5_55m | ecosystem: Environmental > Aquatic > Non-marine Saline and Alkaline > Saline ... | reverse complement strand
TTGTTCCCATGATCTTTGCGGGAGGATTTACCGGTCAGCTCGTTCGTGGGCTCGCACTCACGGTTGCATTTTCTCTTTTTGCTTCGCTGTTTGTTGCGCTCACTATTGTTCCAATGCTCGCATCTATCATCTTTAAAAAACGTGCTTCCGGTGAAGAATACCGGCAGGCAACCGGAAAAATTTTCATTAAGATAAGAAACTTCTATTTGAAAGCACTTCGCTGGTCGCTTCATCATCGCGGGAAAATAATCCTCATTACTCTTGCGTTCTTTGTACTGGCTGTTGTATTAATACCATTTATCGGTGCTGAATTCATGCCAAAATCTGATATGCCAATGCAGGTAATAAACGTCAAAGCTCCAGTAGGAACAAGCCTTGAACAAACGAGCAGTATGATCAAAGAGATGGAGACAATAATTCAAAATCTTCCGGAGGTTGAAGATGTGATGTCTGCAATCGGCGCCATGACAGAAGGTATGGCAGCAGCAGATCCCACAAATCCACAGGGTTCAAACGAAGCTCAAATCTTCTTCCGCATAACCTTTAAAGAGGAACGGGATCGCAGCTCGGAACAGATAAAAGAAATTATCAGGCAGAAACTTCCTCAGCTCGAAGATGTTGAGATAACTTTTGCTGATATGTCCGGTGAAATGATGGGTGGCTCGGGTGCTCCAATCTCTATTAAAATATTTGGCAAGGACCTTGATTATCTCCGCAAGATAAGCATGCAGGTCGAGGATAAGATCTCGACGATTCCTGGCATAGTGGATATACAAAATACCTATAAACAGGCAAAACCGGAACTTCATATTACTATCAATCGGGATAAGGCATTTCGATACGGGCTCACAACTGCGCAGATTGAATCGGCGATCAGAACCGCAACGTACGGCACAATTGCAGGAATTTTCCGGGAAGGGGGTGATGAGATCGAGATTCTCGTTCGGTATGATAAGCAGGACCGTAACAGCATCAAAGATCTTGAGGACATCACTCTCACCTCACCATTGGGATTTTCCGTACCGCTGAAGCAGGTGGTAAGTTGGGATATTGGAGAAGGTCCTTTAACCATTTCCCGTGAGCATCAAACGAGGAAAGTTACGATCACAGCAGACCTTGCAGGTAAGGATCTGAGCAGTACCGTCGAGGAGATCAAAAAAGAACTTCAGGGTATAACCGACGATCTTCCGCTTGGATATTTTATTGAATACGGCGGCGCATATGAGGACATGAAAGAGAGTTTTATAACTTTGTTCCTTGCACTTCTTCTTGCAGCACTTCTCGTGTATGTGATACTTGCATCCCAATTTGAATCCTTCAAGCAGCCCTTTGTGATAATGTTCACACTCCCACTCGCATACATTGGCGTGATCTATATTCTTGTTGCAACCAGTACGACACTCAGCGCGATAACGTTTGTCGGAATTATTGTGCTCTCGGGTATTGTGGTGAATAACGGCATTGTGCTCATCGATCATATAAATCAGCTTCGCAAAGAAGGACAGGTATCACAGGATGCCATCATTCAGGCGAGCTCGGACAGGATGCGCCCAGTGCTCATCACTGCAATCACAACAATTGGCGGCATGATGCCGATGGCGATCAGTACCGGACAGGGTTCGGAAATGAGATCTCCTCTTGCAATTGCAGTCATTGGCGGACTTATTACTGCGACATTCTTTACGCTTCTTATCATTCCAACGATCTATTCATTGGTAGAAAGGATTTCTTACAAGAAGCGCGCAAAGAATAGCGAATAAAGATAGCGAAATATGTACATTAATGGGAATGCTCTCGATGAAGGGAGCATTCCTTTGTTTTAGAGATCTTTAGATAATTATTGACATGATTAGTAATACTGCTACACTATCTATGAAATAATTAAAATGGAAATGAAAACTTATTATGATAAAGAAAACCCATAAACAAATTGCTCTTGAAAAAGCAATTCTCTCTCACCTTGAAGGAAAATCAACTGAAGTAGCGAACTATATTTTTAATGACCCTGAGATACAAGCACTTCAGGACTATGCAAATACTGTTTCCATAAAACGACTCGGTTTCAATGACCATGGTCCTGTCCACATGAGAACTGCGGCTCTAAATGCGCTTATTATGTTTGATCTGCTTCATGATGCAGGAATCAAGCTCAATCTTGAATCTGAAAAGCTGGGCACGTATGAGGATAGTGAAGTATGTGTGCTGACAGCCTCACTTCTTCACGATGTCGGCATGACTGCAACCCGTGATCATCACGAGATTATTGGTATCATGTTTGCTGAGCCGATCATTCGGCGTATGCTCGACGCTATCTATAAAAATAATATCCCAAAAAAAACAATTTTGAAAGCAATGATCATTGAAGGCATTTTCGGTCATATGGCTACGGAAAAAATATATTCTCTGGAAGCGGGCCTCGTGCTCATCGGTGATGGCTGTGATATGGAAAAAGGGCGCTCCCGCATCACCACACTTCTCTCTCAACAACCACGAGTAGGGGACATTCATAAGTATTCTGCAAGTTCGATCCAAAAAGTGAATATTATTGCGGGAAAGAAGAAACCTATTAAGATTTTAATTGAAATGTCACAATCCGCTGGTTTTTTCCAAATCGAAGAAGTGCTTTTTCCGAAGATCATTTCAAGCCCGGTTAAGCCATATATCGAGCTTTACGGACAGGTGAAAGATAAAGAAATGATGCAGTACTTGTAATTACTGTTCTTTGAAATCCCACTGGAGGGAAGTCTCTGTTTTGAAGGTAAACTTATTGAGAAATGTGAGCATCCTGCTTATCGGATAGTTTTTCTCTATATAAAAAACATCAAAATTATGAAGGATGGACTGGAGTTTTTCGTCTTCAATTCCCATATCACAAAATACAATACCCTTTTCATATTGCAGAAGCGAATCCGCAAATTCTGCCTTATTCTCTAAATAAAGAACATTTTGTTTATTCCTTGAAAGAAAGGAATCTCTCAATGCGGTGAAATAGGCATCATCTTCATTCGAAGATAAGATTAATATCTCTTGATCAGGTGCAAAGACATCGACTAATCTTTCATTCTCCTCAAGCTGAACTTCTACGTGACTGTGCTGCATATTGAGCGTAACTAATCCTCGAATTCCACTGAAGATAAACCATGCCGCAATGACAAGTGAAGCGATCTGCCCGATCTTTTTCATTATTTGAATCCGTGAAAGCTGCCCGAGAAATGCTACTGGGATGAGATAAAGAGTGGTGCCTCCAAAAAATCCAAGGAAAAGCATCATCCCACTTACTACTCCGCCAAGATTTACTGCCTTGGAAAGTGCGATCAAAAATGCAGGACAGAAATTTATACCCGTAAGAATGCCGAGAATAAAGGCGCTTTTGGTTATTTTTGCAAATTTTGAAACATGGCATTTTTTATCATGCTGCCGTGCCCTCACGGCAGAAAGCACAAGATAGATTGAGAGTAAAATATATGCGATCGATGTGAAAAGCGTTCTGTTGATATTCGAAATATTCGCACCGATATATCCGGCAAAAGCCCCAAAAGCAATATATGAAAAAAACCTTCCCACAGAAATTTCTGCGACAACGCCGATGCTCTTTATCAATTTCCGTTCTTCGGAAAGCAAATAGGGCAGATAGATCGGAGTGCATGTCACAAGGCACACAGAACCTGTTGCCAATCCCAGCATGAATCCTTCTGTAAGCGTTTTCAGCATGATTTAAAAGAGTACATCAATTCCACAGGAATGGGCATTTACTCCGGGAATTACTACATTGTCCTGATAGTGATAGCCACTATAGGATACGTGGACATTCAAACTCGTTAATGCATTCATAGTAGCTTGTATAAAGAGAATATTCGATACGGACATCGCTATCCTATATAAGAAGTTTTGATTTTACTCATCCGATTTGTGTATTGCGTTAACAGGGCACGCACCGACACAAATTCCACAGTTTATACATTTCTCTGTATCTATAACGGCTTTGCTGTCCTTCATGCTTATCACACCAACAGGACATTTCTGAACGCAGATCGAACACCCGATACAATTTGCTACATCTACCACATATGACGCCTGCTCAACTGTGATGGAATCTTTAACTTCAGGCACAATTTCTTCCTCAATTGTTGCGCTGCCATCTACTATTTCAATCTCATTTATCGCCTTAACAGGGCATTGTAAAGCACATACTCCGCAATCAATGCATTTAGACAGATCAATAACTGCCTTTCCATTTTTCATCTCTATCGCATCTGTTGGACATTTCACCTTTTGTACACAAATCGTACACCCGATACATTTTGATGAGTCTACTTTATAAACTTTAGTCGTGTCCTGTGCAAATATTATGAGGGGAATCGCAACTAGAACAAATATCATTATTGAATATGATTTTTTCATCTATTTTTTCCTTAATCTCTATAAATACATTTACTTTTTTCTTTATCATTTTTTGAGCATTGGCGAACGCAACTCAAACACTTGATACAATTAATGTCAGAAATTTTTTCATTATATCCGATGTCAATGTTCATCGGGCAGTAATTCAGGCAATTAAAACAGTTAATGCTGGTGTGGATATTCCTGAATATTTTGTATCTTTTAATGCCGAATAGATCGGCAATTTTCTGTATAACATTCATAAGCGCAGCATAAGGGCAAATGTATCGGCACCAGAATCTTTCGACAAAGAAACCGGCAAGAATAACTATACCGAGTACAAAAATTCCCGCAATCGTAATATTTTGAATGTGGGCTATTGCGAGAACCGGACAGAACTTCATATACAGGTATTGAGCTGCGAGAAACGCAGTTATTGCAGTGAATAAAAATACAATATATTTAATAATATTCAAACGTTTATGTGCTTTGTAAGGTATTAATTGCTTAAATTTTTTCCTGGACTTCCTGGTTGAGAATACAAGCTCCTGAATCGTTCCAATAGGGCAGACATATCCACAAAACCATCTCCCGAGGAATAATGAACTAAGTGCAATCGCAGCACCAATTATAATTGCAACTGGAAAAATAAACGGTGCGAACTTTGCTCCGATCTTCCACACCCCAAAACACACCGATGCATAGGGGCAGTACTCGTGCGCGACAGGAAGCGTGCCCTGTATCAGTAATACAAACAAAGACACAGATATCCCGAGCGAAACCAGCTGTACTATCCTTCTTACTCTTATCTTATTCATCACAATATTTATTTCGGAAGATCAATATTATATTCTTTAATTTTTCTTGATAACGTATTTCTATGAATTCCGAGCATCTCTGCCGCTTTTACCTGATTGAACTCACACTCGTCTAATATTTTCACGATATGAGCACGTTCTACATCCGCAATTGTTTTAGTATTCCCCTCTTTGTCGAGAGGATGATATTTCTGTATCTCATCAGGGAGTTCTTCGATCTGGATCACATCACTTCTTGTCAATGCGACCGTTCTCTGTATCACATTCTTCAGCTGCCTGATATTCCCCTCCCACGGATAATTCACGAGCTTCATAAGTGCATCATGAGAAAATGATATAGCTTCATTCCCGGAATACACAGCGAGGAAATGATCCATCAGCTTTTTTATATCCTGCTTTCTTTCCCGCAATGGGGGAAGATGAATGGGTATAACATTTAATCTATAATAAAGGTCTTCTCGGAAATGTCCTAATTGCACCTCTGTCTGTAAATTTTTATTTGACGCTGCGATAATGCGGACATCTACTTTTTTAGTTGTAGAACTCCCCACAGGTTCAAATTCCATTGTTTGCAGCGTGCGGAGAAGTTTTACCTGTATTGACGGAGCAACATCCCCGATCTCGTCCAGAAAAAGTGTACCGCCATTCGCTTCTTCAAAACGCCCTTTTCTGTCGCGTATCGCACCGGTAAATGCCCCTTTCACATGTCCAAAAAGCTCACTTTCGAGAAGTGTTTCCGGAATTGCCGAGCAGTTTACTTTTATCATTTTATATTTTTTCCTGGGACTGAGGTGGTGGATTATATCTGCAATGACCTCTTTTCCTGTTCCGCTTTCTCCGGAGATAAGGACTGAAGCATCCACATGTGCTACTCTTTTTACAATGCTGAGGATTTCATTGATCTTCGGACTGTCACCAATAAAGGTCACGGGAAGTTCTTCGCTTAAGATAACATCCTGAACTTTTTTACTTTCCTTCTCCACCTGAATGTAATTCTGCGCATTTTTAATTTTATTCAACAGCATTTCAAGATTGATCGGTTTTTCAATATAATCAAAAGCACCGAGTTTGAGCAGCTCGACAGCATTATCTACAGAACTGTATGCTGTGATGATAATGACCGCAGTGAGAGGATTTATTTGCAGTATCTTTTCCAGCACTTCTTTCCCACTCAGACCCGGCATCCTGTAATCTGATATCACGACATCCACGGGCTGTTTATAAAATTTTTTTATTCCTTCTTCGCCATAAGGTGAGGTAAAGATTTCGTGTCCTTTTGACTCAAGAAAATCTGCCAATATCTCTCTTTGAGAAGCATCATCTTCGATAATTAATATTTTCACTCTGCCTCCAATTTTGGAAGTCGCAGTATTATCTCAGTGCCATTTTTTGTGCTGCCCTTAATGTATATCTCTCCCTGATGGGCTTTTATTATCTTCCTGGAAATCGGCAAGCCCAATCCGTTTCCGCTCTCTTTTGTACTAAAATAAAGATCCCATACTTTTTCTCGCTGATCCGGAGAAATCCCCGTGCCGTTATCAACTATCATGATCGTCATTTCTTTGTCTTTCTCAAAAAATTCTATGCGGATGTTTCTGTTTTCTTGTTCGGGTGAAAATGACTCGACAGAATTTTTTATGATATTTATCAAAACCTGAGTGAGCGCATCGATGTCAAAATACCAGACAAGATTTTTATTTCCATCCACTTGAATTTGCAGGTTTGTATCTTTATATTCCTGATGAAAAATATCAGCAATTTTCCCAATAAAATCACCCACATTAACTTTCTTAATTTTTAATGCGATCGGGCGCGAATAATCAAGGAATCTCTCTACAATACCGTTGAGACGCCCTATTTCATCAAAAGAAACGGAGAGCCATTTTTTTAACTCGCCATCTTTCTCGGAAACAAATTCAGCACGAATCCTTTGAAGTATCATTGAAATCGCATTAAGCGGATTTTTGATCTCGTGAGCCACTTCTCTTCCAAGTTCTCCGATGCCAGCCATATATTCAGCTTTTTGAAGTGATTCCATGATCCTGTGTATCTTAATATGATTGCGATAAAAGAGATATTCCAGTATTAAGACCCCGGTGAAGATTATCGAATAAATAATAAACAAGAGAATGCGGTTTCTCTTCAAAGATTCTATTTTATCTATGGATAACCCAAGACGAAGAAGCACGGGGTCGGTTTCTTCAAGAGAGAAAGGACGTATGATCTCAAGCACTTTTTTATTCTCAAAAGAAGTCTCGCGAAAGGCAATGGTCTCATTTTCCAGATGAGAGCTTAAAAATGTGTCTGAAGATATTCTTTGCATCCGATGCACATTTTCAGTCGCTGCAATTATACCCCTTGCATCCTGAATGACGAGGTATCGAATCTGCGGAAGTGTTTCTATTGATTCACTTACGGATGATATTTGCTGACTTAGTTGAGAAAAAATTGTAGAAAGCTGAATAGGCTTTAGAAGCGAGAAATAATCTCTCTTGTTTATTGATGCAACAAACCATTTCTCGTTTCGAAAAGAGACAATATACACTGCGTCAGGATTTTCCTCAATTTCTAATAGAACAAATTCTTCTGTTTTTGGAAGCTGATTGATCGCAACATCTTCTGTGCAGTCCTCCGGTAACGAAAATACAAGATTTCCAAGTGTATCAATGACGCAGATATGATGTATGAGCATCTTCTGCCGAAGCGAATCACTAACCTGTGCTGTGTGATCCTCCATAACAAGATGGATGAGCATTTCTGCGCGTTCAAAGAAAAGTGTTTCGATCACATCCTGAGAGTAGAGGTTGCTTTGAATTATATCATTTACAAGCTCGAGATACAGCCGCCCGTTCAATTCTATTGTTTTATAAACCGTTTTAATATTGTGATTCTGTACATAATAGAGCGAAGCCCACAATAACACAATAATGATGGATATGATTACGAGTAGGTATTTGATGCTCTTTTCTTTTTTTTCTACCGGGCTTTTATTCATATTATTTCTTAAAGAGATATCGTATTCCAAGGCTTGTATCGTATGTAGATATACTTAATGCCGAATCAAACAAAACAAACATATTGCTGTTCGAATATAATAAAATATTATTACTGATCGGATAATCCGCATAAAAAGATATTCCAAGTCCCGTTTCGGAATAAGAGCTTTCTGCGGAAGAAATGTTGTAGATCTTATGTTGTATTGAGATATCAGGTTTTAAAAGCAGGTCATTCAAATATATAGTACTCCCCAAATAAATTTTATACACATCATATGCAAAAGAATCGTACAGTTCTGAACTCACATAGATGAGTGAATCTGTGGATGTAATATTTTTACAGACATATATTCCATACTTGAGTCCGATATTTCTCTTTATTCCACGAGAAAAGTATAACTCGATTGATGCTTTTGTCAGTCCAATTGACTGATCAGATATATTATTGAAGTATCGATAGGTAAAATCAAAATATGTGTGCATTGCAAATGTTCTATAAAATCTTTTATACAAAAGGTATAGGGCATTATCAATGTGTTCGAAATTTCTGTAATCAGGATAATATGTGAAATCAAAAATATCGCCATATTCAACGATATACCTTTGGTTTTCTATAGTGCGATACAATTCTCCGGTTGTTTTGAATTGGTCGTTCAGCGAATCTGCTGTATTTTGATAATAGATATGCGCACTTGTTCCTCCCCACGGAAAGAAGATTTCTCCAAGCGAAGAAATATTTCCTTCAATACCGGAGCCGTCAAAGGGTACTGCTAACTGCGGAGCGATATCAAGATAATAGGAATCAGAAAAATACTTGAAGCTTCCGCCCAGTATTCCCTTATTTTCAGCTGATCCATCTATGCCTTTTTGGGATGAACCGTGAAAATACATATCCCCTTCGGAGTTTTGTCCAAAGAGGAGTAATGGGAATATGATAAGGATCAGACCGAGCCAGACAGGCATCAACTATTGACCTCCATGATGTCCAGGGTTTCCTCCGTGTTGTCCGCTTCCACCTTCCCCTTTTTTTGACCCGCTTGATGAGCCGAACTCGCATCTGAACTGATAGTCATATTTATAAGAGATCATTCTGTAATGACGGATGTTCTGATGCTTGGAAAATGTTCCTTTATACCTCAGGGTTCTATTATCACATATGCCATCGCCGTCTTTATCAATAAAGAAGTCAAACTCAGCTCCTTCAGTTTTCTCTTCGATGGTGATCTCATCGCCAGATGCCGGTGCTTCTGTTGAATCTGCTGCATGCAAAGACACAGTAAATAAAATTACAAATAATCCAGCAAAAATTATGGATTTCATTTTTACTCCTTATAGAGAAAATACGACGGGACCGAAATCCCGTCAATATTTCTCATGTCCGCAGTCCTAAAAGTTGATGAGGTGTCTGATTTTGAGTTGCTTTGCTGAACCGCTGCCACTGCATGGTTCAAGAACAAAGTCGACGACTGCGCCATTATCATCAATAACTATCTCTTCAAGAAGGGAAGGCATATAGGTATGAGGTTTTAATGCTCGGGCTTCGTAGTTTCCTTCTGGAAGATCAACGATTGTATAATAGCCGTCTGCATCAGTAACGGCATCATATATGTTCAGACCGTGACCGCCATTGCCACCACCATTTCCTCCACCGTTGCCGCCGCCGTCCGGGCATTCTCCATCAATAAAATGAAATTTAACGACAGCACTTTCGATTCCTGCGCCGGTTTCCATATCTGTCACATAGCCACTTGCTGTGGCTGCAACTACGATACTCACACTGAGTATCATCATACTTACGAGTGCGATGAACTTTTTCATGTTAACTCCTTGTTTTCATTTCTATTCGCACTCCTTCTCTATGCGAAAATCGTGCCAAAAAAATTTATATTTGTGCGGGTTTTCCCGCTAATCCCCTTCGTATTGGCATGTTAAGTGTTATAAACTTATTCCCAAATTTTTCCAAACTTATTTTTGCGGATATTTTATGCACAAAATTGGTGCAGTGATTTTAATAAAATGATGCACAGCATTATTCTTCAAGGCAAGAGCAGGATGATGAATCTGCCCTCTAATTCTGTAAACCAGGAACAGGTGTCAGCTTTAAACCGTATATAAGTATCTTTTGATCTTTTTTGTTGGGGTTTTCTCAAAGGGGGCTGACTGCTCTATCATTTTAAGGATCCTTGAGAAAGATGACATGTTGCCGTTGACTTCATTCCTGATCTTCTCAAGCATTTCTTCAATTCGCTTTGCGATCTGCGTTTCCGTCATTTTTTTATTCTTGAATTCCGACTCAAGTTCTTCATAATTCAGATGAGCGCGTGCAACAAGCTGCCCGTTTTCCTGGTAAACCAGGGATTCGAGTACATCGTCGTATTGATTTATTTGTGATTCTATCTCTTCGGGGTATACATTTTCACCACTCGGACCAACGATCACATTCTTCAATCTTCCAATTATAAATAAATAACCATCTTTATCCATATAACCGAGATCGCCGGTTTTTAACCAACCGTCTTCAGAAAACATTTCCTTTGTTCTATCCGGGTCTTTATAATAACCCTTCATCACATTATCACCTTTTACCCAAATCTCACCCTCGCCTGTCTTCTTATCTGGTTCATTTATTTTTACTTCTACTTCAGGAACGATAATACCTGTAGATCGGAATTTGGTATTTTTCACTCCGCTCCCTGCAATCAACGGTGAAGTTTCTGTCAAACCATACCCAATCGCATAAGGGAATTTTCCTTCCCGCAAGAATTTCTCTACTTCGCTGTTCAATCCGGCTCCGCCGATGCCGAAGAATTTCATCTCTCCCCCGAAAAATTTCATCACTTTCTTAGCTGCTAATTTATGAAGTTCTTTTCTTACTGCAGGCACTTTCATTAATTGTCTGAGCAAACCGCTTTTGGATAATTGAGGAGCAATTCTCAGTTTATATATTTTCTCTATGACTAGAGGAACAGTAAGCATCATTGTAGGTCTTATTTTTTGTAAAACAGGAAGTAATACACGTGCAACAGGCGGTTTATCAATATAATATATCGAGGCCCCGCGAATAAAGGGAATCAAAAACCCAATGGTGAATTCATAGGAATGAGAAAGCGGTAGGATCGAGAGCAGCCTGTCCCCTTCTACAACATTTTGAACCTTCAGGGTTGCTTCAGCATCAAAAATGAAATTTTTATGAGTGAGTTCGACTCCCTTGGAATGACCTGTGGTGCCGGACGTATAAATAATAGATGCAACATCATCTTCTTTGAGAGAACTCTGGGCTGGATAAAGAAGCTTCAAGGCAGATTCTCTCAACTTTGCGAATTCAACCTCGCCTTCCTTTATGAAATCTTTAAGTTTATCTACTGTTGTGTGTGGTGGTATTATACTGAAATCATCGATGTGAAATATAGTACTCAGACTTTCCATCTCAACATCTTCAAGTTTATTATACTGCTCCCGGGAAATGAAAATCGCTTTTGCTTCGGAATGCATGAGAATATGGCGTATCTCATTTGCATGAAAGTCCGGAAGGATTGGAACGGCTATCGCTCCAAGGGTCGTTATTGCAAAAAAAGCAATGCCCCATTGGGGTTTGTTTTCAGAGAGGATCGCAACTTTATCTCCTTTTATAATACCTCTTTTCTGAAGTATTTTTGAGAGTATTTCAACCTTGTTGCCAAATTTTTCATACGTGATGGGTTTACCTCCCACCATTGAAACTGCGATGTTATTTCCGTAATGCAATATGCTATTGTGCAGAACATTTTTGAGTGTTTTCTGTTCATTTTTTTTCATGTTAATCCTTATTTGTCTTCTTGTCGCGTGCAAATATGAACAGTCCGATCTGTTTGTTATCACAACTTAACAAGACAAGAAGTATATATCCTGTCAATTTAAATGTTATTAATGATTTACTTGCAGTAATTGCAGTAGTTTTTATATTTTGATTATAAATAGCGGTTTTAAAATAATGAATTTAAACTTTTTTCCGACAAAGATGTCTAAGCAAATAAACGAAAATGGAACATGGATTCGATTCAGCTCAATCAACTGATTGAAGAAAATTATAAAAAGATCTTCCTGCTTGCATTGAAGATGTTGAAAAATTATGAAGATGCAGAAGATGCGACTCAGGATATTTTTTTGAAAGTTTATGAAAATATTAATTCATTTCGAAAGGAAGCAAAATTCACGACCTGGATATACAGGATCGCACTCAACCATATCTATTATATGAATAATAAAAGAAGCAAAGAAGTCAACCAGTTTCCGGAAGCCCACGAAATACGCACGCAAATGAATGCAAATCCCTCATCTGTACTTCATGAAAAGGAACTTTTTATTTCACTTGAAAATGCAATCAACTCTCTTTCTCCACGCCAGAAGGAAGTTTTTGTGATGCGATATTACAATCAGCTCCCTTTTAAAAAAATTGCGCAGATATTGGAAAAAAGTCTCGGAACCGTGAAAAGCAATTATTTCTTTGCTATGCAAAAGATAAAAAATAATCTACAAAATCAAAACCTGATCGAATTTCAGGAGTAACTATGAAGTGTATTGATAAAAATATTTTACTCGATTATCTGAACGACGAACTTTCATCGCGAAAGAAAAATCGGATTGCCGCACATCTTTCGGAATGTGAACATTGCAGAAATGAGCTCAAAGAATGGGAAAAGGTGCTGTCTATTACCCGGGAGTTTGTTGATCGGAATGTTCAAACTAATCCTGTCCCGCCACATGCTCATATCACGCAAAGATTTGAGAACCTTCCTCAAAAACAGGATAAACCCATTTGGGCAAGATCCTGGGTAAGACCGGCTCTTGCAACCGTTTCTGTCCTATTTGTTGCGCTGATGATCTTCTTCCTTTCTCCGAGAACGGTGCCTGAAATACAGGAAAATTATTATGTAATCGACAATGTTACATATACTGAAACTGTGTCATTGAGCGATGGATACCTTGATAATCTTGAAACAATGTATCTTCAGGAAATCTATGAAAATGATGAGCTGACACATGATATTCTCTATGGTGATTGGCAGTATTATGAAGATGTTCTGGATAATCTTGATCAGGATGAATTACAAGAATTAATAAATAAAATGTATGATAATAGTATAACATAATTTAGGAGCTATAATGAATAAAAAGTTAGTACTGCTTGTTATGGGATTGTTGATATTTTCAGCAGCTGCATTTGCGCAACCAGGATTCATGCATCCTATGGACGAGCATAAGAAGGTGATCATTCAGCTTAGGAACCTTGAACTTCTCAAGATTCTCGATCTATCCGATGAGCAGAGCATGAGAGTTCTTCCAATCATTAAAGACATTGATAATCTCATGGGCGATTCCTTTAAAGCCCACCATGTGATCATGAATGACCTGGAAATTGCATTGGATAAGAATGATAAAAAGGAAATCGCCAAGAATATTGACCTTCTTCTTGCCCAGGAAAGTGAACTCGACAAAAATAAATCTGTACTTTACGAAAAACTTCGAAATGAACTTGGTGAAGAAAAATTCGGGCGCTACCTTCTCTTTATGCAGAGCTTCGGAAGAGATCTGCAGGACAAGATCAAGATGATGAAGGAAGGAGATATATTCCAGGATCATCCTAAGAAGGATAAGAACAAATAGTAGTATTTATCTTTTATTTATATGAATGTCTGAAAACTGTGCGCTCTGAAATATACTGACTTTTTTCCGTTTCATCAGCTCGAGGATCGCAAGAAAGAAAGCAATTAGTTCAATCCTGCTACAATTTTTTATGAGGTCGGAAAAGAGAATTTTTTTATGCTTGCGAAGGAGTTTTGTTAACTCTTCTATTTTCACTTCCACTTTGTACTCATCAAGAGAAATATCTTCAGATATCTCCTGTGGTTTTTGAATGATGTATTTTTGCAGAACCTTAATAAGATCGTAGAGGTCGATATCTTTCTGTTCCAATTCATAACTCACTGCCGACTGCTGTATTTCTTTTCGTGCATCCTCGTCCATTGACCTGTAAAAATAATACCTGTTCTCTTCAGCAAGCTCGGAAAGTATCTCTGTCGTTTCTTTTACCTTCTGGTATGCAAGGAGATTATTCACAAGCTCGGTGCGCGGATCTTCCAGATCTTCTTCTACCGATCTTGGCAAAAGTGAACGTAGTTTTATCTGAATAAGGGTTGCCGCCATTTCCATGAATTCGCCTTCTATAGAAATATTTAAATCTTCCATCACGGCAAGGTACTTGAGATATTCCTCCAGCATAAAAGCGATCGGGATGTCGTAAATATTGATTTTATGTTTACGTATGAGATAAAGAAGAAGATCGAGGGGACCTTCAAAATTGGGCAATTTGATATTATACTTGTCGTTTTGTTCGGCTTGAGTTGACTGTTCTGTCATATTTTATATCGAAACCCCGGTCAACAATCTCACAAAAAATCTGATGGGAGGAAGAATAACTCCACCAATAATATTTAAACCCGCAAAGTTACTGATCAATATTATCGCAATAAATAGGAACATCCCCTTTCGTTCAAACTTTTGATATTGGAAATATAACCTGTCAGGAAGAAGTGCGCCGAATATTTTTGATCCATCAAGAGGTGGAATAGGAATAAGGTTGAACAATCCTAATGCAATATTAATAAATATTGTATAAAATATTATCATAATAAAGATATTTTGTGATGCTGTGGGTGAATAGAGGAGATTAAAAATAATGCTGAAGGCAATCGCACTGATAAAATTTGCCAGAGGTCCCGCAAAGGACACGATTGCTGTATCCCTTTTGAAATTTTTAAAATTATATGGGTTGATCGGAACCGGGCGTGCCCAGCCGATCTTTGCGATAAAAAGCATTATTGTGCCGATGGGATCGAGATGTTTGAGAGGGTTGAGTGTCAATCGTCCTGCCCTTTTTGCAGTATCATCTCCAAGTTTATATGCGGCATAGCCGTGGGAGAATTCATGAATGGTTAATGCAAAGAGCACGGGAAATATCAAAATAAAGAATTGCTGTATAATATTCATATTAGAAATGTATGCTGTGCTGTTGCAGTGTCAATTTTTTCAATGCCTCCCATGACAAATGA
>Ga0268278_1001226_pt1 | contig 15326 bp, 17 predicted proteins | sample saktaG_3_FD_190135 | JGI IMG/M metagenome (GOLD analysis project Ga0268278, IMG submission 190135) | Saline water microbial communities from Sakinaw Lake, British Columbia, Canada - sak_2010_1_5_55m | ecosystem: Environmental > Aquatic > Non-marine Saline and Alkaline > Saline ... | reverse complement strand
CAGCCACTGGTGCGGAACCTGCCACAGATATGGTAAGATTCCGGGGATACACAGAAACCATAAAAAAAACGAAACAAGCACATAGCTTGGCGGAGAAACGATCTCAAAAGGACGATTATCAATGGATATCATTGAGGCGCATCACCTCCGCAAGGCATTCGGGCAGGTCCTCGCTGTTGACGATGTCAGCATATCGGTTGCGGAAGGCGAGATCTTCGGATTCTTAGGCCCGAACGGAGCGGGAAAGACGACGACGATACGGATGCTCACCGGCGTGCTCTCCCCCGATGCCGGCACCGTCAGGATCCGGGGGGTTGACATCCACAAGAACCCCCTTGAGGCAAAATACTTCATGGGTGTCATCCCGGAGAACGGCACGGTCTACTCGGATCTCACGGCGGAACAGAACATCCTCTGGACCGGCAAGGCCTACGGGATGGACCGGGCCAGCTGCAAGAAGCGTGCGGATGAGATCCTCGCCCGGCTCGGGCTTGACGGGCGGCGGCATGATGTCGTCAGGACCTTCTCCAAAGGGATGCGGCAGCGGATCAGCATCGCGTGCGCCATCGTCCATTCGCCAAAGGTGCTCATTCTCGATGAACCGACAACAGGTCTGGACGTCTATTCCCGCAGGCTCGTGATCGATACGGTCCGGCAAATGAACCGGGAAGGGAGCACCGTGCTCCTGACTACGCACAACATCGAAGAGGCAAACACGCTATGCTCGAACATCAGCATCATCAACCAGGGAAAGATCGTGGCTACGGAAAGCCCCGAGAAGCTCAAGAAGACATTTGATACCAGCAGGTACATCGAGATCGCCTTCGAACAACAGGTCGGGCCCGGGATCTTTGCAGTCGAAGGGGTGATAAGGGCAGAACCGTGGGGAGACAAGTGGCGGGTGTATTCGGGCAATCCTGACAGGGCGGTCAAGGAGCTCGTTGCAGCGGCGGGCAGGGCAAATTTGACCATCGTCTCGATCGCAACGTCGAACCCGACGCTCGAAGAGGCTTTTGTCCAGCTCACGGCAGGTGCATAGTGGATCCCCGTCTCTTTGCCCGGAGCGTTGCAATCGTTGCCGAGAAGAACATGCGTATCTATTACTTCAAGGGGCCGGTCGTTGTCTTCGGCCTCCTCTTCCCCCTCCTCATGTTTCTTACGTTCTTTATCGGCCGGAGCCTCGATCTCGTCCTCTTCTTCCCGGGATTTCTGGGTATGATGCTCTTCTTCACCTCATCGTCGGTCGGCCCCCTCATCACACCGTGGGAGAAGCGGGACAAGACCTACGAGCGGCTCCTCTCGCTCCCGGTCGTTCTCGACAGCCTGATCGTTGGGGACGTCCTTGCGGGTGCAGCCTTCGGCGCCGGGATCACGTCGATCGTCTGGGTGGCGAGTTCTGCCCTGCTCCACCTCCCGCTCCGGGACCCCGTTCTCCTTGCCGTTGGCATAGTTCTCGGTGCGGTCACATTTGCTGCGCTCGGGACCCTGCTTGCCTCGCCGACTACCGATAACCCGTCAAACATCATGATGCTCTCGAGCCTTGTGCGGCTCCCCCTGATTTTCATAAGCGGGATCTTCATCCCGTTATCGCAGCTGACCGGCTGGATGTGGGCCGCAACCTCGCTCTCCCCGCTCACGTACCTTGTCGACCTCTTCCATGCCGCTTTCCTCGGCGACGAGGTCCACTCTCCATGGCTCGACTCGCTCGTGCTCATAATCGTTATCCTCATATTCTGGCTCTGTGCACGGGCCATCCAGCAGCGGAACCTCATCAAAGGGATCTGATTGTAACGGGCACCGGGCAACGGGACACCGGCAACCGGCGGCGATTCCGGAACAGGCGGGGCCTGTTGGAGCGTTACATGAAAAAACTACTTACAACTCTTTATAAAAACAGGACAGGAACTCAAATCACCCGCTCTTCAGCTCGACCAGCTTGAGCGCCCGCCCTTTTTCGCAGATGTCGGGGGCGTTGCCAAGTACGTCCGCGATGATGTACTTCTCCCCTTCCACGATCCCGTCAGGGTGGCAGAGCTCGTAGCTCCGGCAGTCCGCCTTGTTGCAGGAGGATTCGAATTTGATCCTGGAGTTGACCATCGCCATCTCGGCACTGATCAGCGCCGTCACCGGCGCCTCCATCACCTCGACAGCAGTTGCACCGTTTACGTGCTCGCTACACTCGTGGTGCGTTGTGCGGACGGTGACGACCCGGTATTTCCTTCCCTTCTGGAGGTTGTGGCACGCTTTTTTCACCTTGCAGGTATCGCAGGCAGCAGCTTCCCCCTCATATATAAATTCAACGCCCTGCCGTGCATATATCGTCCCGATCAGGGTCACCTTGGTCTTTGCTTCCGCCATAAACGTCACTCCTTGTAGAGCATCCGGACAACCTTTTCTGCAGACTCTTTGGTCAGTCCCATATCCAGTATAGTAAAGCGCTCCGGACGGATGGTCTTTGCCATGAGGAGCGCCTCAACTGCAATACTGTCATCGATCCCCACATCTGCGGGAGTTGTCGGGGCGCCGATCATCTTTAACGATGCCCGGATGCCCTTCCAGTCCCCGCCGTGCAGGTACATCGAGATGATCGTGCCGATCCCGCAACTCTCACCGTGCAGGGCTTTTCCGGGTGCAAGCCGGTCAAGCGCATGGGAGAACTTATGCTCGCCGCCGCTTCCCGGGCGCGAAGAGCCTGCGATGCTCATCGAGACCCCGCTTGAGACCAGCGCCTTTGTGACAAACCACGCGGACTCCTCGTTGTGCGGTTTGATCACGTGGGCGTTTTTCACCAGGATCTCGGCGGTCATTTTCGAGAGTGCCATCGCATATTCGCTCACCGGCTCGCCCTTCACCCGGTGGGCGAGGTCCCAGTCGAGGATGGCCGTGTAATTGGAGATGATGTCGGCACACCCTGCCGCAAGGAGACGGTGCGGGGCGGCAGCGATGATGCCGGTATCGGCAACAATCGCAATCGGGGGCTGCGCCTCGAGGGACGCGTGCCCTTCCATGGTGGGAAGCGATGCACGGGCCGACGCGATCCCGTCATGCGAAGCCGCGGTGGGGACCGATATGAACTGCTTATCGGTGTTGTAGGAGACGATCTTTGCGGTATCGATCACCCTGCCGCCTCCAACCCCGATCACGAAGTCCACGCCTTTTGCTGCGGCCTCTCCTTTTTTTATGATTGCGGGGCTGATCGTTTCTGCAGTAAACGTCGTGATATCATAGTGGTCTTCCATGAACCCCCGGACCTTGTCCCCGGCGAGGTCCATGGTGCTTTTTCCTGAAATGAGGAGCGCAGAGCTGCCGAGCGTCAGGTCCTCGCAGACATCCGGGATCTGGGCGAGTACGTCATGACCGATCACCACATCACGGGGGAGCTGCATCCACCGGGACTTGTCGAACGGTTTTGATTTGAGTAATTTTATAGGCTCTGCGCTCATTGAGATCAGAAATGATTAGTGAGTTCATCTACAAATACTACATCGATCCCATACGGTACGGCCAGCCCTATAACGTTGTTGACACGCTCACCTACGCGTTTATCCTCGTCATCGCCATATACATTTTTTACCGCTGGCTGATGAGTTCCCGGTACCTGAACCGGATAAGGCTCACGGTCGATACGCAGTTCATCCTCGCCACCCTCCCCTATGTCGTGCTGGGCGGGGTCTCAAGGGTCGTGCAGGACACGGGGATGATCAAAGGGGATCTCCAGTTCCTGCTGGTCACGCCGCTGATCTACTTTGTCCTCTTCTTCTTCACGCTCTCCATGATCTTTCTGTCGCGGTACCTCGAGAAGCAGGGGCTTGTGAAAAACTTCCTCTCGTTTTACTTCTTTGCCGGCGCCATGAGCACGTTTGTCGTGATCCTTACTCTCGCAGCCTACGGGATTACTACGACACAAATCGACCTCTTTGTCCTCTTCATCATTCCCCTCATGGCAGTCACTGCAACCACCATCCTCTGGTCGTTCATGCGGTACGTGCTTGCATGGAAGTACGTCAGGGACCCGCTCTACATCACCCTCATCTTCGGGCACATGCTGGACGCGAGTGCGACAAGTTTTGGCATTGACTTCCACCCCGCACTCCAGTATGTTGAAGAGCATGTGGTGGGTTCGAACCTTATCGAGTGGACGGGCACGGCGTTTGTCATGTTCCCCTTAAAACTCATCGTGCTCTTCCCCGCGATCTATATTCTCGAGCTGTACCGTAAAGAGGCAGACCCTGACTTCTGGCACCTTGTCGTGCTTGCGATGATCATCGTGGGGCTTGCTCCCGGTATCCGGGACATGACACGGATGGTCCTCTATGTCTGAAAATGGCATTGGCAGAGCGGTCATCATCATATCCCTGCTCTTCTTTTCGACCATCCTCATCGGCTGGGTCGGGACTGCCCAGAACCAGGCGGTCGGCGAGGAGTTCATGCACATGTTTGAAAAAGATGTCGCGAAGCAGGTGATGGGGGGCACTAACGCTGAGATTGGCAGCAAGATCTTTCTCAATAACCTTGAAGCCTGCCTTTTCCTCTTCCTTGGGGGGGCTTCTTTTGGGATATTTACCATATTCATCATGAGTTTAAACGGCATCGTCATCGGCGCCATCATGGAGATCGTCCACCAGCAGCACAGTCCTGCCTTTGTCGCGGCAGCGATCCTCCCGCACGGAATCTTTGAGGTCCCCGGCTTTATCATTGCCGGCGCACTGGGGATCATGCTCTCCCAGTCGCTCATCAACGAGTACTATGGCAAGGGTGATGCAGCGGCAGAGACACAGCGGCTTGCCTGGAGTTTTGTGTTAATAGTCCTCCCCCTGATCGCCGTTGCGGCGCTCGTCGAGGCATTTATTACGCCGCAGGTCATACAATTGGTGATTTAAGGTTTTTTCATGGACGAGGATAAGGGCGCACTGCCGCCAAAACACCAGTTTTCTGAATGGTATAACGACATTTTATGGCGTGCGGAGATCATGGACGTCCGCTACCCGGTCAAAGGGCTCTACGTCTGGTACCCGTACGGGTTCGCGCTCCGCAAACACGTGTACCAGCGCCTGCGCGACCTTCTCGACCGTGAACATTCGGAAGCCCTCTTTCCCCTGCTCATCCCGGAACAGGAGTTCATGAAGGAAGCGGAGCACATCAAGGGGTTCGAGGACGAGGTGTACTGGGTGACCCACGGGGGTACAACCCCGCTTGAGGTCAAACTTGCGCTGCGCCCCACGAGCGAGACGGCGATCTACCCGATGTACGCCCTCTGGGTGCGTTCGCACGCTGACCTGCCGTTACGGATCTACCAGGTCGTCAACACGTTCCGGTACGAGACCAAGCAGACCCGGCCGCTCATACGTTTGCGTGAGATCACGTCGTTCATGGAGTCGCACACGGTGCACGCGACATGGGACGAGGCCGAGGCGCAGGTGGAGTCGGAGATTGCGCTGACCCGCGAGTTCTACGAGTCCATGTGCATCCCCATCATCATCTCGAAGCGTCCCGACTGGGACAAGTTCCCCGGCGCTGATTACACGATTGCCGTGGACACGGTCATGCCCAACGGCAAGACCCTCCAGATCGGCACCGTCCACCACCTCGGCACCCATTTCTCGAAGACGTTTGCCATCAACTACGAGGATAAGAACGGGGAGCAGCAGTTCGCCAACCAGACCTGCTATGGGATATCGGAGCGATGCATTGCTGCTCTGATTGGGGTCCACGGGGACGACAAGGGGCTGATCCTCCCCCCGGCCGTCGCGGCAATCCAGGTCGTGATCGTGCCGATCCTGATCGGGAAACGGCACGACGACGTGCTTGCGTCTGCGCAAAAACTTGAGGAGGAACTGAAGGGCGCCGGGTTCCGGACGAAGATAGATGTTCGCGACATGCGGCCCGGCGCGAAGTACTACTGGTGGGAGCTCTGGGGCGTGCCGCTCCGGCTCGAACTGGGGCCGCGGGACATCGACGCCGGCAAGGTGATGGCGGTCACACGGCTTGGCGACAAGACCTCTCTTGACCGCGCCGGCATCGTCGATGGCACACAGAAGGTCCTTGACGGGATCTCGCACGCGATGAAAGCGAAGGCCGAAGAGCACGTGAAGAACAGCCTCTGCACGGCCGGCACGATCGATGCCCTGACCGCAGCGCTCAACGACAGCAGGGTTGCCGTCGTCCCGTGGTGCGGCGACCATGGGTGCGGGGACGCGATTGAGGAGAAGTCAAGTTCCAGCATCCTCGGCACGGAAGCACGGTCGCCCTATGTTTCAGATGCCGGCGGGGCGTGCGTCATCTGCGGCAAGCCGGGGAAGGCCACGCTCGTGGGAAGGACGTATTGATTTACTTTTTAATACAAACAATTAATCCTCCAAAAGCGGCATATTCATACGTATTCCATGGATCGCCTGAAAAAACTCAAATCCGAGCTGAGCAGGGTCGTTGCACGCTGGAAAAAAGACCCCTCTGTCCGGCTGATCATTCTCTTTGGTTCTCTGGCGAATGGTACGGCCCGGAGCGGGAGCGATATCAATCTCATTATTGTGCAGGAGACCGGAAAAAAATTTCTCCAGCGTCTTGAGCCGTTTTACCTGGATTCCCGGACTGCCATGGATATCCTTGTCTATACGCCGGATGAATTCCGGGAGATGAAAGAGCGGAATTTTTTAAAACATGCACTTAATAACTCGTTGATCCTCTATGAAGCCGGACCCGCACGACGAAGGAAGCCAGAGAAGATGACACTGGTCGGAAGGACGTATTGATTTTTTAAAATAACTAAAAGTAGAAATTAATTATTCCCCAAAGATTTTTTCTGCAACTTTTTTGAAGGATCCTAAGGGGGGATTCTTTCTTCTGTATTTTTTAATAACAGGTTGTAATACACCAGATTCAGCTTTCCATATCTCGTAAATCTCATAATTATTATCAAGCAAAAGGACCAGACAATAGTCGAACGGATGTTCGGAAAACGAACTCAACCTCGTCGGATTTGTAAGTTTTTTACCCAATTCACTTCGACGGGCTTTAATTTGCACATGCTTACCATCAGCATCAATCGCGTCGTATCCTGCTGATTGAGAATCGAGTATTAATTTCAGACCATATTTAAAACAAGCCTTAACCTCCCCAATCTCTCCGGTAATACCAAGCTTTCGCTTATGATCCATGATCTCTTCGTATCGTATGGCGCTTTCAATAACCGGGGATAACAAATCGATATGACTCTGCGTTATCTCAATCGATTGTTCATTCATATTTCTTATTTTTCAATACGATTTAAATAAAAGACCTTCTCTGGATTATAATTCAAGTTGATATCACTGAAGAAGAGAGGTGGCAGGGGATGAATCCCCCGCCAGTTACTTCTTCTGTTCTCCTGCGAATCGAAGAACTTTGTTCTTCTCCATCTCATGGCTTATTGCCATTCGAACTCTCCATGTGGTCAAGGACCCGGTCCCAGATGACCAGCATCCCGGGGATGATCACGTAGGCGAGCAGTCCTGCACCGAGGAATGCTGCCATGATGATGATTTCGTTGTCCACCATGATGATCACCTATTCCAGTGCCGGTACTCCATCGGCCCATGTCTCGATCACGGTCTGGATCGATTCGTCAGTGAATGACGAGATCGTCACCCGGTTCCGGGAGAATGTCACGAAGTACATCTCTCCTGTGGGGTCGTGGCACCTCAGCGTCGCCGAGTACGCATCTGCCTCCGCGTTGTGGGAGAGGGTCCCGCCATGTGCCGTGATGTTGGCACTATTGGCGAGCACTGCGGCGATCCCGTTGTTAAAGCCGTCGATGGTGTTGTAGGTCTCCGACCCGACACCGATCCGCTTTGCGTTCTCGTCTTCATACACGAACTTGGCCGTGTAGGACTCTCTTGACTTTTCTACGGGCGGGTGGTTGACGCCCGAGCTCATATACGATACACACCCGAACGGATTGTTCAGGATGACCGACTGGATGATTGCATCTAATGCAGCCACGTCGGTTATAGGGTTCGCAAGGTTGCGAACTGCGCTTTTCACGTTTGAATTTTGCGTGAAATCTGCCATGTTTTTTCTTTCTCCTTTTTTGTGTTTTTTGTGTGTCCGGAGTGGTTCTGCAGAACCACGAGGACGAGAAGATTCGCGCCGCGAATCTTCGCTGTCTCGGGGCGCCCTTTGACATATTAGTATAGGCCATATGTGGGGATAGGCTTTGATTATGAACTTAAAATTTGATGAAAAGAAACAATTTACTGGCTTTATTGGGGAATCAGAAGCCAATATGAAGGCTAATGGAAGGAACGTGAAACGTTCCTTAATTCATGCAAGAAAAAAATCTTGTATTTTTTAAGGCAATCAGGTCGAGGAGGCTGTCGCAATTATTGCATGCTGCTGAAAATGAGCGTGGTGGGAATATGAATACTAATGATGACGGAACATAAAAAGGTTAAAAATAATAAGAAAAATGCTAAAAAACGAGCTACTTTCCAGATAATTCTGACGATATGAATGTAGTTCATTTTGAGTTATCTATTTATAGTAAATTAGGTAATTAACAGTCATATCAGACGTGAACACAAATACATAAACAAAATTTTTTTTGTTTATACAATGAACGATACTTTTTTATGTTTGGCCTGTGATTGACTGATCATATGGCATCGAAACACATCAACCGGGGCATCAGGTACGAAAAGCGAAAGTCCAATGAACACGGTGGTCGTCATCTGGGTGGACCCGGCGCTCCCGATTATCAACGCGGCAGTGTTAATGGTGAAGTCAAAGGCCGCCAATCTAAAGTCACGAAACCAGAACTCCAGACCCTCATCAAAAGGAAAGGTATCACTGAGATTGACAGTAAAGCCGGTTTTACCCAACCAGCAATAGACTACAGGAACAGGTGGCAGCCTGATGTGCGGCTAATCCACAGAAGACGGAATATCTAATGGAGTAAATCCGCCATGAGTCTGAACGGTAACCGTCTTGGTTGGGTTGAAAAGGGATATTCAACCCTCTGGAAACAGTTTGGTGGCGATAACTTCCGCCTTGATGATGCAATAAAAATTCTTGGCGAGGTTTCGCATGATACACCTGAGAAAGTGCCGGTTCTGTTGTCGCGTTTGCGAAAAGCAGGCTTGATCACTGTCACCGCTGATGATGCAGATGCCCGCAAGAAGATCTACCAGTTGGTTAGTAAGGATGTGCTCGTTACAGGTCTTTTCGATATCAATAACAATACCCTGACCCGGGGCGAACTCGAAACGCTTCTCAAAAAAGCTGCCGATATCATCCGCACCCGTGTTGATTACAAATTTATTCTGGTACCCCTTTTCCTGAAACGTATCAGTGACAAATGGGAGCTGGAATTTGAGGCTGCAAAGGAAGAAGCGCTGAAGGATGGATATAATGAATCTGAAGCCAGAGCTGAAGCCCAGCAGTCTATGTACCATGACTTTGATCTTCCTGAAGCCTACCTCTGGGACAATATCAGAAAAGAAGTAAATAACCTTCCCGAAATTTTTTCAAAGGCACTCAAGGAGATATCAGAGCGAAACCCCGAGCTGCGAGATGTGCTCGACACGGTTGATTTTATTGAATTTGCCAAGAGTCAGGAGAACGCGGAGATTCTCCGGCAGCTGGTCGAGCTGTTCAGCGAGAAGAAGCTGCACCATGTTTCCCCCGATATTCTCGGGGATGCCTATGAATGGATTCTCCGCTACTTTGCCCCACAGAAAGCAAAAGAGGGCGAGGTCTACACACCGCGTGAAGTAATCCGGCTCCTGATCGAGATCCTTGATCCGAAGCCTGGCGAGAGCGTTTACGATCCTGCGTCTGCATCCAACGGGATGCTTATCATATCCCATGCGCATGTCAAGGCAAAGTTCGGTCCTGAAGCCGGCGAGCAGATTTTCCTTTTCGGCCAGGAGGCAAATGCAAAGACGCTCGCGTTTGGCCGGATGAACATGTACATCCATGACATCCGCAACGTGCAGCTGGGTTACGGCGATACTCTCCTCTATCCGAAATTCAAGGAGGGTGAAGGGATCAAGCAGTTTGATATCGTCGTCGCTAATCCACCATGGAACCAGGACGGTTATGATGAAACACAGCTCAAGAAGGGGGAGTTCTGGAAACAGCGCTTTTCTTACGGGTTTGCAAACCGGCAGTCAGCGGACTGGGCATGGGTTCAGCACATGCTCGCGTCGGCAAAGGACGGCAGTGGAAGGGTGGGGGTCGTCATTGACAACGGGTGTTTGTTCCGTGGCGGGAAAGAGAAAGCAATCCGCCAGCAGATCCTAGAAGCCGATCTATTGGAGTGCGTGATTCTAACCCCGGAAAAACTGTTCTACAACACCGGAGCCCCGGGAGCGTTGCTCTTCTTCAACAAAAACAAACCAGCAGAGCGGAAGGGAAACGTCATCATCATCAACGCCTCGCAGGAATTTGAAAAACACCCCGATGTGCGGAAGCTGAACATTCTCGCGGATGCGAATATCGAAAAGATCACGAAGGTCGCACACTCCTCACAGGATATCGAGGGCTTTGTGCGGATTGTTCCTCTTGCTGAGATCGCCAAGAACGACTTCAACCTGAATGTGACGCTCTATGTCTCGTTGCAGAAGGTTACCGAAGATATCGATATCCCGGCGACATGGTCTGCGATCCGCTCGGTCGAGGTTGAACTCCGGACGGTTGACGATCAGATTGCCGGGTTCCTGAAGGAGATTGGGTATGGCGGGGGGAACTGATGACTGAGGCAGGAGCAGCTATCCGGAAATTTCGAACCGGTCGGATTGGAGGTATACCATGAGATCCGAGATCGTCCGGCGCCTGCACAGGAATTTCGAGGATTACGTCCACGTCAAGGATGGTGTGGAATTCTGGTTTGCCCGGGATTTGCAGAATCTTTTAGGATATACCCAGTGGCGGAATTTCCTGAAGGTGATAGAAAAAGCTCAGGAATCGTGTAAAAATTCAAATCACGCGATTTCAGACCATTTTGCTGACGGCAGCAAAATGGTTCCGCTTGGATCCGGTTCCGAGCGGGCGATTGAAGACATCATGCTGACCCGGTATGCCTGCTATCTCGTTACCCAGAATGGCGATCCCCGCAAGGAAGAGATCGCCTTTGCGCAGAGCTATTTCGCGGTCCAGACGCGCAAGCAGGAGATAATTGAAGAGCATATCCGGCTTGCCGAGCGGCTCAGGGCACGCAAACAGCTCCGGGATTCTGAAACAGAACTGTCCCGGAACATCTACGAGCGGGGGGTTGACGAATCAGGGTTCGCCCGAATCAGGAGCAAAGGGGATAAAGCGCTCTTCGGGGGATTCACCACCCGCGACATGAAGCAGCGGATGGATGTGCCGGAGAACCGGCCCCTCGCGGATTTCCTCCCGACCGTCACCATCACCGCCAAGAACCTCGCAACAGAGATCACGAACTTCAACGTAGTCAAGCGGGATCTCCAGGGTGAGGAGCCTATCACGGACGAGCATGTCCAGAACAACGAGGACATCCGCGATCTCCTTGCGAAGCGGGGGATTAAGCCGGAATCACTCCCGCCGGAAGAAGATCTCGTAAAACTTGAGCGCCGGGTAAAATCTTCCGAGAAGCGCCTCGCCAAGAAGGGTGGCAGGATATCCGGCAGGGTTCCGAAGCAGGAGAAGGAGGCGGGGTCGGATGAGTGAGAGCATGATATGTCTGGGAACTATCTGGAAATTCCAGATAGTTGGATTGTTTAAAAAAATAGGGGGGATTAGGTATGCCATCGTCCGATGAAGTCATTCCCGCTGCTCTCGCCCTGCACAACTCTCCCAGAAGGTACGCTCTATTTGTCGGATCTGGGATATCACGGGATACCGGAATTCTCACAGCGGGTGAAATTACCGATGATCTCATCCGACAGATCGCTGGTGAAAAGATAAGCCCCGGTCAAAAGCCGCAGGATTGGTATAAGGAGATCCATGAGGGCAGAGCTCCAACATTCACCAGCCTTTTTAGTGAGCTTGCGAAATCGGAGGAGGACCGTAAGGCGATTCTCCGGCAGTACTTTGAACCGGTGGGTAGTGACGGGAAGCCCCAGAGAATTGAACCAACACCAGCTCATATGAGCATTGCCCGGCTGGTGAGAGATGGTGTCATCAGCATGATCATCACTACAAATTTTGATCCGCTGCTCGAAGAAGCCATTAAAAAAGAAACCGGAAAGACTCCTGTTGTCATTACCTATGAAAGTGACCCGCGACTGATGGAAGTTGCTGGGGACCAATGCCGGATTGTCATGGCCAATGGAAGATACCCCACTACGGATTTGAAACTGACACCTAACGACCTTGCAAGTTACGATGAAAAACTTATAGGATATCTTGATCGTATCTTTTCCGAATACGGTCTCGTAATCTGCGGATGGTCCGGTGAGCATGACACCGGACTTGTGGAGATTCTCATAGCTGAAAGAATTCGGAGGTTTGCAATCTTTTGGTGCAACCGCGAATCTCCGGAAAAGATACTAGAGGTGATCAGGTCAAATCTGCATCTCTCAACCATTGGCATTACATCAGCGAACGAGTTTTTCGGAAATCTAGAAGCAAAGATCGACATCCTTCGTCGCCACGAAAGAATTACCTCACTAACGGTTGAAGGTGCAATCAAAAAAGTCAAGGATGCCCTGAGAGATCCGAGACCGGAATTGATACTTTCAGATCTTCTTCACGGGGAGACCGATCGGGTTCTTGCAGAACTGAATCGTTCTGATATTGTTCCGAAAGGCCCGATTGATGGAAAAACCTGTTTTAAAAACCGGCTGGAAGAATTTGAACGGGCAGCGGCACCTCTCGCAGCCATGGTGGCAACACTTGCCTATTATGATGATGGAGCACATGCAGACTTGATTACAGAAACGATTGATCGATTAATCAATCTCCAGAAAATTGAGGTAGATTTTCTATATGATGGTCAAAGGGTTCAAGGTATTAAACCAAGCGACCTAAGGCAATATTTCCATAATCTTCGTTTATATCCGGCTTTGCTTGTCATTTATGCCTCCGGTATTACTGCTGTGCAAAAGAGGAATTTCAACAGTCTTTCGGCAATTCTGGAAAAACCCCAAATAAAACGGCTTAATTACACAGAAATGTCTTGGAAAACAGTTCCATATTTCGAAAATGTAAATATATGGTTTGTTCTCTGGACGGTTGAGCAGTGGACAATTGATTTCAGTCTTGAGAGATTTGGGAGAAGAGATAATCCACATTATTATCCAATAAAGATTATCCAGGCAATCATCAACAATCTTGTCCCTAACGAGATGTATTTCGATACAGCATTTGATATCTTTGAATATCTCTATGGTCTTTCATACTTGAACCTCTCACTCTCAGGAAAAGAACCCTCAAAGAATTATCCGCTATCATCTCGACTGGTGAATCAGTATTTAGGGCCGTATTTTGGAAATGATATGTATGATATTCCCGTAAAAATTCCTGATCCTGTACGTTCTTATTTCTCCGAAATTGCACTTAAAATAAAAGACTCAAAATTTTTTGGTGGAGACCTCCAGAAATTTGAACGATGTAATCGAAAATACACAGTTTTTTTCAATATTGAACCAGTAAAGACGGGGATATCATTGCCAGAGGATAGGATGATTGTGTGATGATAGAGGTAGTGCTATGACTGGCGCAGTAGCGAAGGGAACAACAGGCATGTTGGATGAGTGGGAGATTACAGAGTTAAATGATATTGTTGAAATCAATCCCGAATCCCGCGATCCTACCCAAAATCCAGATCAAAAGTTCTCCTATATCGATATCGATTCCGTTGAAAACGGAAGCGGAGTAATTACCGCTGTCAAAGAAATTACTGGAAAAGATGCCCCCTCACGGGCACGTCGTGTTGTGCGAACCGATGATGTGATCATGTCAGAGGTACGCCCGTACCTCAAGGCATTTGCTCTTGTCCCGAAAAAACTGAATAATCAGATCTGCTCCACAGGGTTCGCAGTATTACGGAGCAAGGGCATGATTGATCCAAAATACTTACTCAACACCCTTTTCTCGGATGCGGTTATCGACCAATGCAACCGTATGATGGTTGGCGCTCAGTACCCTGCTCTCAATGATTCGCAAGTGAGAAAGACCCAAATCCCTCTCCCCCCACTCCCAGAACAACGCCGCATCGCCGCTATCCTCACCACCGTTGACGACGCCATCCAGCGCTCGCGGCAGGCGACTACCGAAACGGAGCGCCTCAAAGATGGGGTGATGCAGGAGCTGATGACAAAGGGCATCGGCCATACGGAATTCAGGGACGATCCGGATGTTGGCAGGGTGCCGAAGAAGTGGAAGGTTAAACGATTGGATGAATTAATTGAGCTTATTGATTGCAGACACCATACTCCCACATATATTGAATCTGGATATCCTGTTGTCCGTCCTCAAAATCTCAAAATGGATAGGATAGATTTCTCAAATTGTGCTAATATCTCAAGACATGAGTTTCAATTAATGACTGAAAGACACACTCCTAAGAAAGGCGATATTGTTTATTCGAGAAACGCCTCTTTTGGGGTTCCTGCATTTGTAGAGACTAACAGAGAATTTTGTATTGGTCAAGATATGGTTGTAATGACTAAACTTACGGCTGATACAAAATATATTTTCTACGTACTCTGTTCCGGAAACATTCAACAACAACTTAAACAATTATCTGGCGGATCCACAATTCAAAGAATCAATTTAAAGGATATTCATAGGTTGCTAATCCCAGAACCGGAAGTAAAAGAACAACAGCAAATTGCCACCATTCTCACTATTATCGATCGCAAACTTGATCTCCAACACCAGCGCACCGCCCACTACGAACACCTGAAGCAGGGCCTGATGAACGAACTGCTTACTGGCGAGCGGCGGGTGAAGGTGACAGCTACATGAAATCCCTCGAACTCACTCTTGTCGAAGACCCCATCATTGAAAAGCTCCAGGCAAACGGCTGGACGTTCACCCCATCCGACCAGCTGGAGCGGGAGAGCTACAAGGAGCCGCTCCTTGTCAATCCCCTCATCCGCGCCATCAAGAAGATCAACAAGGGCATCGGCATTGAGGAGAAGGAGATCTGGCTTGCCGTCCGGGAGTTGCAGAGCCGGGGACCGGGTATCGAAGCTGCAAAGCAGATCCTCAAGTTCATGAAAGAGGGCATACCGGTCCGGCTTGAAAAAGCCCGGACTGTGGAATACATCAGGCTCTTCGATTACGAAAACCTGAACAATAATGAGTTCATTGTCTCCCGGCAGATCATCCACGAGGGGACAGAGCGTATCCGGAACGATATCATCCTCTATGTCAACGGG
>Ga0268278_1001221_pt1 | contig 15351 bp, 15 predicted proteins | sample saktaG_3_FD_190135 | JGI IMG/M metagenome (GOLD analysis project Ga0268278, IMG submission 190135) | Saline water microbial communities from Sakinaw Lake, British Columbia, Canada - sak_2010_1_5_55m | ecosystem: Environmental > Aquatic > Non-marine Saline and Alkaline > Saline ... | reverse complement strand
GCATGACAGCGGAGCATGGGCCTATGTGACCCGCAATAAATTTTCTTCACTTTCGCGGTTTAATGATATAAAACGTGAAGCGTATCTGCGCAGTATCTATGAAAAGGAAGGAGTAAGGTGTGAATACAGAGGAATTAATCGACAAAATCAGAGCATCTAAAAATAAGGCCCTGACTGAAAGTGAATCAAAACAGATTCTTAGGGAATATGGTGTGCCGGTTGTCAGTGAAACTATTGCCTTCAGTGAAGATGAGGCTGTGGAGGCCGCGCGAAAGACCGGATTTCCCGTGGTACTTAAAGGACTCGGCGCCACGCTGCTGCACAAAACCGAGAGGGGGCTTGTGCATCTCAATCTCACTAACGCGGAAGCGGTCAGGAACGCGGCTTTTCTGGTCGCTCAGGAGGCGGGGGATGAGCTTGAAGGGTTGCTGGTACAGCCGCAGGTTCAGGGAAGGAGAGAATTCGTCGCCGGTCTGTTCCGGGATGAACAGTTCGGACCTGTGATTATGTTCGGCATCGGCGGTGTCTTTACCGAGGCGCTCTCCGACGTTACCTTTCGCGTTGCCCCGCTGACCGAAACCGACGCGGCGGAAATGCTCGATGAAATTAAGGCGAAGTCGCTCCTGGGAGAATTCCGGGGGGAAAAGGCGGCCAACCGGGACGAGCTGATAAAGACACTGATGGGACTGTCGCGGATAGGCATGGAGATCCCTGAAGTCTCGGAAATAGATATCAACCCCCTCCTGGTTACATCCGGTGGCAATGTCGTAGCCGTCGACGCGCTGATCGTACCGGGAAAAATACAGGCCGAGAGAAAATACCGCTCGCCCATAGCCCCCACCGTTATACGCTCACTATTTTATCCTAAATCCATTGCCTTTATCGGCGCGTCAGGGGCCATAGGAAAATGGGGGCATATGCTTGTCGTAAATACGATAAGCGGCGGCTACAAGGGTGAAATATACCTGGTTAATCCGAAGGGGGGAACCATAGTCGGGCGTCATGTCTATAAATCGGTTGCCGAAATCCCGGGTGATGTTGATCTGGGAGTCGTTACGATACCGGCGAAAATGGTGCCGGATCTGATTCCTCAGTTCAAGGAGAAAGGCATCAAAAACATGCTTCTCATCACCTCCGGATTCGGAGAGTCGGGCGGTGAGGGAAAGGCCATTGAAGAGAAGCTCGCCATAGAGGCAAGAAAAGCGGGCATAGTCATTCTTGGTCCCAATACCATGGGTATATGCAACCCGTATAATGAACTTTCCTGCGTCAGCACTTCCGTGAAACCCATGGAAGGTTCAACCGCCATCGTTTCCCAGTCCGGAAATCTGGGTGTCCAGCTCCTCGCCTTCGCGGAAGAGCAGGGTATCGGAATCAGGGGGTTCTGCGGATCCGGGAACGAAGCTATGATTACGGTTGAAGACTTCATTGAGGGCCTTGAAATCGATCCCCTCACAAAGATTATTATCCTCTACATCGAAAGCGTTAAAGACGGTCGCCGGTTCTTTGAAGGTGCCAGGAGAACAGGGAAGAAGAAACCTGTTGTACTGCTGAAGGGGGGACAAAGCGGAGCAGGAAATCGCGCCGCGTCGAGTCATACAGGGGCACTGTCCTCCGACTCTCGTGTATTTGACGCCGTATGCAAACAGGCGGGTATAGTAAAGGTGGAACGGTCAATGGAGCTTCTTGATCTTGCCGCCGCGTTTTCCTCCCTGCCTCTGCCGAAGGGAAACCGCGTCGCTATTGTTACTCTCGGCGGCGGCTGGGGGGTCATAACCGCCGATATGTGCGCACGGGAAGGGCTCGAGGTGCCGGCCTTGCCGGATGTCATGCTGGAGCGTATGGACAAAATTCTTCCAGCCTACTGGAGCAGATCCAATCCGGCAGATATTGTGGGTGAAAGCGACAATACCATACCGCTGGCAGTGATGGAGGAATTTCTGAAGTGGGATGGCTGCGACGCTGTTATAAATCTTGGCATACTGGGAATGAAGATATTCGCGAAGCGCCTGATCGAATCAGTTCGCCGGACAGACCCCAGCTATTCCGAACAGTTCCTGAATGACGGGGCGAAGCTCCTCGATAGCTTTGAAGAGGATTATCTCGCTCGTGTGGCACACATGATGGAAAAATATAAAAAGCCCATTTTGGGTGTAAGCCTCCTCGAGGATGAAAAACATCATACCGTATATAATGTTGAAAACTGTACCTACAAAAGTGTCTTCTACCAGAATCCGGAAAGGGCGGTAAAGGTCCTGTCCAAGATGTACGAATATTTCCGATTCCTGAACAGGTAATTGAAGTGAGAGGGGCGCGCGTCTGATTGACTGGTACTGGTTCATGTGGTAGCCAATTTTGATGAAATGAGTATGCCGGAGGGAAATCATGATCATAGGGATTGATGTTGGGGGCACACACACCGATGCGGTTTTGCTGGACGGCTACAAGATAAAGAAAAAGGCAAAAGTAATAACCGACCAGGAAAACCTGATAAAGTCTCTCATGGAAGCCACTGAAGCAATCTTCGGTGGTGAGGATCCCGCCGAGCTGGAAAAAGTCGTTCTCAGCACCACCATATCAACCAACGCCATAGTGCAGGGCAAGACGGACAGAGTCGGGATGATTCTGGCAGCCGGCCCCGGCCTTTCGCCTGAAATGCTCAGGATCAACGAAGACACGCATTTCATATCCGGTTATGTAAACCACCGCGGAATCAGGGTCGCCGGAACAGACAGGGGAGAAGTTTCCGGCATCGGTGATATCTTCGAGAAAGAAGGGATCGATCATGTAGGGATCGTCGGAAAGTTTTCCACACGAAATCCCCGTCTTGAAACGGAAATAGGAGATATCATCAACGACAGATTCGGACATATCTCTTTCGGTCACCGCATGTCGGGAAATCTTAACTTCCCGAGGCGCATAGCAACAACCTATCTCAATGCCGCGATATGGGACACATACAACACCTTCATCAAAAATGTCATTGAATATGTGGGACGCACGAAAACAACCGCCCCCATCTATATACTGAAGGCGGATGGCGGCACCACCGGAATCAGCCAGTCCGCCGTGTATCCCGTCGGATCAATACTCTCCGGACCCGCTGCCAGTATCATGGGCATTCTGAGCCTGACAAACGGCAACAAAGATGCCGTTGCCCTGGATATAGGCGGAACGACAACAGATATAGCAATATTCGCCGGGGGTACGCCTCTCCTGGAGCCTCTGGGCGTAACCATAGAGGGACACAAAACACTTATCAGAGGACTCCTGACAAGGTCCATTGGAATAGGCGGCGACAGCAGGGTTAGATACGAAGATGGGCGCCTTGTGATAGGTCCTGAGAGGGACGGACCGGCAGCAGCCTTCGGAGGTCCATCCCCCACTCCGACCGATGCCATGATAGCCCTCGGTCTGACGGATATCGGAGATCGGGGAAAAGCGATCAAGGCTGTGGAAGAGATAGCCGGGGTTAAGAACTGTTCCATAGAGGAGATGGCAAAAGAGATGTTCGATCTCGTCTGCCGGAAGATAACATCCGCGGTGAACGAGATGCTCAGTGAGATTAACAACAAACCCGTCTATACCGTCCACGAAATATTTGAAGGAAAAAAGATAAAACCCGAGGTGGTATATGTTGTAGGGGGACCAGCCAGACCGATGGCGCCGTATATAGATAAAATGCTGGGGTTCCCCTCCTGCATTCCCGAACACGCGGAGGTTGCCAACGCGATAGGCGCCGCGCTTGCAAGGACAACAACCGAACTGACCCTCCTTGCCGATACTGAAAAAGGAGAGATGACCATCGCGGAGGAGGGCATACAGACCGGCATATCACGCGGATTTACGCGTGAAGACGCGATCGGTATATGCAAAGACAAACTGCGTGAGAGGGCGCTGAGGATGGGGGCGCGGGAAGACGATCTCGACATAGAGATAATAGAGGACCAGGTCTTTAACATGGTAAGGGGAATGGGCTATAGTACCGGTAAGAACATAAGGATCAAGGCCCAGGTAAAACCGGGACTGATCGCGGGCTTCAAAAAGGAGGAATACGATGTCAGAAGATAAGAAGAAGACCGGACTGATATTTTTCCCCGCCTTCGACTGGGCGATATCGCCAACCCACCCGGAAAGAGAAGAACGCCTCCTCTACACACAGGACCAGGTATTTGAAGAAGGTCTGCTCGATCTGGATAATATCGTGGAATTCAAGCCAGGGCTTGCCACCATCCAGGATATAAACCGCATTCACATCTGCGTGCCGGACGCCCCCAGTGTTATTACGCAGTCCCATCTCATCTCCGCGGGAGGGGCCATAACAGCCGCCGAAAAAGTGATGCAGAAAGAGGTCGACAATGCCTTCGCGCTTGTTCGTCCCCCCGGACACCACGCCATGCGGATCGTCCACGGCGCCAGGGGATTCTGCAATATAAATATTGAAGCGATCATGATCGAATATATCAGGCACAAATATGGTCCCAAAAAAATCGCCATCGTTGACACCGACTGCCACCACGGCGACGGCTCGCAGGATGTATTCTGGCATGACCCCAACACCCTGTTTATATCGATACATCAGGACGGAAGAACGCTCTATCCCGGTTCCGGATTCCCGGATGAATTCGGAGGGCCGAACGCCCTGGGCTATACGATAAACGTGCCTCTCCCGCCCAATACCTCGGACGAGGGCTTTCTCTTTACTCTGGACAACCTGATCCTCCCCATACTGGATGAATTCAAGCCGGACCTGATCATCAATTCGGCGGGACAGGACAACCACTACAGCGATCCGATAACCAACATGTCTTTCTCCGCTCAGGGATATGCCATCCTGAATGACAGGCTGTCACCGGACATAGCGGTGCTTGAAGGCGGATATTCCATAGAAACAGCCCTTCCCTACATCAACGTGGGCATAATACTCGCCATGGCCGGCATAGATTACAGCCACGTGACTGAACCGGACTACGATCCCGAAGCCATACGGCAGACCTCGCGAACAACCCGGCAGATAGAACAGCAGGTCTCATACATCTACAATTTGTGGAAAAATCGCGAGTCTCAAAGGGCCGGTGTGATAAAGGGCGCAGATTACCTGCGCCGCGATAAAAGTATCTTCTATGATACGGACAGGATAAGTGAACACCAGAAAGAGACTGTCCGCGTATGCGACGAATGCGGCGGTCTGGTAACCACCGACTCTGAGGCAAGCACAGGCAACAGGATCTTTGCCGTCATGGTACCTGGGCAGAGCTGCCCGGTATGCAGGAAAAAAGGAGAGGAAATTTTTGAATTAACGAGCAAGGGATTATATCATTATGTATATTTTCAGGACAGGGACAGAGATATCTACCTGACAAAATAAAAGCAAGGGAGAACAGGATGAAAGAAACAGATGATAAAACTCGTGAGACGGCGAAAAAGCTCTTCGGGGCCGGTATAAAGATAGATCCGCCGTATCTCATGTGGAAGGAATATGACCGGGATCTGGCTAACGATTTTTCCAGATTTATAACAGGGAATCTGTATTCCAGAACCGTGCTTACACTGCCTGAACGGCAGATGGCCGCGTGCGCCATGCTGGCCGCGCTTCGGGCCGGGGAAGAATTGAGACTGCACGTCAACGCGGCGCTGAATGTCGGCTGCGATCCGGCAAAGCTGGCGGAAGTCTTCTTTCAACTTGCCACCTATGCGGGAATGCCGACAGTGAACGAAGCTCTCGTGGTCTACCGCGATGTCCTGAAAGAAAGGGGGCAGTGGCCAATTGAGAGACCAGCAGAAAAATAGCTTCGGCAGAATCGTCGAAATCATTGACAGGTTGAGAGCTCCGGACGGGTGCCTGTGGGACCGGCAGCAAAAGAAGGAAGATGTCGGAAGATACCTACTGGAGGAGTCATACGAGGTCATCGACGCGATTGACGACGGTACCCCGGATGCCCTGAAGGAAGAGCTTGGAGATGTTCTCTTCCAGATACTGTTCCTGGCAAAGATGTCGGAAGAAAACGGCGAATTCAGTATTTCCGACATAGTGGATGACATATCGGAAAAGATGATCCGCCGTCATCCCCACGTCTTCGGGGAGACAAAAGTCCGGGATGTGGAAGAGATTCGGTCCAACTGGGAAACGATAAAGGGACATGAGGGGAAAAAGGAAACAAAGGGTGCATCCCTTCTTCGGGGCATACCGCGCTCCATGCCTCCTCTCATGGCAGCTCACAAGATAACCGGCAGGGCATCCAGGGAGGGCTTCGACTGGAAAAACACGGATGGCGTAATGGAGAAGATTGACGAAGAGATGGCAGAGCTCAGAGAAGCCATCTCAGGCGGAAAGAAAGATCGCATAGAAAATGAGATAGGCGACATGTTCCTCTCCCTGGTTAATCTGTGCCGATTCACCGAAACAGACCCTGAAAACGCGCTCAGCTCTTCATTGAAAAAGTTCGCGGCGAGATTCTCATTTATTGAGGAGAGTTTGAAAAAGAATGGAAAGTCTCCACGCGATGCCTCCCTGAAAGAGATGGATAGTTTATGGAATATGGCGAAAAGAACAGAGAGAGGTGATTGATAAACAATGAAATTTTTCCTCTGTGTAATAGGAATGGTTCTGATAATAGAAGGTCTCCCCTATTTCGCCTTCCCCGAGAAAATCAAGGATTATCTTATGAAGGTGCATGACATCCCCGGCAACACTCTCAGAATACTGGGCCTGGCATCGGTTATACTCGGCCTGCTCCTCGTCTATCTTGGAAGAAGCTGAGATCCGGATTACAAATATGATAAATAGTTATTGACATAACTAAGTAGTTTTCCTATAACTTTCCTATAATAAATCAAGAAGGAACGAAAGGAGTAAGCTAATGGGTATATTCCTGAGTTTTTTGCCGTGGATTGCATTCTGGATATTGAGCGGGCGTGAAAGTTTTGCAATTGCCGCTGCGGCTTCTGCCGCCGTAGTTTTTTTTATAACTATCCGTGATATCCGGGAGCATAATATCAAGGTACTTGATCTGGGCACTTTAGTATTTTTCGTGTTGCTCACAGTTGCCGCCTTTACTCCCTGGGCCAAATGGATAGACCGTAGCGCGTTACCTTTAAGCAATGTTGCCCTGTTCCTGATCGCTTTGATCTCCATTCTGATCCGAAAACCATTTACGCTACAATATGCACGCGAGCAGGTAGACCCGAAATTCTGGGATTCTCCCGCATTTTATTCCACAAATCTGGTCATAAGCTGGGTCTGGTGTGCTACATTCGCCATTGTTGCAGTTACTTCGTCTCTCGCCCTGAATCATCCCTGCCTGATCGACAGGCTGATACACATTCTTGTCTTCGTGGGAGCTATTAAATTCACCTCCTGGTATCCCGATCATGTAAAGGAAAAAATGAAAAATCAGTGATTGCACCAGGGGCGTCTTGGGGTCACCCATTCAAGGTGAGGTCAAGTAAAAAACACACCTCTCCATTACAAAAATAGCATTCTTTTTTTTTGCTTGGCCATCAAGTGGACGCATCGGCACAGGTTCGCTTTATCCTTCCATTCGTACCCGTTACTTCAATCTTATCGGTTCGCGATCAATGTATTTCTGATACGCACCAGTCACCCATCGGGATCAAGGCTGTTATATTATGACATCAGCCCCTGGTCCATTTCCGGACCCCAGAAAACCATCGGTTCCATGCCGTGTCCAATTATTATGTCACAGATCTTATGGTTATTAACCAACCCCATGAAGGCTCACGACATAGGCGAATCAGATAGTAATAAAACAAAACAGTACCTGTATATCTGTGGGTGCAGCAGTTTCCAATCAAATCTTATGGATTTTCACCAACCCCTATACCGGCTCGCTGCTGCAGCCGTTTTCATGATCGAAACAGTTTCTCTTTATCAAACGGCACCTGATCACGCATGACATAATACGATGCACGACAGAGTTTGTTACTCAGTGCCTTAACCGCGACTATACCGTTTGTCTGTGCCTTTTTCCGCTGGTAGAAACTTTTGGCATATGGATATGATCGTATCGCATGATGTACCGCTTCCACATATGCCCAGGAAAGATACTTGTTGCCGTTTTTGGTGTTGCCGGTACCTTTCTTCTTCCCGTTCGAAATCCGTTCACTCTTCACACATCGGGAGTATGATGAATAGTTGCCTACTTTCGGAAAACGATTGATGTTATCCACTTCCAGCATAATGGTCAGACCCAGAATCTTTCCAACCCCTGGGAGCGTAAGCAGTGGCGCAAACTCTTTGCGTAGTTTGACCCGCGAAAGAACTGACTGTTCGATAAGGCGAATCTTCTCTTTCAAGAACTTCATGATCGAGATGCTGTTGGTAGCTGCCAGTACGAGACAGGGATCTTTGAACAGGTGTTTGATATCGTCTCCAGTAAGGCTTTTTATTGTTCTGCCTGGCATATTTATGCCGAGATTCCTGGTAATCATGCTCTGTAGACTTAATATATGAGTGGTTCGCTGTCTTACCAGCATCATTCTCCTGCGAAGCAGATCCCGCACAGGCCTTTCTTCTTTCGGATAAACATATCCTTCAGGTAAAATATTTAAACGTAACAGATGAGCAAGCCAGAATGAATCCCACTTGTCATCGGTATGTTTCAGGCCTTCATACTGTTTGATTGCAGACGGATTGGCCAGATGGAGTGTATATCCATGTTCCTGTAGGCCGTCCACCAGCCAGTACCAGTTGTAGGTGGATTCTACAACAATGCCGTGAAGGTCCTGTTGAAACGGTTCCAATGCGGAGAGTATGACATCCAGATCATTGGGCAGTCGTTTTTTAAAGAGCCGTTGATCTTTATCGTTGATGATACCGATATAATTATTGGTTGAATGTAAATCGATTCCGGCGTAAGTTCTCATTTGACACCTCCTAGATCCTTATAGTTTGTTTCAAACTGGACCATAGCATCTCCTGCTATGGTTGGGGAGGTGTCTCTTTAGATAAAACGCATCACATTGATATGGTTATCAAACCTACACTCTTGAGAAAAGGTTTTTCTGTCTGTAAAACAAAGGGATGGAAAATTACCATATAAAACAGAAAGCCCTTACAAGAAACACATCCCCTGAAATTCCTTGATTTTTCCTTTATTACAGTTTACATATGACGCGTTTTAGCAGGGATCAGGTAAAACTATTCAATTTCCCCGATGGTATTTATTACAGCATTAAAGGCGCAGCCATATATGGCGTTTTATAAAGTCAGCAACTGCCGTTTTAGAAAAAAACAGAATGCGGTGCGGTACGGATCAAGATTTGGGATCCTCTTTCTTGCCGGCGTTTTCTTTTCCATCATTACGATGAATCCCGTCACAGGATTCGGAGCGAATACGACTGATGAAGCGATGTCCTTCATTCCTGATTCTCTGATTTCTCTGCCGGTTGGACATGCCATCGTCATAGATAAGACGATGCAGCGACTCTTTGTATATCATTTTGACGGGGTTTCTTTTCAGCGTATGTACGAAACGGGTTGTTCCACCGGCAAAAACAAGGGAGTTAAAATAAGATCGGGAGACGCCAGAACACCTGAGGGTATTTACTTTCCAATCAAGTTTTTTCCCGATGAGGACCTTTCCGCCATCTATGGCTCCATGGCTTTTGATCTCAGCTATCCCAATATCCTCGACAAGAAAGAAGGGAAGAACGGCAACAACATATGGATGCACGGCACCGACAAGCCTCTGAGTCCTTATCAGTCAAACGGCTGCATTGCCCTTGAAAACGGGGACATTAAAGATGTTTCACAATTTATTACACTGAATGAGACGCCCATCATCATTCAAGACTACATTAAATGGGCGCCTGCCTCGGTACGCATCTCCCTTGAAGAAGACCTGACATCTTTTGTCGATAGATGGGCGGATATTGTGTCCGATGGCGGTGTTCAGACGCTTGACAAGCTCTATGGAAAAGATTCCCTTTATGACAAAAAAGGGAGGGATCAGCTCGCCATACAGATAAGAACATTAAAAAAATACGGAGGGGTTATTAACTTTGCGCCAAAGAATCTTTCACTGTTAAAACATGACAGATACACAGTGGCTGCGTTTCAGCAGGAGTTCACTGTAAACGGACGTCCTTATGAGGCGGGTACGCGAAGGCTGTTTCTCAAGAAATGGCACAACAACTGGTACATTGAAGGAGATATAATATTAACCCCCGAAAAGGAACATCAGCTCATCGCGGTGCTTGATAAAACTAATAACGGTTACGCCAGCCATAATGACGTAATAGAGCTTGTTGATAAATGGGTTGCCAGTTGGGAATCGGGAGATATGAAAGGTTACGCGTCTTTTTATGCCGCTGATTTCAAGTTCAAAGGGATGGACCTTGATGACTGGCTTGCGTATAAATCAAACATTCACCGGTTAAATAAAAACATTCGTGTCGGTATAAGAAACCTCAAGATATCACATCGTTCAGCCGGTAAATTGATTGCGACATTTGAACAGCGCTATAACTCGTCGCGTACAAGCGATGTGGGAACCAAAACTTTATATTTCAAAAATATTGATAATTCCTGGAAAATATGGAAAGAGGATTGGAGATTAAAGACCGCAAAATAGATTTTGAATGATGGAAGATGATAAAAAAAAGTAAAAGTTGGCGTGTCATCATAATCGGAGACAGAAAACGTCACGGACCTTTTAAGGTTACTAAGAGGGTCCTGATCCTGTTGTCCGTATGTCTTATAGCTCTTCCCGCAATAACCTGCGGTTTCTGGCTATACAGCAGATCTTGCGCTATCAGCAACGATAAACTGGCTGCGGAGCTTGCGACTGTCAGGCAGTCCGTAGCCCTCATCAGTCAGGAGAAAGATGAGCTTTCAGAAGAGGCTAAAACTCTTATGACTGAGATTGAGGCACTTCATCAGAAACAGGGGGCACTTGAGACCGTTGGAAAAAAGAAGGAATTAAAGCCGGTCATCGCGAAAAGTGAACCATTTGTTTCCATCGAAAAAATACAGATAAAATATGATGAGAGCAACAAGACGCTCAAAGTCAGGTTTATGATAAAGAGTCAGGATGCTGAAGGGAATTACGTTTCGGGTTATGCGTTTGCCATCCTCAATCCCGCACCCGGTTCTTCCAGTCTATGCAGAATCTATCCGAATGCGCCGCTTGCCAACGGACTTCCTGAAACGCATAAGCAGGGAGAATACTTTTATATTGCCCGTTTCAAGCATATGGAAGGCGTCTTTGCTCCAATACCCGACAAAAGCATGTACGGTTCGGTTTCCATTCTGGTCTATGCAAAGGATGGGGCACTCAGATTAAAAAAAGAGTTGTCGTTATAAATCTACCCGGCAACCTGACAAAAGCATTGGGATATATTATTAATGATACCAGTACGTTTTTTTTCAGAATTTAAATCAGCATTTATAATTTTCTTTATTCTTCCCCTCACGGCCCTGGCATGTTTGCCGGCAATCTGCCACGGGAGGAATACAGTAGAGACCTTTTTCCATAATACAGACTACGAATTGAACGTTTACAGAATAAACGGCAAGATTCCGGGTAAAACAATACTTATAATAGGTGGCATACAGGGAGACGAGCCCGGCGGGTTTTTGTCGGCTGACCTTTACGCGGATATGAAGCTTATGCGGGGAAATCTCATTGTTGTTCCGCGCGCGAATTACTACTCCATAATCCTCAACCGGCGACAGGTCAATGAGGACATGAACCGCAAGTTTTCCGGGTCTTCACGGGAAAATTACGAGGCACAGGTCGTTTCCATATTGAAGCAATTGATATCGGAAAGTGATTGCCTCTTGAACCTTCATGACGGATCAGGATTCTACAGTGACACCTGGCAGAACGAGATGAAAAACCCCAAGAGGTACGGCCAGTCGATAATAATGGACTGCGAAAGCTACAACGATCCAGACAAGGGAAATGTAATCGCTCTCGGCAAGCTTGCCGAGAATGCCATTTCAAAAATCAACGAGCACATCGACAATCCCGACCATCTTTTTCACATCAACAATCATCGCACCAAAGCCAGCGATTCTTTGCACCCGGAACAGAGAAAGTCGGCAACATATTATGCCCTGTATGAGTGTGGCATACCGGCATTTGGCATTGAATCGAGCAAATCTCTCCCATTGGAAACGAGGATATACCATCACAATCTCGCGATCAACGCCTTCATGGAGATTTTCAACATTATACCGGAGATACCTGGCATCGGTCTGAGTACGCCGCAGATGAAATATGCCGTGGTGAAGATTAATGACAGTTCGCCCGTTGTTGTGGCCAACGGTGAGACACTGCGTGTCTATCCGAATGATACTATAAAAATCACCCATATAGAGGGGAATTATGCGCGCGGATTCAGCGCCGACATAGAGGGGTATGGATCGGTGAATGACGTGAGCAAACCATTTTCCCTGACCGGACCCACGCGCGTTTTGATCAGGAAAGACCACCTTCTCTGCGGCGCATTCAATGTTGTATTCAGCGAGAAGCCTCCTTCCGGTCGTTCCGTAACTGCCAATCCCGGCGTTGTTTTTTTCAAGATCAAAATCAACGGGAAAGAAGGATATTATCCCAATGGTTCCCACGTGGATATAGTAAAAGGCGATCTTCTTGAACTGGTGGACGCGGAGACCAGCCCCGGTTCCCTTTCGGGAGTGACATGCAACTTCAAAGGTTTTGTGGGGAACAGTAGCGGCAATACCGGAGAAGACAGGGGATATATAATCAACACCGCAACAGACCTGTGGGGAAGATATTCTCTTTATAGAAAGGGGAGGGTCTACCAGGTAATCGCCTCCAGAAACGATAAAGACATAATCGGACGTCTATTCTTCGATATAAAGCCCCCTCTGTTTGAGTATATGCTGTTGTCCTTCAATGGAATCGATAAGAAATGGGTTTCTGACAGTGAATCAATAAAGCTGAAGCTGAGTGACTCGATGAATATTATAGATATAAAGAGCAATGTGGCTCCCGTCGGATTGACGATGGTTATCGAGGGAAAGAATGTGTCCATTCCGATAAGAGTGGGTGAGCATATTGCCGGCACAAAGATCGCGACTCTTCTCAGGGGAAACCCTGCCGGATGCGGCATCCGCGTCAGCCGTGGTAAAATCCCCCTTGCTTTGATGCCCGTTAACATTGTAGATTACAAACCTGCAGACCTGTTGATTGATGATAGGCAAAACGCAGTCGATTGAGGAGATCAGAAGTGAAGGAAAAAGACAGGGATATCTCTATTATTAACAGGGGTTGCCGTCTCAATGGAATCATGGATTTCAAGGGATATCTCATTGTGGCAGGCACTGTAGAGGGTGTCCTGAATGTCGAATCAGTTATCACGGAAGAGGGAAGCTTTATCAAGGCCGACGTCACATCAGAGAAGCTTACCATTGCCGGCAGATTTGAAGGAAACATTGTTGTTACCGGGACGTTGACTCTTCTTGGTACCGCGAACGTCCAGGGAACTATCCAGTGCGGTAATCTGATTGTAGAGGAAGGGGGCATTTTGAACGGAAAAATCACTCCCCCTTGACAAAACTTATCATGGATGTTCCCCTATTATATCTCAAATTAATCCAGTTGTTTTATACCAGTTGTTTTTTGTAAATTATTTTATCATCCCCGATATCGTAAAAATCCTTTATCCGGGCTGTTTCAGTAAAGACATTTTTTCTATAAAACGTGTGGGTGGAAATGTATTTTTCGCGAGAGGATGTTTCCGCATAGAGGGCTGTCCCTCCCATCTCTTTTACCTTTTTTTCAGTTTCTTGCAGGAGGCTTCTCCCGATTCCATAACCGCGATAATCATTATGGGTAACAATCCAGTATAAATCAAAAGCGCTTTTAGTTCCGGGGATTGGACCATAGCAGGTATAGGCCAGGGTCCTTTCTTCATAATCGGCAAATACAAAATAGTAGCCGCTGAGATATCCCTTTTCCAGACATTCCCGGATTAATTCCACTGCAATGCTTACCTCGGCATCGTAAAAAAACCCGGTGGATTCAACGATCTCTGCAATAGAGTGAATATCATCTTCACGTTCCTGATCACGAAAAGCCATATTGCTTATATCAAAATTCATAATCTTTCCTTCAGACTGTCCTTGAGAATATTATCAATAACCACAGGAAATGAGATCTCTGCCTCGCGAGCAGCAGCTACGAATCCGCTGTCAGGTGAGATGCAGGGATTGGCGTTTATTTCCAGTATATATGGTCTGTTTTGCCGATCTGTCCTGAAATCCACCCGTGCCCATCCACGAAGAAGGAAGATCTTCCAGCATTTTCTTGCAATTTCACTCAAAGTCCGGCACAGAGGTTGACTTTGTGAATCCGCAGGAAAAATCCTTTGAGTGTGCCGGTATTCAAAAGAATCTTCCTGCCACTTCGCAGTATATCCGACTACTTTAGGTTTTCCCTCCGGGTAATCAACAAACAGGATTTCCGCAGGCGGAAGGACCATCGGACCATCCGGTGTGGCAAGAAGGGAGACATTGAACTCTCTTCCCTCAATATATTCCTCGATAAAATAGTCTTCCGAAGGCAGCGTCTTCATCTTTTCCAATATTGCGCGATTGGAACGGGTAAATACCGAATCTTCATCCAGCCCCAGGGAACCATCTTCCCAGATGGGTTTCAGGATATATCTACGACCAGACTGCAACAGGTGTGTTTCTTCCAGCGTAAAAAATGGAGATGTAGGTAATCCATGGTACTGCATCATTTTTTTAGCCAGGAGTTTATTGGTGGTAAGAAACATGGAATCTGTCCCGGATCCGGTAAAAGGTACGCCCGAAAACTTTAAGACAGCCGGAGCGAAGTATATTAATTCCCCGTGATTCTGAACGGATTCTACAAGGTTGAACACTAGTACAGGTTTGATTCTGCGAATCTCCTCCACCACCTTATCCATCTTCAATGAGAACTGGACAGGGAAGGTCTCATATCCCAGCTCTTTCAGCGCTGCGTCTACAAACTGAACCTGATCCAGAACGTCTGTTTCATCTTTCCGTGCATTAACGGAGACTTCATTAAATAAAATCACAATCAGTTTTTTCATAAGGAAACACAACCAGGTCTCACTTTTGAACCCGCCTTAAAGCGGATTCCATTATCATTCGAATCAAATCTGCAAAGGAATAGCCATTTTTATAGGCAATAATAGGGAGGTCTGAATCAAGGTAATTCAATCCCGCCAGAGGATTGATTTCCATGAATTGGGGATTACTGTTTTTATCGCAACGGAGATCGACCCTTCCCCCGTCACGGCATTCGAGGGCCTGCCACGCCTTCAGGGCAATTTCACTGCAGATTCTCTCCATCTCCTCTTCCACCTGGA
>Ga0268278_1001209_pt1 | contig 15493 bp, 9 predicted proteins | sample saktaG_3_FD_190135 | JGI IMG/M metagenome (GOLD analysis project Ga0268278, IMG submission 190135) | Saline water microbial communities from Sakinaw Lake, British Columbia, Canada - sak_2010_1_5_55m | ecosystem: Environmental > Aquatic > Non-marine Saline and Alkaline > Saline ... | reverse complement strand
AGAAAAAACCGACGCCCTTGATTCAGTAGGAAATACCACTGCTGCTACAGGAAAGGGATTTGCGATCGGCTCTGCTGCGCTTACTGCAATGGCGCTTCTTGCTTCCTATCTTGAAGAAGTGCGTACAGGACTTAAATTCGCGGGCGAAACTATGATCGCAGGTGTCGATTTAAGCACTGCAACTATTGCCAACTTTGTTGAACATTATAATATTACTCTTATGAATCCCAAAATGCTCATTGGTCTTTTTCTTGGTGCAATGGTAACCTTTGTTTTTGCAGCATTTACGCTCAAGGCAGTTGGTCGAGCAGCAGGTGATATGGTCGCTGAAGTTCGCAGACAATTTAAAGAAATTCCCGGTATTATGGAAGGAACAACCGAGCCCGAGTATGCAAAATGTGTGCTTATTTCCACCAAAGGGGCGCAGAAAGAAATGGTCGCTCCCGCACTTCTTGGTATCCTCACTCCTATTGTTGTGGGTCTCATTCTTGGTGTTTCGGGTGTGATGGGCTTATTGGCTGGTGGACTCACCACCGGTTTCACGCTCGCAATCATGATGAACAACTCAGGCGGTGCGTGGGATAATGCAAAAAAATATGTAGAGATCGGACATTATGGCGGCAAGGGATCTGATGTGCACAAAGCATGTGTGGTAGGTGACACAGTTGGAGATCCATTCAAAGATACTGCCGGTCCTTCGATCAATATTCTTATCAAACTGATGAGCATGGTAAGTATTGTTTTTGCCGGCATGATCGTGGCGTTCTCCCCTGCAATTCAGCAGTTCCTTGGTATAATGTAAACCAATAACCCCCAAATACATAAAGCACGAGAGCATATGTTCCCGTGCTTTTTTTTGTTATCAACCACCGATTAACACGAATGAACACAAATTATAATAGAGTCGTCATGGACCATTCCGTGACGAAGTTTTTGAATAACGAATGAAGAACATCGATTTGAGATTTTTGAACCATCAAACTCGACTCGAGTTTAGATTTTTAATGTAGTTTTGCAATAAGAAAGAATTACCTCAGTGAAATTGTTAAGTATTTCTTGATTCAATAATGTATTTCTTAATCCGACTCGGGTTTTGTGTTGCGTTGGATATTGATCTAACGATTTATAAAACCAAAGAATTATCCCCTCTCGAGAGGGGTGATTCCGAAGGAATCGGGGTGTGTTATTTCCAAAAATCCACTTCCGCGCTTTGTCGCTCAACCCTCTACCCACCGCACTACACTTTCACGCTTTTGCGCTTTCGCCCTTTTACGCTTTACCGCAATTTAACCATCTTCCTCACAACCGCATTACCATTGTACTCTAACTTGTATAAATATGTCCCCGGTGCGACCTGCTTGCCCTGCTCGTCTGTGCCATCCCACACGATCTTTGTCTTTACCCAAAAATCATTTGTCCTTCCGTCGAACCGGCGAACAAGCTGACCTTTCGTGTTGTATATGGAAAGTGAATAATCTTCCACTCTCTCATAATCCGCAGTGATGAATAATATTTCTGTCTCATTCGTAAAAGGATTTGGGGTATTTTGGAAAAGATACAAATTATGAATAAAACTCGTATCTGGCTCCTCCACACTTACCGTGTCCTGACATTCGTATGCGCCGATATCTATTCTTCCATTGAATATTCTCGGATTTCCTGCTAAGTCCGTTGCAGGTAAATGTAATCCTGTCGTGTCTGTTGTGCCTGCATCGAGACATGGAGATTGTGGAGTTAATTCATAACTGAACGGATTACCACCCACAAACAACGGATCTTCATCTATGTTGCCGTCCCCCCAATTCACTGTGCCATTATTATTAGTATTGATTGCATCGATACCGCCTTCGATATTACAGTATTCTAATGACACAGAATTAGGATCATGTTGAGGATGGAACCATATCTCTGTTTCGGGATCGTTGCGGAGAATGGTATTAATGAATGTCATATGAGCGTCATAGACCAAACTTATTGTACCCTGAGAACAAACATCATTGTCAGCTATTGTACAATTTATTACATATATATTATCATCCGGGCCATAGGTTTCCCTTATACCACTGCAGATATCACCATAATTATTTGCTATCGTGCAATTTATTAAAATTGGATAAGAGTTAGTAACTGCTGCCATTGCACCGAAATTTCCAACTGAGGGATTAGTCCGATTTTTTTCGATAATACATTTAATAAATATTGGAGTACAATTACCAGAAATACTAATTGCTCTAGAGTTGACTTGTGAATATGTCGTTGTCATATAAACATTTTCAAATATTGGATTACAATTTTGATTACAGTCTATATGTACCTTACCCCATTCTTGAATATTATTATCTACTAATTTTACATCCTTAATTATTGGATTAGAATTTTTTTGTATATCGATTCCACCAATAAGTCTATTATATCCATTCTTAAGAGTAATCTGTTTTATTGCAAAATCTAATACGTCTTTTATTAAAAATAATTTATTAGTCTGCTCAGCATCAAGAATGGTAAGTTCTTTTCCCGCACCGATAATTGAAATATACTCCTTACCTTTAAGAGCAAAAAACTCACCGGTCGTTGATGGGGAATAAGTACCCTCATCAACATAGATAGTATTCGGATGTGTACTATCTGACCTCACCATAATAAGAGCATGGTATATATTTTTAAAAGCTTCACTCCAGCTCAATCCGCTATTCTCGTTGTTCCCATAAGGGGTGATATATACATCCTGATTTATTGTATATATTTTATGATTTAATATATCATACGTAAACGCATCATCTGTTATACTATATACATAGAATTTATCTGGATTATCTACAGTAAACGTATCAACAATAATTTCAAGGTCACCAAAATAATTTGTGCATATATCACTTCCAATTGGTGAGTAATTCATAAAGATATTACATCTACTGTTTTCAGCAAAGTATAGAGTACTTTCTCCCGATAAATAAATTCCTCCTCCTGCGGTGTGAGCATAGTTATTTCTTATAGTAACATGCTCTAAAAATATATTCGAAGATGGATATGACATGATACCACCACCACTGGATGCTTCATTATCTTGTATAATACAATCTGATATTGATATGGTGACTTCATCCAAATATATTCCACCTCCATCATAAAATTCATTTACAGACTTCCCATTTTGTATAGTGAAACCGCAAATATTTGCATCTGTTTCTCCATTAAATAGTGACACCACACTTCCTGTTCTATTACCATCTATTATTGTATTCTTTATGTAAAGTTCATCCCCCGTAGTGTAGTATTTACTTGCAACAGTAATGTTTTTACCACAATAATCTATATTTTCGCAATACGTTCCCGGATACACAAGTACGATATCTCCATCCGATGCATTGTCTATACCTTCCTGTATGCTCGTGTAGTCTCCTGTGCCGTTTATGTCTACGATGATGGTTGATGACCAGACATTAGAAAAAGGAAGTATAATTGATATAATAGCTATGAAGAAATATTTCATTTTTACCTCACCCCCGTGCCCCCTCTCCGAAAAAAATCAGAGAGGGGTTTAAAGGGGTTAAATTTGTTATTTCATAATTAACATTTTTTGAAAACGATTTTTATTTCCAGAGGTGAGTCTGTAGAAATAAATACCATTACTTACCTCTCTTCCGTGATCATTGCAGCAGTCCCATTGTACAGAATAATAACCAGAATTCATGCCTTTTACTATGGCTTCATCACAGTTTATCCTTTTTACAAGTTGACCTTTAATATTATAAATGGTTACTTCTGTATGCTGTGCCTCTTTGTCAGGCAAGAAACTTATCGTAGTAAAGCTAGATCTTACAGGATTAGGATAATTCTGGTTCAGTGCAATAGTAGGTGAAAAAGTAGATTCACTTGTGTTAAGTTGAACCTTTTCAAAGTTCTTGCTTTGATAATACAAAGGTTGATCAATATATGCATGCACATCACTGTTATACATAATATAGGGAATGGATTTTGATAGATTACGTTTTCCATCATCGTAGAGTATTCGGAATTCCAAACCATTATCACTTCTTACTACTGTTGGGGTATATGCAAGGATTTGAACCGGATAACCATCGGTTACTTTACTGGCACCCAAACATTCATCCTCGAAGAAAACAGCAATCTCGGCAATGGTAGTATCGGAATATACTGTATCTACAAGAATCGGCATATAATCTGCAGTCTCAACATAGGTGAAATAATCGGTTTGTTCTCTTGTAAATGGCGGCACACTTCCTTCTTTATTCCACACAAGATTGCAGTCATTCTCGACTTCCACAATATAGAGTTCTCCAGGATTCACAGTCCAGCCACATCGCTGCATTTCTTCCCATTCTTCTCTACAAATTGCCCAGTGCTCAGACAATATAACTGTCCACTCATCCCATATAGACTCAAAGGCATCCTGGATGTATGCTGGTTCAGTGAGATAACATCCGATCCAGTTATCTTTACTTTCTAAAAGACTGATCGGTATGCTTTCATCCTGCCATATGCCAGATATCCCTTTTACCGGGTATGGTTCTTCTATCAGTAGGTGTAATATGTACCCCTGTTCACTATGGAAATCACCATCTGGCGGAAGATTATTAATCCATACATTATTTTGGAAAATTATATATTGAAGATCTTCATACTCTACATAATCAAGTATGTCGTCGGGATGGTTTCCGGGTGTTATCAAATTTTGTCCGATTAAAAGGGCTATAGCTTCCGTACAATCATTTGTAATTGTATTCAGCACAGGGAAAGAAATCCAGTCTATACAATCAAACTCTTCGTTGTCATAATCATCTTTGAAAAATGAATGAGTAATAGCGGGAATTGCACCTATATCCGGTGGTGTGTCATCTGCATCCCAGTCCATATTTGGATCACCGGTGTCTATGCAGGGGGAGAAGTAATCATTGTCCCATATGGGCATAAAGTTATCATCGAGCTTTGGATCTACCTCAGAATATATATAGTCACCAAAATTACAGTTTCCATTATAAACTGGATAACCAGAATCAAATAAAACATTGTTAACGAACAGTGAATAATCACAATTAGCATTTTGATCATGGATTACATTCATAGTATAAAGAACATTTGACTCAAATATACAATTTGTGATATCAACCAATGTAGTAGAACCAGTTGAATAAATTATATGTTCAACACCACCGTTATTAATAAAAGTATTATTTGATATTTCACAGTCTCCTGAAGATTCCTCAATTTGTATAATACCAGATGCATCATTATGGGAATTGTTATTAAAAAGATTTCCCTTAATCATACAATTGTCCCCACAATATTTCATTTCAATTACACTCCCATAATCACTTTCTTCGCAATAATTCTCTATAAATTGATTATTAGAAATTTCAACATTACCCGAATAATAAAGGAAGATAGGTTGAAATTCTGATTCGTTTTGAATAAATGTATTATTTTCAATTATACTACTATAATCATATTCTTCCCAATTCGGAACCATAACATAAACTATACCTAATTGGTTTGAATTATTATTTGTAAATGTGTTACCAATTAATTTTATATGATTATTTTGATTGTTTATAACTGAATAAATACCATTATTATCAATCCCATTGTTCTGAAATGTATTGTTTTTAATCAATGGGAAGCAACCATAGTTTTCAATAACATATTCTCCACAATTTTCAAATATATTGTCGTGGACTGACGGACTTCCAAAAAATTCTGTACTAAAAGTTCGAATACATGTAGAAAAGTTTCTTATGGTTAGATTGTATATTTTTATTCCTGAATTGTCGGTGTTATATTCAATTAAAAATCCAAATTGTGAATCGGTATTCGTTCCGTCTATTATACATTGCTCTTTATTTGTCCCGTGAATCTCAAGAGACACATCATTATCTACTACAATATTTGCTCCTTCATTATATACCCCCGGAGCGATATAGATTGAGTTTATGTCATTAACTAACGAATAATCAACGGCGTCCTGTATATTATCAAAATGGCCTGGTCCATCTTGATTCACAATTACAATACCGTTATAATTTAATGACAAATCAGCAGTTGTTAAGGATTCATCTTCAATTATTATATTATTTACTATATCGAAACTATAACCAGGTAATGAAGCAGTAATATTGTAAGTCCCGGCAGGTAAGTTCATCTTATAATAGCCGTCTTCATCTGGATTAATATTTGTGTCACCCGCATTAACTATTACTTCTGTTATATTACCATTGCCACTCACAAGAGATACAGTTCCTTCTACACTACCAAGGTCGGGTATAATAAAACAATAATCCCGAACAGTATTTTGTGCATATGAACCATTAGCATCAAAACGCATTTTGGCAGGATTTGTTCCAAATCCAGTATGATCAATATCTACGTATCCAATAGAAGGCCAAAAATCAAGAGAACTTAAAAATTCTGGCGGGTTGATAGAGCTATATTCGGTATTATCATAATAAAAGAATAAGTCATCACTAGCGATATCTGGTAAATCTCCTTCAATTGTATTTCCTTTTTCGTAATGTCCACTTCCTTGTATTTCGTATGGTCCCATTGGATCTATCCACCAACCTGGAAGAATAGTTCCAATTGTACTAACCTCATTTCCAATAATATTCTGGTAATTCGATGACTCCATAATTGTTATGCCATAACTTTTTGCATAGTTTCGTAAAAAGGTATTGTATCTCCGGTTTTCTTCATGAACTTCATCTGCTCTCATGTGACAACCAATATTTCCTTCAAATAGGTTTCTATATGCACCATCTGGAAAATTTCCCCAAACATCTACATAATTATTATGACCGTGCAGACACATGTCCGGTGGCCACCTAAACACGTTATAGTTTTCTGACGTTGGATACCTAGAAAAATTATAACCAAAAACATTTGAATTTGCTCCATCCATTATCAGCATTGCATGCCTAAGACTATTAAAGAAATTATCTTCAATCAAACATTTTCTAGTATAATAACCAACTTGAATTCCATACCCTTCTCCTCCTTCGCCATATTGCTTGGCATTATGAAAATAACATCCTCTGATTTCAATATTTTCACTGTTTGTTATATACACATGATGCCTGGGAGGTTCCCAGCTGTTAACTCCGCTTATCCAACAATTTTTTGCAAATTTATACCTTATATGCATTCCTTGATAATTACCATTCATTGGTTGATCGTCTATCCTGTGAATAAATAAATCTTCAATACCAATATTCATAACTGGGTTAGAATTATCACCAAAGGGATTAATAATTTGATAGTGCCCATTTATATCCTGATTATCAGGGTCACCAAATTGATCATCTGTTTCAAGTAAACAAGAAGAATTATTCCATTCTCCAATAATTTCTATACAATCTCCAGATTGTCCGCTAAAATCAAAGTAAAATCTAGTTTTAGCCGATCCCTCTCCTATAAGAACAATATTCTTAATAACTCCAAAGTCATCTTCATAATTAATTTCTATACTTGAAGCAAAATTATAAGATCCTTCCGGAAAATAAATCATTGTAAACCCATCTTCATTAAGATCTCTGTCTTCAATAGCATTATTAATTGCCTGCACATTATCGTTATCCCACGATCCAGTATTGTTTGCACCATCATAATCTAATATATTAATATATTTTGTAATCACAAAATCTTCATCATCCCAAAAACGCATAAAACCTGCATTTAACCAATCACCTTTTCTATTATCGTTAAGGTGATTTTGTGCCCATATATACGAATTTAATAATAATAAAACTGAAATGAGAATTAAGGTTATTAATAGATTTTTTTTCATTACTTACTCCTTTTTTGTTACTTCTTGATAGTTTATCAATTAACACATTTTCTCTTAAAAATTTACCCATAACAAACTATCCCTCAGAATCATTTTTAATTCTAATTATTTAGATACAAACTCATATTCAACATACCTCACTATTCCCGAGATAAAAATAGGGAGGTTATATACAAATAAATTTGGTTTTCCTGATATTAGACTGGGGCGCGTATAACCATTCCTTTATTTTTTTCATTATCATTCCTTTTACTTACTTAACTTAAATATTTAATTTCCTGTCAATTTTATTTTCATATTATTCATTTTTCATCCTATAAATATTCCTTTCCGTATATATATCATAAAAATGCTCATTTTGTGACGCCACCACTCAAGAAAGTTGAAATTTTTTTTTAATTATCCTAGCTTCTCAACTATCTCCTTCGGCGGCTTTTCTCGTTTCCCTCTGCTGAAACTGATCGCATCGACAGGGCAACTCTCTATGCAGGATGCGCATGAGAAACAATCGGGAATCGTCCTTTTCTTTTTAATAATAGCTTCCATTACGGTGGAGGGGCAACTTTTTATACAGCTTCCGCACGCAATACATTTATCATAATCAACCTTTATTTTGGTAATACTTATCTTCTCAGCAATCCAACCGATCAAGCCAAAGGGACAGAAAAAGTGGCACCACGGACGATAGACGACCAACGACAAACTAAACACGATCGCTGCGAAAATAATGCCTATGATCCCAAGTGCAGACGGCTTGAATATTTTAAAAAGATCGACCGGCTCTATAATATCAAACGCCCAGATCAGGGCAATTGCAGCAAAGATAATGAAGAATATTATTCTTATCGTATTGGTTATTATGAATGGGATTTTAATCTGCGCAATAACCGGTTTTCCATCTTTACTTTTATTAATCCTGAAGATCAAATCCTGCAATGTGCCAAGCTGACAGCCCCATGAGCAGATGAATTTATTTGCAAGAATGACCATCAGCAGCATGAGTGCAAGCGCAACCAATCGTGGCGGGAAGAGAACGTGATAGGCGCCGAAGAGTGCAAAGTTATCTTTTATTGTGCCCATCGGTGAGGGATCAGCACTGAGTATTACGCCGAATATCATTACTGCGATAAAATAGAACCAGCTCCTGTTTGCAGTATTGACTTTTTTCTTTTTCATCATTACAAACATGAAGATCAGGAACGCAAACCAGAGCCCGAATTTGATCACGATCTTTACCCAGTTCTTTGATGCATCTTCAGACTGCAATGCCATTGACTTTTGTATTTTTGATGCCGCCTTTTCCACTGTGAGATTGAAATCCGAGAGTTTCTTTTGCATCTCTTCTTTTGCCTTAAGTCCGAAAGCATTTTTCAGTACAGTATTTTCAAGCTTGTTCACTTTCCCGATTTCAGAAATAGTCATATCCTCGTTGATAACGATTTCAACCGGTTTATCTATCTTCTCAGGCTTTCCCGACCACAATCGCACAGAAATAATTGATCCAACAACGACGATGAGTATGAGCAGAAAAAACCGTAATCCTAAGTTTATCTTATCTTTCATATGCTCCTCCTAAGATTTGATTCATTTTACATATTTTTTATAAAAATCTACAGTCCGCTGCATTGCTTCTTCGAAATGGGGATCCCCGATATTATGATCCGATGAATTATAGATAAAGAGTTCAACGGGTTGCTCCGCATTTTCCATATGATGAGCAAAAGCAATGGAAAATTCTACCGGAACAGAAGGATCATATCTCGCATGATGCAACTGAACCGGACCACTAATCTCATCAATATGAGCAATAGGGGAAATCGCTTTCCAAAATTCATTCTCTAATGAGAATTCTCCGTACTTATCTTCCAACTCTTTCATCTTTTGGATGATATATCCGTCTTTTCTGACCCATGGCGTTTTATCCTGATACGTATAAAACATGTCTTCATACGTTCCGACCACCCCACCCCATATAACTCCTGCCTTAATCCGTTTATCGATGACCATTGCCTGCTGTGTAATCGTTCCACCCATCGAGTGCCCCCACATGAAAATATTTGTCGAATCTACGTATTCAAGCTTTGCAACAGAACTCAAAGCATTCATTACATCTGTGAGGTAATCATTCGTAAAATAAGGTGGTGTCGGGATTCCTTCTGATTTTCCGTGTCCTCGATAATCCGGCATGCATACCACGAATCCGTTTTTTGCAAAGAATTCGATATATCTGACATATTTTTTTGTGTTATCATAATTGGTCGGGGAAATGTACCCGTGATTAAGAATGATCGTGGGGAAGGTTTCTGTTTGATCGCCTCTAATGGGAACTGCGAGTGCGGCATAGATTTTATTGCCATCTGAATTGTAAGATATGATATATTTTGCATATAATTCATTTATTAAAACCGTATCAACAATCTCGAACCTGCTCCCGGGAAATTCTTTTGATCTAAGATATTTAATCGAAAGAGGATGTTCAATTACAGGTTTTTCTGCAATAATTTCGTCCGAAAGAACCTCTTTTTGCTTTTGCTCTTTTGTGCATCCGAATAGTAACAGAAGGCACATCAAAAAGAACAGGGATTTATTCATAGGATTAAAGCACACATCCTATCACAATTAAAAATAAATATGCGTGTGAACTCATGCATCATCTTTAATGATATTTTCTTTGAGTTCTATGTGCCTTTGTGAAAGCTGTTCGAGGACAGACCTAAAGCAATCTTCGCTCTGCCCGATATATTCCGGAGGACAGATTCCTTTTTGATTGAATGCTCCTGAAAGTAATAGTCTTGCAACCGCAGTACACGTGTAGCCGGTGGTTCTTGCCATGGAAGTAGTGCCTGTTTTCTTATCATAAGAATCAAGCAGATCATATGTGAATGTATAATGCGATTTGTTCTTTTTTCCATCTATGATGACGCGCATAAATGTTAAATCTTCCTCGCCTTCATCGAACTGCCAGTTCTTGAAAAGCAGTCTGGATGTGAGGTCGATCGGCTTTATCTTCTTGCCATTAACATCTATTTCTTTATAACTGAAAAAATCATTACTCCGCAGCATCTGCATGATCCCTGCATGTCCCGGGTAGCGCAAGGTTTTTTCCTTCATGAACGGAACCTGAACAGTCCTCAGTAGACTGCGCAGTCCATCGGTATTGAAAGCTTCCAGGGTTCCCACTCCGGGCACATCTATATGCTCAATATCAGAGAGCGCAGGTTTGACCACGACCTCGCCGAACTCGATAAAGCGTGCAGGTCTGATATATTCCTCAAGCACATCGATCGGGGAAAATCCCGCCTTGTACTGAAAAGGCATTTTGCGCACTTTCGGCAAGCCGCCCACGTAACACTCGTAGCGCGTAATATCATCCATGCGTGCATTTTGATAACCCAGTATGATATTGCACAAACCGGGAGCAACTCCGCAGTCTATCACGGCTGTCACATTTTGCTCTCTTGCAAACTTATCAAGCGGAAAGGGATCTTCCGGGAAAAATGCTATATCAACGACATTTGTTCCAGTTTTAATGATCTTGAGCAATGTTTCAAATCCCATAAATCCTGGCACAGCAGAAATCGCAAGATCGATTCCTTTTAATAATTCAGCGAAGTCCTTTTCTTTCAAAAGATCAACATGCTGAGTTGTTACATTTTTAGTGTTCTCAAACTTTTTAAGTTTCGCGAGATCATTATCAAAAACCAATATCTTATACTCATGATCTCTTGCCAGGTCTTCCACAATAGCATGCCCGACAAGTCCTGCTCCTAACACCGCAATATTCTTATTCATTATACCTCTTTCTATTCATAAGCTCGTATATGAGTTTCATAAAAAAAGATGCACACAAATAGTCATTCATGTGCATCCAAATTTCCATGTGAGAGTTTATAGTTTTTCTAAAACGCTTTTTTCTATTTTTGTTGCGAGTTCAACCGATTGATTCAGGATATTATCCGCTTCATCCCGTATTTTCTTCTTGAATTCTTCATCTTTGATACCGGGCAGATTTATCAATACATTTAGATATGCACTCTTGGCACCCGTGAGTGCGGTTATTGCAGAAACACCCGCATCAGAAAGAGCATTTTGATTTCCGTATTTTGCGGCAGTATCAGCAAGAACGATAACTTCCCAGCACAGCTTCATAGTATGGAGCGGAACCTGGGTGGCATTTTTTATCGCAACCTGTATGGCAGCCGTGCGTATTTTCTTCTCTTCGTCAGTTTTCTTGGGGAATTTCATTGCTGCCATGTAGCTGTTAAATGCTTCAGTATCCTTATCGATCGCATCCATGAGCTGCTTCTTCATTTGCTGGGCTTCCCATGCCATAGTGAGCATGCGGGCTTCGTTCTCCTTGTACGCAATTCTCTCTTCCGAATTTTTGAACTTGTATTTGCCTGTGGTCAAATTTCCCACCATGGCGGTCAAGCCTGCTGCCAGACTACCGCATAATGCAGCAACACTTCCACCGCCTGGGGCTGGAGAATCCGATGCAAGCTCATCAACAAAGTCTTTTACTGTGAGATTGACAAGCAGGTCGTGCTTTGCTATTTTGTATTCTATAATTTTTTCATTTGGATCAAATTTCGATATGTCATTAAGTCCAAGGGACACAATCGCAGTATGAACCAATTCCTTATCAGACACTGCATAGGATGAGCCCTGTTTCTCCAGGAAATATTTTCCTGCATTCAGCATTGCTTCGAGGGGAATTAATCCGACAAGTTCGCTGCCCGTTACGACCAATCCTCTTTCAAGCGCTATCTCTCTTACTTTATCAAATACGAGATGTGGGGGAGCAATGTGATAGTTGGTAAGATTGATCGAGATCTGCGCCTGACCATACTCCGGAATATACCATCCGATTGCCTTCACATGATCAAAATATCCGGGAATCATCACGAGATTTCCCTCATTATCTGTGATTGGCTCGTAGTTTTCATCACGCATCCTGCGCCCTTTTTCACGTATCATTAACGCAATTTCTTTTGCTTTTTGAGTATCCCGTGTGTTCAAATCTATATTGTACGCGATCAGGAATTCTCGAGCTCCGGTAACAAGACCCCCTGCTTTTTCATGGCATTTTGCAGGTCCGAAATCGGGTTTCCAATGAGGATCTTCCAGTTTCTTTGCGAGTCCCTCGAATTCTCCTTTGCGGATGTTTGCAAGGTTTTGTCTTTCCGGTGTTGATGCAGAATGTTCATACAGAAACACGGGTATTTCCAGCTCTTCGCCAACACGTTTGCCGAGTTTTTTAGAAATCTCAACACAGTCTTCTGTGGTGACACCTGCAACAGGCACAAAGGGGCATACATCTGTGGCACCCATGCGCGGATGAGCGCCGGAATGCTGGCGCATATCTATTATCTCTGATGCCTTTTTTATTGCCCTGAATGCCGCTGCCTCGACACCTTCCGGAGTACCCACAAAGGTGACGACAGTCCTATTCGTATCTTTGCCGGGGTCAACATCGAGAAGCACTACGCCATCGACCTCTTCTAACTGGTCTGTGATCTGTTTGATAATTGCGAGATCACGACCTTCACTAAAATTAGGAACACATTCAACAATTTTCATAAAATATAATCTCCTTGAATATTCTTTCTATTTACCGCTCGAACCGGGTTTTGTTATCGGAACTTTTTCTCTACAGAGGGGGCATTCATCAGGTTCGTATGCTTCGATCTTTAATGTTAATAACGGGAAAACGGGCATCCCAAAATCAATTGTTCCTCCGCTTCTATCAACGACAAGCCCTACTCCGACAATATCCACTCCGCGCTCTTTAATGCAATCTATCACCTCAAAAACGCTTCCGCCTGTTGTGGTCACATCTTCGATAATAAGCACTTTTTCATTTGGCTGCAGATCGAAACCGCTGCGGATGGACATCTTACCATCTTTTCTCTGTGTGAAGACAAATCTCTTTCCCATCAGTTTCGCGACTTCATACCCGAGGACGATAGCGCCAAGAGCTGGACTCACCACGACATCAAAATCGAGATGTGCACATTTGGCAGCAAATGCCTTTCCTATCTTAACCACATCTTCCGGTCTCTGTATGAGCTTTATCTTTTCAACATAATATTTACTGTGCTTGCCTGAAGTGAGTTTGAAATGACCTTCCAAAAATGCACCTGATTCAACTAAAAGTCTCTCGATCTCTTTTTTGCCCATATAAATATTTCCTTTATCGATCATCGATGCATTATCACGTAATGCAATTTTCTTGACGCTCCGAAGCGTGTATCTGAATTTTCTCACTCGTGCTGAAGTGGCGGAAGTGGTAGACGCGCTAGGTTCAGGACCTAGTGTCCATTATGGATGTAGGGGTTCGAGTCCCCTCTTCAGCACCAATCATTTATGTTTCAGCTCTTAAATCGAGCATATCTGTTGTCAAGAATAAACCTATGAACAAGATTGTATGATCGGGAGAAATTTTGGATATACAAAAGCAAATGGAGATAATTAAGCAGGGAGTCGAAGAGATCATTCCCGAAGAGGAACTTATTGAAAAACTCAAATATTCACAAAAAAATAATATTCCTCTCAGAATAAAATACGGCATCGATCCGACTGCTGCTGATGTGCATATCGGTCACATGGTACCGGTTCGCATTATGCGCAGATTTCAGGATATCGGACACATCGGTGTGATCGTGATCGGAGATTACACAGCACAAATCGGCGATCCAACAGGGAAAAACGAGTCGCGCCCCCACCTTTCTGCTGCAGATGTGAAACGCAATGCCGAACAATATATGGAACAGCTGTACTATGTGCTGGATAAGGATAAAACTGAAGTGCGTTATCAGAGCGAATGGTTCGGTCCGATGCAGCTTTCCGAGTTCATCTCTTTGCTTGGAAAATTTACCATGGCACAGATCATGGCACACGACACCTTTCGCAGACGCTATGAAGAGAATCTTCCTTTTGGCTTGCACGAGCTTATGTACCCGATCTTGCAGGCATATGACTCCGTTGCGATAAAAGCAGATGTAGAACTTGGTGCAACCGAGCAGAAATTCAACATTCTTGCAGGACGGGATATGCAGAGATATTTCGATATGCCCGAACAGGTGGCAGTGCTGATGCCGATTCTTATCGGTACGGACGGTGTGGAAAAAATGAGTAAAAGTCTGGGCAATTACATCGCGATATTCGATTCACCCGAAGATAAATACGGGAAGATCATGTCCATTCCGGATGACCTGATCGAGAATTATTTCCTCTATGCTGCGTTTGCTTCACCTGATGAAATCGCTGCATCAAATGATGAACTTAAACAAGGCATAAATCCTAAACTTATAAAACAAAAACTGGCGCGCCGGGTCGTCGAGCTTTATCACGATAAAGCTGCTGCCGAAAAAGCTGAGAATCATTTCAATACGGTCTTTGCTCAAAAAGAAATTCCTGATGAAATACCATCTGTAAAAATGGTTGAAGAAAAAGTGTGGATCGTAGACTTACTAAGAGATAATAACCTCAGTGCCTCTGGAAGTGAAGCAAGACGAATAATTGAACAAGGGGCAGTATTTATCGATGGTATAAAAATTTCTGATAGTAGCGTAGATGTTGATATAAAAAATGATATGGTAATAAAAGTTGGTAAAAGAAAATTTTTAAAGATCAAAAAGGATGAATCTTAGTTTTTCTTGACATTTTATTATGTAATGAAGTGTTCAAATAAAA
>Ga0268278_1001206_pt1 | contig 15508 bp, 11 predicted proteins | sample saktaG_3_FD_190135 | JGI IMG/M metagenome (GOLD analysis project Ga0268278, IMG submission 190135) | Saline water microbial communities from Sakinaw Lake, British Columbia, Canada - sak_2010_1_5_55m | ecosystem: Environmental > Aquatic > Non-marine Saline and Alkaline > Saline ... | reverse complement strand
TAATGCGCTTCTTGTGACAATGGAATTCGAAGAGGAATTTCCTGAAGTAAATATCGCGCTGCCCAGCACCTCCATTATCGGCACCTCAGAATATGATTCGTTTATCGAAAGGAATAAAATTGGGGAGTGGATCATTTCAAAATCCGATAAAGAAATTCAGGAAATTTTTATAAAAGGCATTTTATCTAAGGAGCTTATCCAAAAATTAGAAGTTATTGTGGAGCAGATCACCTACCCTCTTGCAGTACGCTCGTCAGGACTTCTTGAAGATTCTCAGTCCCAGCCTTTCGCGGGAATCTACAAAACCTATCTTCTCCCTAATAATAACCCTGACAAAAAAATACGGCTGCATCAGCTCTGCGATGCAATCAAACTCGTTTTTTCTTCAGTATATCTCGAAGGAGCGCGCACCTATATTGAAAGCATCAATTATAAAGTAGAAGAAGAAAAAATGGCAGTGATCATTCAGGAAATCGTTGGTTGCGGTTATGATGATTGCTATTACCCGCACTTTTCCGGTGTTGGGCAATCCCACAACTTTTATCCTGTATCCTATCTAAAGAGCAGCGACGGTGTTGTCTCTATTGCGGTCGGGCTTGGTAAGACTGTGGTCGAAGGTGACCGCACTTTCAGATTCTGTCCCAAGCATCCTAAAATGGATATTATTCCGCCATCTGAACAAGTGAAAGAGTCACAGAGTTTTTTTTATGCAGTTGCTTTGAAAAATCCAACCTTTGATCTTCTTGAGGGAGAAGACATTACTCTGAAAAAAGTGCTTATCAATCAAGCAGAAGAGCATGGAACCCTCACACACATGACATCTGTATGGGATTATGAAAACAATCGTCTCATGGACGGAGCAATAAAAAAAGGAACGAAAATCGTAACTTTTGCAGATATTATAAAATACAATTATTTCCCTCTTTCGAAAATCATGGAAGAGATACTTGATATCGGAGAAAAAGCGCTTGGAATGCCTGTCGAAATCGAATTTGCAGTGAATCTTACTAAGGATGAAAAAAAGAAAATATATCCTACTTTTTACGTCCTGCAGATAAGACCTCTGACTATAAATACGGAAGATATTTCTATAGATATTGAAAATATAAACAAAGATGAACTTGTATTATACACTGAAAAAGGAATGGGAAACGGCATTATAGATTCCGTGCATGATGTCATTTTTGTTGATGCTGATACATGGGATAGAACCAAAACAGTAAGAATGCATGATGAAATCGCAGAACTGAATAAACGAATGAGAGCTGAAGGCAGAAATTACATTCTTATTGGGCCCGGACGCTGGGGTTCACGAGATAGATTCCTTGGAATTCCTGTGAAGTGGATAGATATCAACATGGCGAAGATAATTGTTGAAACAGGCAGTGAAAATTTTGCTGTTGACAGCTCACAGGGAACACATTTTTTCCACAATCTTGTGTCAATGGATGTAGGATATTTTAGTATATCGCATCATTCTGAAGTTGATTTTCTGGATTGGAATTGGCTTAAACTTCAAAAAATTATAGAGAAAACCGATTTCTTTTTCCATGTTCAGGTCGATCATCCGCTGGTCATCAAAATGGACGGATACAAAGGATTAGCTGTTATTTACAAGTAGCTATTTTACCCATTCATTATTGAGAGAGTCTGTCAACTCTTCGACCTTATTGATTGCTATCGGCAGTTTGAGTTTCAGATCATTGAAATCTTTCACATATAAAAGATCATTTACAAATTCATGATCTTCTTCGGACCAATCCCGATAAGAGTAGAGCAATCCAAAATCATGCTTCGCAGGACAGTTCTTTACATTGAACAGAAATGCCAATCGTCCCAAAATAAGTTTGTAATACCCATCCAATGCATAGACTTCCCTTCCTCGAAGAACCTGTTTTTCAAGCTCTATTTTCGTAATGAAGAATGATTTTTTAAAGTATTTCAGCTTTGGCACTATCTTCTTTTTGAAATCCTCATCAGGCATAGGAGTACCATCCATAAGCCCTTTTTTGTCAAACCACACAACAGAATTTCCGTGTCTGTTCGATTCCATGAACCTGTTACCTGCAGAAAGCTTCTCAATCAGCAGATCGATATAGAAGAACTTAGGTGAATCCTTGAGCAGATAAAATGTTTGTGAGTGCCCGTGCCAGGAGGGTTCCGGTATGCGCAGTTTTTCCTTGATTCCATAAGTATCCTCAAGATATTTCTCTGTTTTTTCAAATAATTCTTCCACATGATCATCATCACAGATCAAAGCCATATCGAGGTCGGAGTAGTCATCATCAAAACCTGTTGCAACAGAACCGCCTTCCCAGGCAGTGTAAATTTTTTCGTCGGATTCCCAGAATTTTTTTAATTGTTCATAGAGAATTTTTTATATTCAAGCATGTGCTCCACTTTGAATTTTTCTTTTTTCTGGGAGTCAAGATGTGTAAAGTCAATGTTTTTCCATAATTATTTGACAAATAATAATAGGGTTCATTTTTACGCAAAATCATACTATATATATAATAAATATCTGGAGGTATTTCTCATGAGTATGAAAGAATTCATGTCTCAGGTTGAGGTTCGTAATCCTAATCAACCTGAATTTCTACAAGCTGTAAAAGAAGTGGTTGAATCTCTCTGGCCTGTTTATGAATCTAATCCTCGTTATCAGGAAGCAAAGATTCTTGAAAGAATCGTAGAACCAGAGCGCACCATTATGTTCCGTGTTCCATGGACTCGTGATAATGGCGAAGTTATGGTAAATCGCGGTTACAGGATTGAATTCAACAGTGCAATCGGACCGTACAAAGGCGGACTCCGTTTTCACCCAAGCGTTAACATTAGCATTCTTAAATTCTTAGGATTCGAACAGGTTTTCAAAAACAGTCTTACCACACTCCCGATGGGTGGCGGCAAGGGTGGTTCCGATTTTGATCCTAAAGGAAAATCTGACGCTGAAGTTATGCGTTTCTGCCAGACTTTCATGTCTGAACTTTTCCGTCATATCGGTGCAAACACAGATGTTCCTGCTGGTGATATCGGCGTGGGCGGTCGTGAGATCGGCTTCATGTTCGGAATGTACAAGAAACTCAGAAATGAGTTTGTTGGTGTGCTCACAGGCAAAGGATTGAACTGGGGCGGCAGCCTTATTCGTCCTGAAGCAACTGGTTATGGTGCGGTGTATTTTGCAGAAGAAATGCTCAAAACCCGCGGTCTTAGCTTCAAAGACAAGATCGTTGCTATTTCCGGTTCCGGAAATGTTGCTCAGTATGCGGTTCAAAAAGTGAATCAACTTGGCGGTAAAGTCGTTACACTTTCTGATTCAAGTGGTTATATCTACGACCCAGATGGAATTGCCGGTAAAAAATGGGATTTCATCATGGAACTTAAGAATGTCAAACGCGGACGCATCAAAGAATATGCAGATGAATTTGGTGTTGAGTTTCACGAAGGTCAGCGCCCATGGGGTGTCAAATGTGATATTGCTCTTCCTTGTGCGACTCAGAATGAAGTCAATGAAGAAGAAGCAAAAACTCTTATCAAAAATGGTTGTTACTGTATTTCCGAAGGCGCAAATATGCCTTCAACTCCCGGTGCGATCAATGTGTATATTGAGAATAAAATTCTCTATGGTCCCGGTAAAGCTGCGAATGCTGGCGGCGTTGCTGTTTCCGGACTCGAAATGTCCCAAAACAGTCTCCGCTTAAGCTGGAGCCGTGAAGAAGTTGATGAAAAACTTCATAACATTATGAAGAGTATTCATTCCCAGTGCGTTGAGCACGGCAAAGAATGTAATTTTGTTAACTATGTGAATGGTGCGAATATTGCCGGATTCATCAAAGTCGCTGATTCAATGCTCGATCAGGGAATTGTTTAGTTAGTTGCAAGAATCAATATAATAAAGAAGCCCTCTAAAATTTTAGAGGGCTTTTTATTTGGGGAATTATTAAGAAAGCTTATTTTTTTCCTAACATTTCTTCTTTAAATTCAAGTATTTTCTTTCTCGTCACATTAAGCTCGAGAGTAGCTCTGGCAATTGACGGCTTGTGTGAAAAGGTTAATTGTATCTTCTCTACTGCATTTTCTGAAGGAATATATCTGCTCTCAACCAGTTCATCGGATTTGAATCCCGGATTCGCTTCATTCGAAAGTTCTTCAAATGTGGATTCCAATCCAAGAAGATCCTTCAACAAATACCAGTTCTCTCTCCCTGTTACCGTATTGCGCACCTTCGTCACTTTCTGAATAACATTATTATCATTTGTGATAGTGCCGTCAGATTCAATAAATGAATTGAGCGGTAAAACCACATGCGCTATCTTGGCAGTTTCAGTCATAAAGCTATCAGCAACAAGAAGAAAATCAAGATCATTCAGCCATTCGTAGATATCCATTTTATTGTTGTACAGCGGATCTTCTCCGAATATTGCTGCTGCTTTGAGTTTCTGATAATTTTTCACAGGTACAAATCCGTTTTCAAGCATATAGGGCTTGTTTGCAAGCTCGGAACAACTTACAATACCGTTTCCTTCCGCGCCGATATTACCGCGAAGCATGCTCAGATTGAAAATTGCATTTTGTGTATCATAATCCAGGTCGCTTTCGGAATAGACGAATATGACCTTTTTGAATGACAATAAATCATGAGCAAGATCCATAAATTCATCTGTTTGTATCGTATGCTGAAGCTGATGATTGAAATCAACAAAGTTGCCGATGTTTCGGGCAATATACTCAATATTATGATGCCGGTATTCAACAAGAAATTTTGTGAACTCATTGATCACTTCTATATAATAGTTCGTTGTAATATGGAAATCTGCGCGTCGGGCAAATCTATTCTCATCAGGATGGATCAGCATCAACTTTGCACCATTATTAAGCGCTTGCATAATCTTTACACCAACCGTATGGGTAACATCACCCACTAAAACAATAAGCTCCGCTTTATTAAGGTCTGCACTTGGATTTGGTGAAAAACTAATGCCAAGTTTATCTTTCACTACCGAACCGTTGAGCTCCCAGGAGAATTTCTTGTTGCACTTATACTGTTTTGCCAATCTGCTGATAAGATACAACTCCTCGTTCGTGTAATTTCCATTGCTGAAGAAAGCTACATTTTTTTCAAGTTCGGTTAATTTATCAGTGATATAATCTATGGCTTCATCCCAATCAACAGGTTGAAGTTGATCATCTATGCGTAGCATCGGCTGTGTAATGCGCTCGTGCGATTGCAGCACTTCATAGCCGAAATGAGCATTGAAGCATACATTGTTTCCGGTGATCGGGCTATCAGCAGCTTCCGCTTTCATAATGATATCATTTTCTTTCATGTAGGTTACACTACAACCTGCTCCGCATAATGCACATGTTGTTCGAACCTCTTCAAAATCGAGCGGTGCAAGTTTATATTCTGTATTTCTCGACGTGAGTGCACCGACAGGGCATACATCGATACATTTACCGCAGCTCATACAGGATGTATTCATAAGTGATTCGCCGAAATCAGGAGCAACGAGTGTTTTGAATCCACGGTAAATATAACCCAAAGCGCCGACTCCCTGGATATTGAGACATGTTCTCACACATCGTCCGCAGTTCACACACTTGTTCGCATCGCGAAGAATAAATGGATGAGTTTTATCGATTGGATGATTATTCACCTCTCCCATAAAACGAGTTGCAATGACATCATAATCTGTGGCATACTTGCGCAGCACACAGGTAGGATTGACATCACATCCGCACTCTATACAGCGTGCAGTCTCATCCTGAGCTTGCTTATCTGTGTATATTTTTTCAACTTCTTTGAAATTTGAAATGCGATCTTCTGCCTTAATATGTCCCGAAGAAATTCGAGATGCTTTCTCATATTCTTTGAAATCTTCGACATCAAGCTCTTTATATGATGCTGCTTTTTTACTGTTGAATTTCTCTTTGAGAGGAAGTATCTTTTCACCTCGAAGAAATGAATCGATGCTCATTGCTGCTTTATAGCCGTCCGCAATGCTTTCGACAACTGTCGAGGGACCTCGTGTAAGATCTCCACCTGCGAATATTTTATCAATATTTGTGTGCATCGTGTCTTCATCAATCTCAAGCGTGCTCCAACGGGTCAGGTTCAGGTTCTCCCCATTTATTTTTGCAATTTCATCAAGCAGGAATTGTGTTTTCGGCTTCTGGCTTACTGCCGGAATAACCATGTCCACCTGCATAATAAATTCTGAATTCTCAATAGGGACGGGTCTGCGCCTGCCGCTACTATCCGGTTCTCCAAGACGCATCTTGATGATCTGCATGCCTTCGACTTTACCGTTTTTCCCGATGATCTTCGTGGGATTCTGTAATAGATGAAATTCGACACCTTCATCCTTTGCATCCTTGACTTCCAAATCTTCGGCAGGCATCTGTTCTTCAGCACGGCGGTACACGATCATGACTTTCTCGGCACCGAGACGAAGCGCTGTTCTCGCAGCATCGATCGCAGTATTTCCACCTCCGATGACTGCAACGTTCTTCCCGACTTTCTTGATCTTTCCCTCAACGACCTCACGGAGAAAATCAATACCGAGATGACATCCTTTCAGATCTTCACCTTCGATATTCATACTGACAGCAGTCCATGCACCAAATCCCAAAAAGACTGCATCAAATTCTTTATAGAGAAATTGAAGTGTGAAATCCCTTCCAAGCTGCTCATTATGATGAATTTTTACTCCAAGTTTTGTTATCAGTTCTATCTCTTTATCAAGAATTTCTTTGGGTAATCTATATTCGGGAATTCCGTATCGAAGCATGCCTCCACTTTGTGGCATGGCTTCGTAAATTTTACATTTGTGACCCTGTTGAGTGAGGTAATAGGCAACGGTCAAACCGGCAGGACCTGCGCCGACAATTGCAATCTCTTTTCCTGTGGAGGGTTTGCATTCGGGAACATATGTATTTGCAGAATCTTCGAGATCTTTATCGGCAGCATATCGTTTTATCTGGCGTATTGCAACGGGCTCATCAACGATTTGACGACGGCATTCTTTTTCACAAAATGCAGTACAGACACGTCCTACAGAAAGCGGTAACGGAAGCCTCTGTTTGATAAGCTTTACTGCCTCATGATATAATCCATCATTCACTAAAGCAATATAACCTTGCACATCGACCCGCGCCGGACATTCCAGTATACAGGGAGCAGTACAATCCGCATAATGATCCGAAAGGAGAAGTTCGAGAGCCATTTGCCGCGCAGCGTGCACCTCTTCGGAATCAGTATATATCTCCATTCCTTCATACACTTTTGTTGCGCAGGAAGGAACAAATCCTTTCGCACCTTTGACTTCTACCAGGCACACCCAGCATGAGCCATACGGCTTCAAATATTCATCGTGGCAAAGTGTTGGTATCTCAATGCCGTATTCAGTGGCAACTTCCAGGATCGTTTGCCCTTGTTTTGCAGTTACTTCATCACCATTTAATAAAATTTTTATATCTGCCATGAGACCCGCTTATGATTTTGTCACTGCATCAAATTTACATGCGGTCATACAGGCGCCGCATTTTATGCAGATATCTTGATTAATTACGTGAACTTCTTTTTTCTCACCTGAGATCGCATCGACAGGACAGGCACGTTTGCACGCTCCACAGCCGATACACTTCTCTTCTATGATGCTGTATTTCACAAGAGCTTTGCACGCACCTGCAGGACATGTTTTGTCATTGATATGCGCTTCATATTCATCCCGGAAATACTTGATCGTGGTAAGCACAGGATTAGGAGCAGTTTGTCCGAGTCCGCACAGAGAACCCTTTATGATCTTTTTCGAGAGCTCTTCAAGCTTTTCAATATCACCCTTTTCGCCTTTGCCCTGCGTGATCCTGTTGAGAATTTCGAGCATGCGTTTGGTTCCGATTCGGCAGAATGTGCATTTCCCGCAAGACTCGTCCTGAGTGAAGTTCAGGAAGAAACGAGCCATATCGACCATACAGGTCGTATCATCCATGACGACCATGCCGCCTGAGCCCATTATCGCACCAGTTTTTGTCAGGGAATCATAATCAACCGGGGTATCGAGAAGGCTTTCCGGGATACATCCTCCGGAAGGACCGCCAAGCTGAACTGCTTTGAATTTTCTATCATCAATAATGCCGCCGCCGACTTTGTAGATCACGTCGCGCAGTGTCATTCCCATAGGAACTTCAACCAATCCGCCGTTCTTGATCTTACCTGTAAGCGCAAAGACTTTTGTGCCCTTGCTCTTATCAGTGCCGAATTCTGCGTATTTATTCGCACCATTTCGGATGATCCAGGGAACGTTTGAATATGTTTCTACATTATTAATGTTGGATGGTTTTCCCCACAAACCGGATTCCGCAGGATAAGGGGGACGAAGAGTGGGCATTCCTCTTTTTCCTTCGATCGAGCACATGAGCGCTGTTTCTTCTCCGCAGACAAATGCACCTGCGCCTTCATATACCGTGAGATCGAAATTGAAATCTGATCCGAGAATATTATTTCCGAGGAAACCTCTTTCTTTGGCTTTTTCGATTGCAATTCGGAGTCGTTTTACCGCAAGAGGATATTCCGCACGGCAATAGATAAAACCTGTATCAGAGCCAATTGCATAAGCGCCGATCAGCATGCCTTCGAGAAGATTATGAGGATCACCTTCAAGCACACTTCTATCCATGAAAGCGCCGGGATCTCCCTCATCAGCATTGCAGATCATGTACTTTTTATCCGCAGAATTGTTATATGCGAACTGCCATTTTAATCCAGTTGGAAAGCCAGCACCGCCGCGACCACGCAAGCCGCTTTCTTTTATTTCATCAATCACATCGACCGGGGACATATTTTTTACAACTTTTTGCAAAGCTTCATACCCGCCACGCAAGATATACTCATCGATGGATTCTGGATCAATAACTCCGCAATTGCGAAGGACAATTCTCGTCTGATAATCGATGATCTCTTTTTCCGAGCCACCGAACTTTTCAGAGACAACAATATGCTCCGTGAGGGGTTTTTTCTCGATAAAATGTGCAGTCAGGATATCATCAATGTCTTTTGCATTGAGATACCCATACATCGTGCTGCCGAATTCGTTATCTTCGATCTCCATCAGCACTTCTGCATAGCACATGCCCACGCAACCGGTATGATCCAATTGTGCTTTTACATCATGCTCTTTGAGAAAAGCTTCCACTTTTTCAAGAACATCTAAACCGCCAGCTGCAATTCCGCAGCTCGCTAAACCGACTTTTATTCTTACTGAATTTTCCAAATTCTCTCCGATCTGATTAAATTTGGTTCGTTATTTTGGTTAATATTGAGCTAATATTTCTTTTATTTTTCCGGGAGTTAAGCGACCATACGCTTTATCATTGACCATGATAACCGGTGCAAGACTGCAACATCCAAGACATGCGACTTCTTCGACGGTGAACTTCAGATCTTTGGTCGTGCCGCCGGGCTCGATTTTCAATTCTTCGTAAAGCGCTTCTGAAATTTTGGGTGCATTCGCAACATGACACGCAGTTCCGTGGCAAATACGTATGATGTTCTTACCAATCGGGTGCAAGCGGAATTGAGTATAGAAAGTTGCAACTCCATAAATCTCAGCGACTGGTATTTTTGTCTTATCAGAAATATATTCCAGCGCTTCTTTTGAAAGATATCCAAGCTGTGCCTGTGTCTTTTGTAAGATAGGGATCAAGGCACCTTTTCTGCCTTCAAACTCGCGTAAGACCGCATCAATTTTATCGAAATCGCTTTCTATCATACATGAAGTCCTTGCTTGATTTTTGACATGTTGAAGGGGGGTTCTCTTGAGCAGTCAAGTTATTTGGAAGATTGCCCAGACCACATAATAGATTGAGATTTTTGTACTAAAATTTATAATAAGCTTAATGGGGAGAACCAACAAACGAGACATCATTAAGCATTTCATCAGGAGTATAATCTTGTTCTGTCCATTGCTCACCTCCATCGTTTGTATAGAGGATAATACCATCGCCAATACCAGTTCCAATGATCCAAACAATTTTTTTATTTATAGGACTGATTCTATAAAGATAATATCCTGTTGAAGCACTCGGTTTATTTTTCTGTTCAGCCCATATCACTCCACCGTCAGTTGTATTTCTGATAGTTCCAGTATCTTCTGCAGTCCATGCTATTTTTTCAGAGATAGCAGTAATTCCATTTGCATCCCATGCAGGATATATTTCTGCATGTTGAATCTCCCAGTTAGTTCCAGAATTGTTGGTATGTAATATAGTTCTACCATGGCCGACAACCCATACACAGCTATCAGATGGTGCTGAGATGTCAATCATTCCTCTTGCGTCGAGAAAACTACCCTGTGCTAACTTCTGCCATGAATCTCCCCCATTAGTAGAATGGATGATGACGCCCCGTTGATTACCAGTTCCATTTCCGCAAGCCCAGATGTGTTGATCAAAGATTTCTATCGAAGTTATATTGTAATCTGAAAATGAAGTATCAGCTTTTGATACCCAGCTAGTACCTCCATCATCAGTCTCAACAACAGTTCCATCAGAACCTACAACCCATATTGTATAGTGATCGACAACATGTAAACCAAGCAATTCAACATTATCCAATACACCTTTGCTACCAATTCGTTGCCATGTATCTCCACCATCAATGGTTTTAAGAATTGTAGCATATCCATCCGATGCACCACCTACAACCCATGCCGTAAGGCTATCAATGGCTTTTACTGCATTGAGATCTATAAGTGGAATTGTTAGACTATCACCTTGCCTGACCCAATTCTGTCCACTATCAGTCGTTTTCCAGATCAATCCATATTTTGTACCTATACCAGGAGATCCAACGATCCATCCAATATAATCAGTATCATTACTCGGGCTTGTGCTTTTTTCGCAACAGGTGGAGATGAAGATGAGTGTTATGGCAAGTAACAGTGTAAATACTATTTTTTTCATGTGTCCTCCGGTTGGTTTATGAATTCTTCTGAGCACTTCAAAAATGCTCTAAATAGACTCATATCTGCCGGCAGTTGCTGTCAATAAATTTATATTTCGGGGACTTTGGCGTAAAACATCCATGATGTTTTACGCATTTCTTTGGAGTGAATGCAAAATCACGGATTTTGCACTCCAAAAACAAAAATATTTATATTTATGAATTAATTACTATTCCTCAAACACTGTCCACTGATAAACTCTCTCAGTAATTTCCTTTTCCGGATTTTTTATCTTTATTCCTCTAGTTTTTGTTATCTGCTCAGCAAGTTCAGTTTCAATCACATCAATATGGGAATTATCATCTAAAGGAACCGTCTTTACATATAGATCGGGCATCTTTTCCGTTGAAGCTTGTAGGAGCATCTGTTCGATACCGGCAGGTTCACATACGATAAATTCGAAAGGTAATTTTACCCACTGATTTGTTTTATCTGTAGAAATATAGTAATTATCGACAAGAAGTGTTTTCAATCCATCTGAGAAAATATAAATCAATCTCACATAACATGCTTTGTTGGATTTAACCAATAACTGCGGTTCTTCATCATAATAATACACTACAGGACCATCACTCATTTTTTCTGTTTGCAGTTCGACTTTCAGAGCATTATCACTCTGGATGGATTCATACAATGCAAGCTTATCCTGTAATGCTTTATCCAGGTCTTTTGGTTTAATTCTTTCCCATCTAATGTTTTCACAGGTTACCTCATTCACAAATAACTGATTGCTCAGCTCAGTGTTGTCATGCAAATTTTTTATTGAGATAAGGATATATAATCCAGCATCGGAATTTATTAACTTCCCTCGTAGTATATAATCAGCTGAAGCATAATCTTTTACTTTTATTCTTGAACAGCTCTTCATTGAGCTAATTTTATTAGCAACTATCTCAGAGAATGTATTACCAAATTCTGATACAAAACCAGTGTTCTGCCACTCAAAGGGATAGATAATAAATGATGAGTTCTGGTCTATCTTTTCCAGAATTGGCTCAAGTAATTCATCTGCCAGAAATGCAGTTGATTTTGGTGTGATACCTGAGAGTGTTATTAATCTTTCCTCAATTGTATTTTGTGAAGGTACACCCTTTAAATTATCTTCAAGATCATTTTGCCATTTATTGAGAAAGAGATATATTTTCATATCCTCAGTAATATCTTGCAGGCAAGCAATGCACTGCTCATATTTCTTAATCGCTTCGACTAGATTTGATGTTGAAATTTGTTCTGCAAGCCGAAAGGTTTGATTTACATTATTGATTCCAGTTTCTATTTCATACTTATAATTTTGCTGTAAATCCTGAAGCGGAAGCCCGACCATTACATAGCAAATATCATCTTCCTTTGATTCTTTCAACACTTTGTAGTTCATTACTTCTAAATCCGTTTCGATTTTTGTTTCATTTAAGAAATAGTCTTCCACATGTGCATTCTCATCACTTCCCAGTTCAGATAAATGATTAATCGTTTCACCGGATACGGTGCAAGAAATAGTAGATGCTGCATCGTTTAGAGCCATCTGAACAGCTTTCTTTTCTGCTTGTGCTTCGTTGTTATTTTTGATTTCAGCAAATCCTTTGCCAATAAAATAATCCGAGAACTGGTTTGGGTAATTATTCGTGTACCAACTCGGTGTGGCATAACTCATTGTATAAATAAATATGAAAAATATCGTGATTATAATGTGATTTCTTTTCATAGTTTTTACTCCTTTCGGTTATTAGTTTGGAGTAAGATATCCGTGATATTTTTCTAAACAAATGTTGTTTGCACACAGCAACATCGCGGATGTTGCACTCCATAATATTTAACTCCATAGATTTCATATTAAAAATCATCTTTTACGTTAATTTTATCAAAGGGATATTTCTTTTTCAACTTTTCCAAATATTCTTCTTCTTTCCTGTAACGATAATAGTAACTACCAAATTCCCAATCTTCTGCTTTTTCAACTAATCCGTGCTTGACCGGATTATTCCAAAGATAATTGAGACGGGCATAGTATGACTTTTCGTATGTAATACACGTATCCCAATAGTTCCACCAAATTTTTTCATCGTTCAGAGATTCAAGTATATTCTTCTTGATCCACAGTGCTGTAAATTTATGAACATCTCTGATTATCCCCGATAACGATTCTGCGTTTTCCGGTGCATTTACCATTACATGATAATGATTATGAAGAATGACCCAATCTTCGAGAGTCCATCCTAATGAATTGAAACCTTTATAGAGAGACTTAAAAACACGAGTTTTTGCTTTATCTGATAATAAAAAGTATTTCTTTTCGTATGTTGCTCCAGTAATAAAATATTTCGAATTCGAACGATACAAATGAGGTGGATTATGTATATACTCTTTATATTTTTCCATACATCATTTTATTTTAAGTTCTATGGAGTAAAACATCCGTGATGTTTTATGCAAAATCTCGGATTTTGCCCTCCAAATAGGTTTCAACATTAATAAAAGGATACTCGTGTTCGAGATGAACCTACTAACAAGTATCCTTCTTTTATTATTCGCCCATTCGGGATAGGACATTGATCTGTTCAAAAAAAGAAATCCATCCTGTTTTGAGCTGTGGACAAGGCGAAAACCTATGTTGTTGTTGCTGTTGTCAGGGTTGTTGTTGTTACGATTAGCAACGCGGCAATTGTTAGCGTTGTTGTTCCAGCTGCCGCCACGATTCACGCGGTTGAAGCCCATTGATCAATACCCTTTAAAATATTATTTCGTAAACAAATCGTATCTGCTTTGCTTATAAAGTCTAGCAATGGGAGAATATGACACTGATAGCACTTTTGTGTCCAAATTCGTTTTTCTAATTTCTTATTATATTCTATCAATTTTTTTTTAAATCTTTGTTTGCTCCTATTATTTAATCTGATACGATATTTAAATAAGCGATAACCTAAAAATGATAATCCTTTGTCGGTATAATTTAAAATTTCAGGTTTCAATGTTAGATTTAATTTTGAAATATATTCTTCAATTTGCATAGCTTTATATTTCATTTCATATTTACTATTACACCAGAAAACCATATCATCCATATAACGAACATAGTATAGTACTTTTAAAACCTCTTTTACAAAATGATCAAATCCAGCAAGATAGAAATTAGCGAAAAACTGACTGGTAAGATTACCAATCGGTAACCCCTTACCATATTCAGTTTCATAGCTTTGGATTATTTTCTCAAATAATCTCAACAGATGAGGATCTTTGAATTTACGATAGAGTAACCTCATTAGTATTTCTTGGTCAATTGAATAAAAATATTTTCGCACATCCAGTTTCAGAAAAACAGAGTTCTTCTTTTGAAAACAATACGCTCTTTGTAGTGCTGCATGTGTTCCTTTTCCTTTTCTTGTAGCATAACTATCATAAATTTGATATCTCTCGAAAACTGGCTCACATACATTCATAATGGCATGATGTAAAACTCTTTCTGGAAAAGATGCTGCGCAAATAAGACGCTCTTTGGGATCGTAAATCTTGAAATAGTGATAATTACCTACTTCTATAGAACCATCTAATATCTGCTCCTTCATTATCATTAGGTTTTTTTCAAGATTCATTTGAAAATCCAAAACCTCTTTCTTGCCTGACTTCCTATGTGATGCCTTCCAAAAAGCCAATCGCAGATTTTCCATTTCTGCAATTCTTTCAATCAACGAATGTACTCTTTTCATTATTTTCAGATTGTAATTTATTTGATGGTTCATTCAAGTTATTCATAAATCTACTTCCATATTTTTCTACTTTTTTCTTCCCAATACCTTTAATTGATTGTATTGATTTTTCATCTATTTCAGAAAGTTTTGAAATCTCAGCTAATTCTTTATCAGTAAAAACCGCATACGCAGGTATTGCTTCTTCTGCAGCTATTTCTTTTCTTATCGTTCGTAATATACTGAACTTCTCGAATGTTTTTTCATCAAGTATCTGTTTGTAATCTACTTTTTTATAATAAGATTGATTCGTATTTGGATTATGCTCTAAATACTTAATACAAAAGTGCCAAGCGCTACCATTTTTATTAGAAACCAATTCGTGGTTTTCCTCCAATATTCGATGCGATCGTAAAAATTTATTTAGTTGATCTAAAGATTCTCCTGAATCTGTTCCCGGTATCACAAATAATCTAAATTGCATTATACCTCAATAACTTTATTTAATTATATTTCTTTAAATAAGAAATCGAGCGTCTTCATTCCGTAAAAGACCGCTCCGCTCTCACTCCGTTCGTCTTTTTCTCCATTTCGTTGCTCGATTTCCAGCTCAAAACAAGATGGATTTCTATTTTGAACTGTGGACAAGGCGAAAACCTACGTTGATGTAGCTGTAGCCAGGGTTGCTGATGCTACGATCAGCAACGCGGCAATAGCCAGCGCTGCCGTCCCAGCCGCCGCCACGATCCACGCGGCGGAAGCCCACGGATGCTCCGGGAGGATTATTACGAGGACTGCTTGAATAATAATTACTATCATACCAGTCAT
>Ga0268278_1001203_pt1 | contig 15531 bp, 14 predicted proteins | sample saktaG_3_FD_190135 | JGI IMG/M metagenome (GOLD analysis project Ga0268278, IMG submission 190135) | Saline water microbial communities from Sakinaw Lake, British Columbia, Canada - sak_2010_1_5_55m | ecosystem: Environmental > Aquatic > Non-marine Saline and Alkaline > Saline ... | reverse complement strand
ATGATATTAACATACCTTGTAACATTTGACTAATGATTTATCAGGAGGTGCCGGCTTTGAAAAAGACGTGTATAGATAACGATTTCCTGCTGAAAGCGGGGCCCTACTCGCATATAGTGGAAGCAGGCGGCTTTCTTTTCCTGACGGGCATCGACCCCATGGACCTGGAAAAGGAACTGATTATCACAGATGATATTGTCAGGGCTACCGAGATAGTCATGGAGAACATGAAAAGGTCGCTGGAATCGGTGGGAAGCAGCCTGGCCAAGGTGGTGAAAGTGACTGTTTTCCTGCGCGACATGGGCGACTTCGCCAAATTGAACGAGGTGTATGCCAGGTACTTCCCCGTGGACCCACCGGCGCGTACCTGCGTGGCCGTCAAAGAGGTTCCCGGCAATTTCCAGCTCAAGGTCGAGGCCATCGCCATCAAGTAGCGCTGCCTACATTTGTTTAAATACTTTTCGCGCTGTTCTTAAGGTGGCATCTATATCCCTTTGGCTGTGCGCCAGGGAGAGGAAAGCGGCCTCGAACTGTGAAGGCGGCCAGTAAATGCCTTGCCCCAGCATTCCCCTGAAGAAGCGGGCGAAGATAGATGTATCGCAGCGGCGGGCCGAGGCATAATCGGTCACACTTTCGGCGCTGAAGAACACAGTCAAGAGTGAACCCTCACGCGCGATGGAGAGCGGCAGGCAGGCATCGCAGGCCGCGGCCGCCAGCCCTTCCTGCAACATTGCTCCCTTATGCTGGAGCATATCATAAACCGACGGATTTTTAAGTATCTCCAGTGTCGTGATTCCTGCCGTCATGGCTATCGGGTTACCAGAGAGCGTGCCGGCCTGGTAAACCTTCCCCGACGGCGCCACCATCTGCATAATGTCGCGCCTTCCACCGTAAGCGCCTACCGGCAGGCCACCTCCGATGATCTTGCCCAGGCAGGTGAGGTCCGGCCTTATTTTATATAGCGCCTGCGCACCGCCGTAGTCTACTCTAAAACCGGTTATAACCTCGTCGAAGACGAGCAGGGCGCCGTGTTCTTTAACCAGCCGGTGAAGGCCGCGGAGGAAGCCCCTGGCGGGATGCACCAGTCCCATATTGGCAGCAATGGGTTCAATTATGACGGCCGCGATACTGTCAGGGTATTTGGCAAACAGGCGGCGCACCATCTTTAAATCATTGTAGCCGGCCACCAGCGTATCTCTGGCCGTTGTTGAGGTTACGCCCGGAGAATCCGGTATGCCCAGCGTAGCCATGCCCGAACCACCGCTCACCAGCAGGCTATCGGAGTGCCCGTGATAGCAGCCGGAGAACTTAATGATCCTGTCCCTGCCGGTGAAGGCGCGTGCCAGGCGGATGGCGCTCATGGTCGCTTCGGTCCCTGAGCTGACGAAGCGCACCATCTGCATGGAGGGCATGGCTGCAGAGATCATACCAGCCAGGCGGGTCTCCAGTTCCGTTGCAGCCCCGAAGCTGGTGCCCTTCCTTACCGCATCCAGCAAGGCTCTTACCACACGCCGGTCGGCGTGTCCCAATATCAGCGGACCCCAGGAGCCGATATAATCAATATAGCTGTTGCCGTCCGCGTCCCATATCTTTGAACCCTTGCCCCTAACAATGAAGCGGGGTGTACTTCCAACTGCCCCGAAGGCCCTAACGGGGCTGTCCACGCCTCCCGGCAGGCGGCGGCGGGCAAGCTTAAACAATCGTTCCGAATTCTTCGTAGTTCTCATATTATTTACGTCCGCTCAGTCAGCCAGAAGGCGGCTTCCCTCGCATGATAGCTGATAATGATGTCGGCCCCGGCCCTTTTTATGGATCCGAGTATCTCCAATATGACCCTTTTTTCGTCTATCCAGCCACGCGAGGCGGCGGCCTTGACCATGGCATATTCGCCGCTCACATTATATGCGGCCAGCGGGCAGTTGAAGCTTGCACGCGCCTTGCTGATGACATCCAGGTAAGCCAGCGCGGGCTTGACCATGACGATATCAGCGCCCTCGTTGATATCCTCTTCTATCTCCCTGAGGGCCTCGCGCACGTTGGGAGGGTCCATCTGGTAGGACCTGCGGTCGCCGAACTGTGGGGTGGAGCCGGCCGCTTCGCGGAAAGGTCCGTAGAAGGCGGAAGCGTACTTGGCTGCGTAAGAGAGGATGGGTATATGGTTAAAGCCGTTGTCGTCAAGAGCCTGCCTGATGGATCTAACCCGGCCATCCATCATATCGGACGGGGCAACCATGTCGGCGCCCGATGAAGCGTGTGAGAGAGCCATCCCGGCCAGCAGTGGAAGGGTCCTGTCGTTATCGACATCACCGTTGACTATTACTCCGCAATGGCCGTGGCTGGTGTATTCGCAGAGGCAGATATCGGTCACCACGATCATTTGAGGGGCAGCCTTTTTGATGGCGCGTATAGCCTGCTGGACGACGCCCTCGGGATCAAGGGCGGGTGAGCCGGTCTCGTCCTTGTTATTGACCACTCCGAATAGCAGCACGGCGGGTATCCTGACGCGGGACAGTTCATCGACCTCAGCAGCCAGCCTGTCAACCGAGAAATGGAAGATGCCTGGCATGGCCGAGATCTCCTTCTTAATACCTTTACCTTCAACGATAAAGAGGGGGAAGATAAGGTCGCCGGCGTCCAGCTGGCTTTCCCTCACCAGCGATCTTATGGCGGGGCTCTTTCTCAGGCGGCGCATACGTAAATCTGGAAATAGCGGCATTCATGCCTCCTTGCGGAAGTAATCTTCCATTGCTTCGATCAACCCGGCCATGGTCTGTTCTCTGGCCAGGATGTCCACTTTAAGTCCCATTTTCCTCGCGGTGGAGGCAGTTTTGGGGCCGATGCAGGCTATTTTCGCACTGATGCGACCTATCCCGGCGCTGCCCAGCCCCGCCAGCAGGTTGGTTACGGTCGATGAGCTGGTGAAAGTAATCACGTCCAGGTTTCCGGGCAGCAGCAGGTTTTTCAACCTGTCCAGCTTTCTGCGGGGCCTGGCGGTATGGTAAACGGCGATATTATCCACCTGGGCGCCAAGCTTTTTTAGCCCCGCCGTGATTTCATCGTCAGCTATATCGGCGCGGGGTATCAGGAAACGTTTTCCGCCGGCGGTTGATTTACTCAAACCCCTGATAAAGCCCTGCCCGGTATATACCCCGGGTATGTAATCAGCGGTGATGCCGCGTTCGCCGAGGGACCTGGCCGTCATGGGGCCGATTGCGCCTATCTTGAGGCCGGCCAGGGCGCGGGAGTCCAGCTTCAAATCATTCATACGCCGGAAGAATGCATCGACGCCGTTGACGCTGGTGAAGACCACCCAGTCATATTCCTTCAAGCCTGAGATGCTCCTGTCCAGATACTGTTTTCCAGCGATTGGACGTATCTCGATTGATGAGAAGAGCACGGGCTGCGCCCCGCGTTCGATCAGCAGCCGTTCGAAATTGCCCGCCTGGCTGCCGGCACGTGTGACCAGCACGCGTTTGCCGAAGAGGGGGAATAGGTCGAACCAGCGCAGGTACCTGCGCATATTGACGACGCGGCCGATAACGATCACAGCCGGGGCCGTCATCCCTGCCTTGCCGGCTTTTACCGCTATACTCTTCAACGTACCGGCGACGGTGAACTGCGTGGGCAGCGTACCGTCCCTGATGACCGCTGCCGGCGTCCCCGGTTTCATGCCGTGTTTGAGCAGCAGAGCCGTGATACGGGGCAGGTTCTGCATGCCCATCAATATGACCAGCGTGCTGCCTGATTTGGCCAGCATGTCCCAGCGGATATGAGAGCTGCGCTTGGTGGGGTCTTCGTGGCCGGTGAGGATGGTTAATGAGGACGCTAGCCCGCGCTGCGTGACCGGTATGCCGGCGTAGGCGGGCACAGCCGAGGCCGAGGTGATGCCAGGTACTACTTCGAAGGGGATGCCCGCAGCGTTCAGCTTTGCGGCCTCTTCGCTTCCCCGGCCCAGTAGATAGGGGTCGCCTCCTTTCAGGCGCACTACGATCCTGCCGCTGGCGGCCAGTTTTACCAGGAGATGGTTGATATCATCCTGCTCGGCGCAATGGCTGCCGCCCATCTTGCCGGCATAGATTTTGTCCGCCGACGCTGGAGCGTGATCGAGGATACATCTGCTGATCAAATGATCGTAAACAACGGCATCTGCCCTGGCAAGGCACTCAGCGCCTTTCAGTGTGATTAGACCGGGGTCGCCCGGGCCTGCCCCGACCAGGTAGACCTTTCCCATCTTCACCGGCATCTCGTATCCTTTATAAGGCCGGCGGCCCCCGCCTTCAGCATACTGCGGGCCAGGTTTTCACCGGCTTCCTGCGGCGATCCCGCCCTGCCCTGGTACGAGTCTCTCATTATCTGGCTGCCCTCCCTGTTTGCCACCATAGCCCTTATTTCAAGAATCTCACCATGGACCGTGGCCAGCGCTGCCACGGGTGTGCGGCAGCCGCCTTCTAACGTATGCAGGAAAGCCCGTTCGGCCGTCACCGCCTGCCACGTGGGCAAGTGGTTGACTGGCTTTATTATCTCCCTGACCCGGCGGTCACCGTCCCTGGCCTCCACAGCCAGTGCGCCCTGACCCACGGCCGGCAGGAAGGATTCCAGTGGCAGGTACGAGGTTATCCTACCCTCCCATCCCAGCCTGAGTAGCGCTGCGGCGGCGACAATAACGCCTTCCAACTGGCCGGAGCTCACGCGGCGCAGGCGGCTGTCCACGTTGCCGCGTATGCTGCAGATCTGGAAATCAGGGCGAACGTGCCTGAGCTGGGCCGAGCGGCGCAAGCTTCCTGTGCCTATCCTTGATCGGGGCTTTAAATCAGCCAGTGGAGCGCTGGCCACCAATGCGTCGCGGGGGTCCATCCTCTTTGTCACAGCCGCCAGCCGTAATCCCTGTGGCAGCAGGGTTGGCAGGTCCTTGAGGCTGTGCACAGCTATGTCTATAGTGTGGTTCAGCAGGGCTTCCTCCAGGGCCTTGACGAATATGCCAGTATCGCCGGCCTTTTCGATGCTGATATCGCGGTTGCGGTCCCCCTCAGTCAAAATCTTGCATATCTCGATCTCAAGTTCGGGATGCGCCTGTTTAAGCTCACGGGCTACAGTCTCAGCCTGGATGAGGGCCAGCCTGCTTCCACGCGACCCGATCAAGATTTTATTATTCATCAGTCTTCTCCGTCATCCAGCCCGAAAAGCCGGCTGATGGTCTCTACCCGTTCTGCGCCGTTTCCCGATTTGAGGTACAGGATGGGGTCCCTCAATATCTTGTCCACAATCGACCTGGTGAGCAAATCGATAGATTGCTTCTCCTCCTCCGACAATGACGGCAATTTTTTCAGGGACCTGTGATACTGCGCGGCGCGGATCTTCTCGGCCCTGGACACCAGGGACTTTATAACCGGACGCGAGCGGTATCCCTGCCACCACCTCATAATTATATCGAGCTCTTCCGCTATGATACTTTTAACGGCGGCCACCTCCGCTTCCCTTTCCTGGCGGTGGTTGTCTGCGATGCCATTGAGATCATCCATATCGTACAAATGCACGTTGCTGATGCTGCTAACGGCAGGCTCCACGTTGCGTGGCAACGCGATATCGATGATGATCATGGGCAATTGAGGACGGCTGCTCATAGCCTCGCTCACCTGTCTGTGATGCAGCACAGGGTGCGGCGATGCGGCGCAGGCGATAACGATGTCCGCGTGCCGCAGTTCAGACGCCAGCATATCCGGGCTGACAGGACGTCCGCCGTACTGTCCGGTAATGTGTACAGCGCGCTGCAGGGTGCGGCTGACGACGGCCGTGTCTATAGCGCCCCTGCCGCAGGCTACCCTGAGTGCCAGCCTGCCTGCCTCGCCAGCCCCTATAATGACGATCCTGGACCTGGCTATATCATTCACAACATCCAGGGCTTTGTTAACTGCGATGGAGCTCAGAGAGAGAGGGTTTCTGCTGATGCCCGTTTCGCCGCGTGCGCGCCTGCCGGTGCGTATCGCGCTCTCAAAGATGTGCCGCAGGGGCAGGTTGACTGTGCCGGCTTTTTCGGCCGCCGCCAGGGCCTGCCCGGCCTGTCCCAGTACCTCGTATTCCCCGATCACCATGGAATCGAGCCCGCAGGCCACGCTGAAAAGGTGTTCACAGGCGGTCTGGTCGCTCATGACATAGAGATAAGGGGCGGTGCCCGGCAGCAGGCACATGCTGTTAGCCAGGAAATCAACACATGCTTTTTCAAGTTCGCTTGCGCTGCTGCCTGTAGCATACACCTCGGTGCGGTTGCAGGTGGATAGTATAATGCCATGCTGCAAGTGCTGTCTCAGCAGGTGCAGGAACCCGGGCAGGCCATCGGGGCCGATGGCAGCCTTTTCCAGCACTTCCACGGGAGCTGTGCGGTGGTTGATACCGGCGAGACTAAAGTGCATCGATGTGTTCCATCTGTAAGATTATTTGCCGCAGTTTCTGAGCCTGTCGAACAGGGCCTCCACGGCTTCTGCGCTCCTTCCCTTCCTGACGAGCGCGATCATGGAGTCCAAATCAATAGCCTCCTGCCAATCCCTGCTGCTTACCTTCAATCCCTGCTTCTTAACCCGTCCGCGGGCCTCCTCGGCCACAATTACCAGTGATGCATATTCTTTACCGAATTCATCTTCCAGCCTGCGGCGGATCTTGCGCGCCAGCGCGGGGCTCTTCCCCGATGTAGACACTGCTATGGCCAGGCTGCCCCTGCGCATGATGGAGGGCACGATGAAATCCGATAGCATGGGATCGTCCACAACGTTGACGGGCACCCCTCGCTTTTTTGCTTCTCCCGCTGCTCCCAGGTTGACCGCGCGATTGCTGGTGGCCACGATGGCGACATTGATACCCTTAATGTCGCCGGGTCGGTAGGCCCTGTGTATGACTTTTATCCTGCCGTCGTCTGCCAGCCTGCTCAGCCCGGTACAAAGCCGGGGGCTGACGACTGTGACGTCGGCCCCGTGTTCCAGCAGCGTAGTGGCCTTGCGTAACGCTATCCGGCCGCCGCCGGCAACAAGGCATTTCCTGCCCTGCAGGTTGAGAAAGACCGGGTAATATATCGGCGTCTCCACTTTAAACCCCGTACAGTATCCTGGTTTTTTTAAATTCTTTTACGCTGAAAAGCACTGCGTAATCCTTGAGGCCTGTGCCGGCGGCCATTTTTTCAATTGCCCGCAGACAAGCCATCCTGTCCCGGCTATGCACCATGGCGAAGAGATTATAGTGCCATAGGCGATTGGTCTGCCTTTCGTAGCAATGGCTCACATGCCTGCTGCAAGCCAGTATGTGTCCAATTTCATTAACCTGGTTGGCGGGGGTGTCCCAGCAGGTCATGGCATTGGCCCTGTACCCCGCATTGCGATGGTTGATGGAGGCGCCATAGCGCCGGATAATGCCCCTGCGCAGCAGGGAACGGCTGTGCCGCAGCAGATTACCTACGTCCATGCCAAGGCTTTGCGCCAGCGGTGCAAAAGGGTCGGCACGGAGAGGCAGGTCATGCTGAAGTCCGTTTATGATCTCCCTGTCGGCTGGCGATAACCTGGCTCTGACGGGAAGGCCGGAGCCGTTTGGAATGTGCTCTTCTGCTGACGTATCTTCCATGCCGCTGAAATCGGTCCTCAGCTTAAATATCCTGGTTGCAGGCAGGGCGATTACAGCTTTTGCGCCCGAATTTGCAGAGATGTTGAGTACCTCTGCCTGCAGGTCTACCCCCACCGGAACGGAGAGCGTTATCCATAAATTGAATTCATGCTCCCTCTCGTAGCCGTGGCTGATGCCTGGGTGGGCGCTCAAATATCCTTCAGCGCTTGTTATGAAGCGGTCATCCACCTTCATGGCTACCAGCGTGCTCTGGAAACCCAGTTTTCTGGCGTCAAGTACCGGGCTAATCTGGCGTACGATGCCCTTTTTCTTGAGGTCGACTATTCTCCTGATCACGTCATCGCCTGTCATGCCGAGTTTAATGCCTATGTCGCTGTATGGTTCCCTTGATAGAGGGAAACCGGATTGCAGCGCGCTCAGCAGCCTGCTCTCATAGGTGTCTGGAGCGGACTCAGACATTTGCCTGCTCTCTCTTGATACCGCCGGGCTGGTATATGCAATATGGCTCGGCCTCCAGGTAATCACCTGTCTTTTCATAGGCGCGGGCGCGGCAGCCGCCGCAGATTGATTTATATTCACAAATGCCACATTTCCCCTTGATTGCGCTGAGGTCGCGCAGTTGTCTGAAGAGAGGAGAATCGTGCCAGATCTGGCCGAAAGGCTGGTTTCTTATGTTGCCTGCCGCCAGGTCCAGGTAGCCGCATCCCTGCACCTGGCCGGTGTGGGATATGAAGCAGAAGCCGCTCCCGGCCATGCACCCGCGGCTGATCGAGTTTGCTCCAGCCGGGTGTTGATGTGGGCTGGCTGAAGAGCCGGCCGTTGCCACCTCTTGCTTACCTCGCTGCTTCAGTATCCGCAGGTAATGTGGCGCATCTGTCGGTTTAAAGAATATCCTGTCTTTTAGTTCAAGCTGCCTGTCGTATATCCAGTTCAGGGCGCTCTCGTATTCACCGGCGCTGAGCTCAACTTCGCTGAGTCCCTTTCCCCTTCCTGTGGGCACCAGGAAAAAGGGATGAAAGGCCACGGCGCCTTCAGCCAGCGCCAGTGCCAGCAGATCGTCAAGGTAAGCAATATTCAGTTTGGTGAGCGTGCAGTTGATCTGCAGGTCGATGCCGGCCTCGCGGATGTTACGGATGCCGTCCAGGGCGGCTGCAAAGGCGCCCTGCTGCCCGCGGAACTTGTCCTGGAGTTCGGGTATGGGGAAATCCAGGCTGACCGAGACGCGAGAGATCCCCGCGGCTTTCATCCGGGCTGCGATTTGCGGGGTAACCAGCGTCCCGTTGGTGCCCATGACCACGCGCAAACCTTTGGCCCCTGCATACTCAGCTATGGAGAATACATCACTGCGGCTCAGCGGCTCCCCGCCGGTGAGGATGATAATGGGATTACCCACTTCTCTGATCTGGTCGACCAGGCGGAACGATTCTTCCATGGAAAGCTCGCCGTCATAGTGGTTATCGGTGGCGGATGCACGGCAGTGGGCGCAGTGCAGATTACATGCGCGTGTGATCTCCCATGCCACGAGTTGCAGCCGGGGTTGGATAAAATGGGGGCCTGACGCGTGCCAGTTCACTTTATTAAACCTATCTCCCTATCGCTGAGGTAACAGGCGGGGTCCTCCGCCCAGATATCACCGTATACAGCTTCGGCACGCACACGCAGGTTGCCGTTGCAGAGATCAAGGTACCTGCAGTGGGCGCAGCGTCCTTTAAGCAGTGGCTTGCGGTTTTTCAATCCTTTTAATATCGGCTGAGACATGTCCATCCAGATATCGCCGAACTTACGATTCAAAACATTGCCCGGAGAATAGTTCCGCCAGAACTGGTCGGGATGCACGTCACCATTATCATCGACAGCCCCAATCCTGATCCCGGAGCTGTTGCCGCCGTTAATCTTGAGCAATTCCAGTATATGCCCGGCATCTTCCCTGTTGTCCTCCTTCGCCCTCAGGTACAGGTATACACCATCCGCATGGTTGCCCACAGTGAGCACCTCTTTGGGCAGACCACGTCTGTGCATGTCCAGTGTACGTTCACAGATTATGTCCATGACCCTGCGTTTTTGAGAGTGGGGAAGGTCCTGCTCTATCAGGTTGCTGCCCCGCCCTGAATACGCCAGGTGGTAGAAGCAGACACGGTTGATGTTCTCCCGCTCTATCAGCGTGAAGATATCGGGTATTTCAATATGGTTGTACCTGGTGATGGTAAGCCTGAGGGATACCCTGATGTCCCTGGCCACACATGCGCGGATACCCTCGAGCGCCTGCCGATAAGCGCCGTCCCTGCCGCGGAAGCGGTCGTTGGTTGAGCTGGTGCCGTCCAGGCTGATCCCGACCTCGGCGAAACCGGTCTCCCTGATCTTATCCGCGGTTTGCGCATCAATGAGCGTTCCGTTAGTTGAGAGGGCTATGCGCAGGCCGAGTTTTGCAGCGTGCCCGGCCAGTTCAAAGAGGTCATCCCGCAGCAGGGGTTCGCCGCCCGAAAAAAGGATGACGGGTACACTGAATTCAGCCAGGTCATCGATGAAACCCATACCCTGTTTTGTGTTCATGCGGGGCATTCCCGCCTGGCTGCCGGAGCCGGCGTAGCAGTGGAGGCAGCGGAGGTTGCATTGCCCGGTGCAGTTCCAGACAACCACCGGACCCGGCTCCGCCTGTCCCTTCTTTCTCCAGGGCTGACCCGTTTCCCTGTAGCGCAGGCTGTCGCCCGGGCTTATGGTGCCGCAGAGCAGGCGCGATACGGATATCATGACGGGCCTGCTCCTCTCAGCGTATATTTTTGGTGTGCATCTATCATGGCGATAAGTGTTTCGTCGATCAGGTGGTTGGCCAGGGGTATGGCCTCCGCGATGCGTCCGCCCAGTGCCTCGCGTTTACCCATGATGTTTGCTGCTGCCTGCATGATAGGTTCGCGGTGAATGAGGAAAGCTTCCACCGAGGCAGTCAGCGGCATCCCCATCTCGGCCAGCAGGCGGCCGAAGCCTCTGCCGGACTCGCGGGCCGCGGCCAGCGAGTCCTCCCTCCTGGCGGGCTCGCTGATGTACCTGGCGGTCAGATTAAGCAACTGGCGGCCCAGTTCGGCAAGCTGCCGCTGGTGCTCCTCGCACGGTCGAACGGATGGCGGTGTGCTGTTAAGGAAGCTTCGCGCTATCTCCCTGTGACGGGGTGTGGTGTCTTCAAGTTCGCTTACCAGGTCCCTGATGCCGAGCACTTTCTGGCCGGGCCTGGTGAGTTTCCTGAGGTCAGATTTTGAGTAGCGCCGGTGCCCGCCCGGGGTCACGAACGCGCTGAGCTTACCCTCATCCGTCCACTGGCGGAGCGTAGCCTCATTCACACCGAGTATCTGGCTGGCTTCACTTATGCTGATTAAATCCGGGTGCTTCAACTGAGCCTCTCCACGCGGTATTTTGATTGTAGATTCAGCCGACACAGAAATATACAAAATTCTATAGAAAATTGCAATTTTACATAGAATTTGATGTGTATATGGATAACGGTGGTAAAGCCGGGCGGGGCGCCCCGCCCGGCTTTGATATCAGGCTTCCATTTGAAGCTCTATCTTCTCTACCTTGGCGTAGTCCTTCTTGTAGAAGAAAGAGCCTGCTAAAAAGAGCGCCGCGGCAACGATCAGGTAGATGGGCAGGAAAGTCATTGCCGTCCTGATGCCGTAAGCATCGGAGAAGGCGCCGGTGACTATGGGTCCCAGCGATGATCCGAGCAGGTGCTGTATGACGACTGCCAGTGCGACGGATGTAGCTCGCAACCCGGCGTGTACCACGTCCTGGCAGACGGCGAGCGCAGCGGGGATGAAGCTGGTGATGGCGATGCCCACAAGCAGCAGCATGAGGTACTGGCTCATACCGTCGAGAAGTGAAAATGCCAGGTAGACCAGCAGCGCCGCGATCAGAATGGAGATGGCGCAAAACAGTAGCCTGGCTCTTAAATCTCTCCTGTACCACAGGTCGGCCAGGAAGCCGCCCAGGGGCGCCCCGATGATCGCCAGCGCCATGATCGCGCTGGCGCGCAGGCCGGCCTGGTCTTCCGGGATACCGCCGGCGCGGAAGAAATAGGTGGGCAGCCAGGTGATGATCGAGGTGGTTACGAATACGACGGCGGCGAAGCCAAGGTAGGTGAACCACAGTGTGGGAGTTTGAAGGAACTCCCTGCTGATATCACGGAAGTTCATTTTTTTCCTGGTGGCGCCCTTGCCTTCGTCCACCGTCTTGACCAGCTCAACGGTTTTATAGTCCTTGACGAAGAAAAACATGATGGCCACGACCAGGCCGGGTATGGCCACCAGGCCGAATGCATGTTGCCACCCCAGGTTTTTGGCGATGATACCGCCCAGCGCGATGCCCACGGCGCTGCCCAGCGGTATGGAAGCGTTCCAGATGCCGAACATGCGGGCGCGCTTATCCTCGGGATACAGCCCTGATATCATGGCCGATCCGCCGGGCGCATAGCCCGCTTCGCCGATGCCGATAGCGGTCCTGGCGCCGAACAGTGCCTTGAAATTGGGCATAAACGCGCAGGCCGCCGTGGCAATGCTCCAGAACGTAGCCATCAAACCGATGGTCTTCTTGCGGCTCCAGCGGTCGACCAGGATAGATACGGGGAAGGTGAAGATTAGGATGGACCAGTAGACCGCGGAGACCAGCATGCCGCACTCAGCATCCGATATGCCCCAGTCCCTTTGTATAAAAGGGAAAAGGGAGGTGACCACGGTGCGGTCGACGTAATCGAAGAAGTAAAGCAGGAAGAGCAGAACGAATATATACATCCGTGAAGCTGAAGATAGCTGGTACCGTCGTGCGGCTGTTTTATTATCCATCACGCTCCTTCATGCCGGTATTTACTTTTTCTTGAGATGCAGTAGTTCCCTGGCCTCCTCGACGGTGGCGATTTCGAAATCCAGCTCGCGGGCAATCCTGACCGCTTTTTCAACCAGTTCAGCGTTGGACTTGGCCAGTTCGCCATGCGAGATATAGATGTTGTCCTCGAGGCCTACCCGGACGCTGTCGGCGCCCAGCAGCATGGCCATTGTGATCATGGGGAACTCGTCCTTGCCGATGCCCAGGGCCTGCCACTTGGAATTGGGGAACATCTTCTTGCCCTCTTCGGAGATATATAAAAGCTGTTTGGCCGTGGCGGGCTGGCCGCCTGCTACGCCCAGGGGGTAATCGATGTGAAAGACCTCGTTCTGATCCATTATGCCTTCTTCGCAGAGGGCCAGCGTGTTGTACAGGTGGCTGACGTCCCAGATCTCGAGTTCCATGCCCCATCCCTTCTGCTTGATGCCCTGAATGATTTTCCTCTGGAAAGGAGGGGTGTTGCTGAAGGTGGAGAAGCCGTACTTGCCGATCGACATATCAAACGTGCCCATATTGAGCGTAAGCATATCCGGCTCGGGTTTGATGTCCAGCAGTGCCAGTTTCTGTTCTTCGGAAGCCGCGATAATCTGCCATGTAGTTGTATCAACCCAGGCGCCGATACCGCCGCCGGCCTCGATTACTACCGGGCACTTCTCCCGTATGCGTGCCACCACTTCGCCCCAGACTTTGATATCAGGCGTGGCCAGCATGTGTACGGGATCCCTGGCGTGGATATGGCACAGGGTCGCACCCGCATTATACGAACGGTAAGCCTCCTCAGCGACCTCTTCAGGTGTAATCGGCAGGTAAGGTGTCCTCTTGCCGAGGTTGGGAAGGTTAGGTGTTTTTTCATGTAGAGTATTAGACCCGAAAGGCGCCACCTGGATAATCAGTTTCTTTGCCATGTATGAGATACCTCCTTACTGTATAAAATTATTATTTAATATAAGCCGTGATGCCGTTGAATTCTTTGAGGTTCTCCAGGGAGGGCTTTCTTTTACCTTCCTCTATCTCCTTTATCACTCTGGTCACCAGCTCGTTGGACGGTGTTTTCAGTCCCACCTCTTTTCCCTTCCTGACGACGTAACCGTTGACGAAGTCCACTTCAGTTTTGCGTCCCTTTTCGATATCCTGCCACATCGAGGGTTTGGTGGCGCGGTGGTTGGCGAATCCTATCTCCAGCAATTTAGATGCCTTATCGAAATCTTCCCTGTTGCGCACCAGGACGATGGACGGCGATACGCCCATCAGGTCGGCGAACTTCACGCCTGCCTTGATGCCGACGTCGTAGGTCTCGGTGATCACGGTGAGCGCCACCTTGCGGGCTGCCTCGTTGTCGATCACACCGCCGTAGGTCAGGCCGGCCGTCGTGCCCACACCGGTAAAAGAGACAGTGATAAGGAGCTTGGTCCAGCGGTCCCCGATGATATTGTCGGAAACCTCGGTGGTGAAGGCTTTGGAAAGCAGTGCGGCGGTCTCTTCCACGATTTTACTTTTGCCTGTCGGCCACTGCCCGATGATAAATCCGCCGTCGGTGGTCTGTATGAGCTGGCCCGGGCCCTTGTTGGTGCCGCCCCAGGTAATGCTGCAGGCGATGGTCCGTTCCACGCCGACGATTTTGGCGATGGTCTCCTCGTTGATGCCGTTTTGCAGTGAGACCACCGTCGCAGCCTTTGATATCACAGGCAGCACGGATTTCAGCGCGTTTTCAGTATGCAGACCCTTCACGGCCAGCAGGACGATATCGGCCCATCCCGCGTATTCCTTGCCGCCGAATTCGCCGGGCAGCATGGCCTTGACCGGGATGATGAGCTCCCTGAATCCGCTTATCTCCAGCCCCTTATTTATACCTTTGACGTGCTCTTTATCGGCGTCCAGCACGATCACGTTCTCGCCTTTTTGTGTCAGAAGGGCTGCCGTTATGCCCCCAATAGCTCCTCCTCCCACAATAAGAATATTTTTATACGGCATAGCTGAAATCAACCTCCTTCCAATACAAGCTGCACCTGAGGCTAAAGGTATTATACATTTTGCACATTTCGTGTCAACAAGTTTATGTTGATAGCTTCATAAACGCGGATGAAAGCGCTACTTGTAAATGCTGAAAGCCGTCTCGAAAGCAGCACGGCTTTTCTGTATGTCTTTCTCAGTCATAACGCCCGACATATATACGTGGCCGGGCAGCAGTACCACGCCGGGGTTGCCCAGCAACAGCGCCAGCCTGATCATAAGGTCGAACTCGTATACCTCCAGCACCTGGCTCATATCGAATTTTCCGTTCAGCCCGAAGTGTACGATGCTGTAGATGGCATGGGCCGAGACGTCCATCTTCAGGCCGGCTGTCACTTCGTTGATGACTTTGGCCAGGTCGGCAGCGCGGGCGATGGAGTTCCGGATGTAGTCGCCCTTTTCAAGCTCCTCGATGAAGGCGATGCCGGCCGCCATGGCAAGCGGGTGTGCGCAAAATGAGCCCATGGGGAAGAGAGGTCCGAAATGCTCGGCCTTTGGGTCCAGTGCGCCGACCACCGACATCACATCCTCCCGTCCGCCCACAGCCCCCATGGGTATGCCGCCGCCGGCTGGCTTGCCCAGGCAGGTAAGGTCCGGCGTTATACCCAGCACCTGCTGTGCGCCGCCGAGGGCTACCCTGAAACCTGTTGCTACCTCGTCGAAGGCCAGCAGTATGTTGTATTTCGTGGTGAGATCGCGTAACTGCTTCTGGAAGCCCTCGTTGAAAGGCGTGCCTCCCGAGGAAGCTCCCAGTGGCTCCAGCACGACGGCCGCCACCTGGTCTTTATTGTCCTGCAGGGCCTTTTCAACGATGCCGATGTCGTTGGGCGGCAGGTTGATCAGGTTGTCCCAGTGGTTATTGGGTATGCCCAGGGTAAAGAGGGTGCCGGAGCCGGCCGCCAGCGCGTCGTAAGACAGCACGCCGTTCCAGCCATGATGGTGACCAGCGAACTTGATGATCTTGTTTTTGCCGGTGAAAGCCCGGGCGATCTGGCAGACCAGTTCGGTGGCCTCGTTGCCGGAGTTGACTATTTTGATCTTTTTGATGGA
>Ga0268278_1001193_pt1 | contig 15658 bp, 18 predicted proteins | sample saktaG_3_FD_190135 | JGI IMG/M metagenome (GOLD analysis project Ga0268278, IMG submission 190135) | Saline water microbial communities from Sakinaw Lake, British Columbia, Canada - sak_2010_1_5_55m | ecosystem: Environmental > Aquatic > Non-marine Saline and Alkaline > Saline ... | reverse complement strand
TTAATAAAATTAAAATTTAGATTTTATTATGTTTTAAGATTAATCATAAAATAAAACCAAAACTTTTAATATTAATTGTAGTTTATTCTTATTAAAATGGATATTACAGCAAAATTAGGGCTTATAAAGCAGGTTGGAGAGGAGATTCTTACAGAAGAAGAGCTTAAGACATTATTAGAAACAAAAGAACATCCAATAGCTTACGACGGTTTTGAGCCATCTGGGGGGATTCATCTAGCTCAGGGGATTATGAGGGCTGTTAATGTTAATAAGATGATTAAAGCAGGTATTAAATTCAAGATGTATGTAGCAGACTGGCATGGCTGGGCAAACAATAAGCTTGGTGGTGATTTAGAGAAAATACAGATATGTGGTGATTATTTCATTGAAGTATGGAAAACATGCGGTATGGATGTTGATAAGGTTGAGTTCATAAGGGCCTCAGAGGTTGTTAACAGCATGGAATACTGGAAAAAAGTAATGCAAATTGCAAGAAATACAACTGTTAAAAGAATAACAAGATGCGGCCAGATAATGGGAAGAGAAGATTCTGAGGTACAACAGGCATCACAAATATTATACCCTTGTATGCAATGTGCTGATATATTTGAGCTTAAGGCAGATATAACAGAGCTTGGCATGGACCAAAGAAAGGTTAATGTTCTTGCAAGAGAGGTTGGGCCAAAACTTAATTGGTGGAAGCCAGTTGTTGTAAATCATCATATGCTTCTTGGCCTCGGAAAGCCTGCAAGCGACAAAACAGGGGTTGAACGCGCTATTGACCTTAAGATGTCAAAATCAAAACCAGATACAGCTATATTTATGACAGACACAGAAGAAGAAATAAAGAGAAAAATAAATAAGGCTTACTGTCCTGAAAAAATTATTGATGAAAATCCCCTGATAGAATATGCAAAATATATCATATTTGAAAAATTTGATTCAATTAAAATTAATAGGCCTGAAAAGTTTGGGGGTAATTTAGAACTTAACAGCTATGATGAGCTTGTTAAGGTATTTAGTTCTGGAAACTTGCACCCTATGGACTTAAAGCCAGCAGTAGCTTATTATGTAAATGAGCTTATTAAGCCAGTAAGAGAACATTTTGAAAAAAACAAAAAAGCAAAGGAACTTCTTGAAAAAGTCAAGAGCTTTAAGATTACAAGGTAAATTTATAGGATTTCATAAATAGTAGGGGGTGATAGAGAAATTAATATGATAAAATCCACTGTATTTATTATAAACAGAAGGGCGTCAGGACTAAAGAAAGAAGAAAACTGGGAAAAAACCCAAATATTTCTAAAGAAGAATTTTAACCAATTAGCTAATGTAACATATTATCTTGAAGGTGGGCTGGAAAAAAACATTGCCAAATTAAATAATACAATATGTTACAAGGACATTAAGGATATTAATTTTAAGAGTCATAAAAACTTCATTATTCTAGGCGGAGATGGAACCATCCAAGTAACATTACAAGAACTTAAAAAACTAGAATCACTTGAAGAAAAGATTCTTGGCATTATTCCCTGTGGAGCAGGAGATGACATTTCAAAGGCACTTAATATCCCTAATAAGAAAGTAGCAGCAAACTGTATTAACAATGCATTGAGTGGTAATACTAAATATATCAAAAGAGTGGACCTTGGAAAAGCAACATTATTCAAAAGCAATGTAAAAAAGGAACTTTACTTTCTGGGTGCTGTTGGGATTGGCATAGATGGGGATATTATCAAGAAACTTGATCACGAGTTAATACAAGTTAAGAATATTGTATCTTACTTTAAAGGCGAGAACAATAAGTTTATGCAGGATATTGGAAAGCTTATTTATAATATAAGTGCCCTATATTCCTTAGTTACATATAACCCAAGAGATTATTTAGTTAATATTAATAATAAAAGTACAACCTATAAAAAGGTTTTTTCGCTTAATGTTTCAAATGTTAAAACCTCTGGCGGGGGGATTAGGATATGCCCCGATGCAGAGATGAATAATAATTATCTTGATGTATGCATTGTAAATAATCTATCAAAACCACAGGGTATTTATTTGCTTTTAAAGGCAAACAAAGGCCAACATATAGGAAAACAAGGAGTTGAATATTATAACGAAAAACACAGGATAGAAAGGATCAGTGTCAAAAGCCTAGATAACAAACCATTTGATATGCATTTAAGTGGGGAACATGAGGATGCAGAAAAAGTTGAATTTAATATTATTCCAAAGGAAATTAATATTATTTATAATCCTTATCCAAACAATAAGCTTCATTAATGGGCCATTTTAGCAAGGCAAAACACCCAAAACAAAGATTTAAATATATTCCCTAAATTCTAAATTTTAAAATGTTTAAGGATTTAGCAGATTTTGCAGTTAAATATGCATTAAAAAAAGGAGCAGATTATTCTGAGGCAAGGCTGGAGTCAACAACCTCAAACAGTTTTATCCTGAAGAATGGAATAGCAGAGGCATCTGGATTTGACAAAATCAATGGCCTGGGAATGAGAATTATAAAAAACAAAACCCTTGGCTTTGCATCAACAAACCACATGGATAAAGAAAAAATAAAAAAATTAATCCAAAATACAATAAACACAACAGAAAAGGCCTCGCACCTAAGAGAAGAGATAAATCTTTCTGAGGAAAAAGCAAACAAAGATAGGTATAGAGTTAAGCAAAAAATCAATTTAAATGATGTTGGGCCAGAAGAAAAAATAAAGCTCTTATTTAATGCAGAAAAAGAATTAATAAATACTAAAATCAATATTCCATCAAGATATCTTTCTTTATCAGACAGCATAACAACAGAATATTTAACTAATTCTGATGGAACAAATATTTTAGCAACTGTTCCAAAAGTCACCTTTTTTTATCTATTAACAGTTGAGCATGATGGCAAGACCTCCCAAAGAATATGGCAATATGGCCAGACAGGGGGTTTTGAATTTGTAAAAAAATGGGATATACCTTCTATTGTTGTCAATGAAGTCAAAGCATTGCAGAACAACCTTAAGTTTGGCATTAAGCCACCAAAACAGGCCCTTGATATTGTTGCAGCTCCCCAAGTAGTTGGAATAATGGTTCATGAAAGTGGTGGGCACCCATATGAAGCAGACAGGATCATTGGAAGAGAGGGAGCTCAGGCAGGAGAATCATTTATAACAAAAGAAATGCTGGGAACAAGAATAGGAAATGAAGTTGTAAATGTTGTTGATGACCCTTTATTAGAAAACAGCTATGGGTTTTACAAATATGATAATGAAGGTGTTAAAGCAAGAAGAAAATACTTAATTAAAGAAGGAATAATAAATGAGTTTTTGCATAACAGGGAAACAGCTTATTGCATGGGAATAAAAAGCAATGGCTCTTCAAGGTCTGTTAATTATGACCGTGAAAGTATTGTAAGAATGTCAAATACCTTTATGCTTCCTGGAAATCATACAGAAGAGGAATTAATAAAAGATGTTAAACTAGGAATTTATATGAAAAATTTCATGGAATGGAACATAGATGATAAAAGGATTAATCAAAAATATGTTGGCGCAGAATCATATTTAATAAAAAATGGAGAGATAAAAGAGCCAGTTATAAAGCCTGTAATTGAGATAACAACTCCCCAGTTATACAAATCTATTGATGCAGTTGCAAAAAATATGGAATATCATGCAGGCAACTGCGGCAAGGGAGAGCCAATGCAGCCAATTCCAGTCTGGTTTGGTGGCCCGTCAATAAGAATAAGAAAAATAAGATTAGGAAACTAAAATGGAGCCAGAAGAGATAAGCAGCCATGTTTTGAATAAGCTTTTGAAAGCAGGTGCAGACGATGTTATTGTTTCTGTTTCAAAACAGGAAAGCTCCCAGATTAAGTATTCTAATAATCTCATAAACACAACAAAGACATGGGAAAACATTGATCTTGGAATTTTCATGGCTTTGAAGAAAAAGATTGTTCTAACAAACATAAAGGAATTTTCATTAAGTGCTACAGATGATGTTGTTAATAAATTATTGAAATTTGTCAAGTCAGCAAGCCCAAATAGCGAATATGCAGGGATTGCCAAAGGCCCATTTTCTTATAAAGGTGTTGAAGATAGTTATGACAAAAAAATAGCTTCATTGGGTAATAATTCAATTGATTATGTTGAAAAAGCAATAAACAAAGCCTTGGCCAGTGGAGCAAAGAGAACAGCAGGTGTTTTTGAAAATTCTGTAAATAATATTTCTTTATTGACTTCAAATGATATTAAAGCAACTGATAAAGGAACTCATAGTTATTTTTCAATAAGGGCATTTAACAGCAAGTATGCCTCCTGCCAAAAGGTTGGTTTTTCAAGGATGATTGATTTACTTGATGTTGAAAATCTTGCAGAACAAGCAGCATTGATATCAAAACAATCCTTAAATCCAGAGCATGGTAAATTCGGAAAGTTTGATGTTGTTTTTGAAACATTACCATTTGCAAATATTATTGATAACCTAGGCATGGCAATGTCTGCATTTTCAGTTGAGGCAGGGCTTTCCTGCTTAAAAGATATGGTCGGAAAACAGGTTGCAAATAAAAAAATAACAATTATTGATGATGGTATGCTAAAAAATGGCTTTAATTCATCAAAGTTTGATGCAGAGGGAGCCCCAACACAAAGAAATATTATGATTGATAAGGGAATTTTTAAAACCTATTTACATAATACTTCGACTGCCAAAAGATTTAACACAAAAACAACAGCAAATGCTGGATTGCTTTCACCAAGTCCAACAAATCTTATTGTTGAAAAAGGAAATTTTTCAAAACAGGAATTGTTTGAGCAGGTTAAAAATGGGCTTTATATAACAAATCTTTGGTACACAAGGTTTCAGAACTACAATACAGGTGATTTTTCAACAATTCCAAGGGATGGGATATTTATAATAAAAAATGGAAAAATAGGCAAGCCAATAAAGGGAATAAGAATAAGCGAAAATATACTAACTCTTCTGAAAAATGTTGCTGCAATAGGAAACAAACCTGAAAGAGTAATTGGCTGGGAAGTTGAAACACCTGTTGTAACCCCTGCTGTTTTGGTTAAGGATGTTAATATCACGAGGCCTGTTGATTGATTTTTTAATAAAGGCTATTTTCTTTGAAAAGTTTGAAAAGGATAATTTTCTCACGTGCATCATTAAACAATCCCCTATAGCCATTTACTAAATCCTCTAAAACAAGAATTATATTTTTATAACCTTCTTCAGATTTTTTTCTTTGTACTAAGTTATCTGTTGCCTTTGCAAGAATTGATTTAGCTTTTTTCCCTATTGGCAAATCTAACATGTATTCTGCTCCTTTTTGTGCAATACACTGTGAATACGCACTTAATTCCCCTGGTTTTAACATCTTGGATATATCTTTTGAAGCATTAAGGCCTTTAAAAGTTTCACATATTTTTTCCATGTCATCAATAAACTTTCTTAGCGTATTATTAGAATAATACTTAATAAATGTCTCTTTATCTACAATTTTTGGGCGGTAATTTTCTAACATCATGTTTATCAATTTTGTTCTAATTTAATAATACATATTAGTTTAAAAAAGGCATGGGCTCATAAGTTACTTCCGTTCATCATCCTTTCGTCAGTTGGTGTTCACTAAGTCACAGCACATGCCATATTAAAAGAAGTTTATCTTATATATAATTATTTCCTTTAACTTACTCTGAAATCAACACAAATCCTGAAAACATGTGGAGCGTGCTGGCCGCATTTGATAATCCTTAATATCTTACACTTCTTTTTTGCTCTTTTGCAGGCATTTCTTATTTTTTTCTTTGCCTTTTCAAACTCATTTTCTTTAAGAAAATCATAGAAATGGATAATTCCATTGGGATTTATTGAGTTTAAGGCCAAGTCAAGAAAATCTCCTGCTGATTTTGGCAGGGGCATTATAATTCTGTCAAACTTCTTCATTGGCTTTATTGATAAAAAATATTTCCAGTCTTCTATCTGTTCTTTTGCTGTTATTTCGCTTTTACTGAATACCTCTATACAACCTTTTTCAATATGCCCGGCAAATTTACTGAAATCTAATTTTCCTTCCCTTAAACCGCATGAATGCTCATCACTATCAGGCCTCTGATTATTAATATGATTATAAACATCTATTTTTGAGATTATGTCCTTATAATCTTTTACTGTTAAATTTTTATTGACAATCATAAAATGAGCAAAATCAAAACATATATGCTTTAGGTTTGACTTTTTAATAATAGACAAGATACTCTTTTTTTTGCTAAAAACTTTATTCACACAGTTTTCTAAATATAATGAATTTAATAAACCCTCTTTTTCAATTCTTCCTAAGTTTTGCAGCAGCCATTTTTCTTTATATTTACCTGAATTATTATAACCTTCAGTAGGATGAAAAATATACCCAACAACATTTTTATTATTTGTTTTTAGTTTATTTATTCTTTTTATGCACTCAATTACATTAGAAATCTTGTCAGGATGCTGTGCAAGACTAACATCATTATTTTTATATGTTAAGGGCATATGTATTATTACTTTTATTTGCTTTTTAGCAAGTTTTTTTATGCTTTTATCAATCTGTTTAATTATTTTGTCTGACTCAATATCTCCTTTTGGAATATAAAACTCAATCATGGAAGGGTTTTGTTTTAGTTTAGGCTCAAGATGTTCTTTGTCCCATCTTGATTTTAAGGCAAACTTATCCAAGCCTAATTTTGGAAGAATATTTTTAACATTGCCACAATAAAGATAAATATTACTTATCTTATTCAGTTTAATATTTTCAAGAGCGTATTTATGGGCTGTTGGATTAATCTCAACACCATAAATTTCCTTTGCTTTTGTGTTTTTTGCTAATACTAAAGGGTAAGGCCCGCATCCAGAAAACATGACAAGAATTGATTCATCTGGCTTAACAAGACCCATTATTCTCTTCCTCTCAGAACTTAATCTTGGTGAAAAATAAACATTTTCCACATCAAGCTTTATTTTTACACTATTTTCTTTGTAAACAGTCTCTTTTTTGCTTATGCCTGCCAATACTTTAAGCTTCTGTGTTCTATAAGTGCCTTCATGTATTCCCTCTTTTTTTAAGACTGTTTTTATATTTTTATTTAGTTTTAAAAATGCCTCTGCAACTATATTCTCTTTTTTTATTAAACCCTGCTTAATCTCAAGAATTATTATATCTCCAATAACATCAAAAGCAGATGGAACAAGGCTTAATTCCTTTTTTGTTAATTTGTTTTTTAATAAGTCATCTAATGTAACACTAATAACTTTCTTTAGTTTCTTGTCAACAAATTCTGTGAAAGGATATTTTTTCTTTATCCCTTTTTTTTCATTGATTGGAAAATAGATAAAATTCTTATTCTTAGTTATCTCATATTCTTTGTTAAAAAGGCCTTTATCCAACAAATAAGTTTTTACTTTCTCAGCTTTTGTTAGAGGCACTTTTATAGTTAACATATCAGAAAAGATTCTTAAACATTATTTAAATTTATCCTAAAATAACCAGAAATGACCCAGCAAGCATGATTATACAGGCAAGGGTTCTTTTTGCCAGGTTTTTCTCATGTAATACCCTGCCACCAACAACTGTTGCAAAAAAAGCTGACATTCTCTTTATTGGTATAACAAGGCTTACATAAGTCATTGAGATTGCCTGCGCCTGTGATAGCCTGTAGCCAGTTACTAAAACTGCAACAAGAAATATCCATTTTCCAGCACTTTTAATGCCATGTTTTATTCCCTCAAAACCATTATGAAATATGCAAATCAATATTATAAAATTTATTGCAATAAAAAAGTGAACTATAGGAATATATGTTAGCGGCGAAATATTATTTAAAATAAATTTGTCTAGTATGGAACAAAAACCATATAAAATTAGCGCCAGGATTATATAATAAAAGTAATTTGATTTGAATTTTTTTGTAAAAATTTTTTTAGTGTTGTGGTTTTCTGCTTCCAGGACAAAAGAGCCCAATATCAATAATAATATTCCAAATAATTGCAGATAGGTTATTCTCTCGCCAAGAATAAAGAATGCAAGAACAGCAACTACTGCCGGGCTAAAGCTCAGTAAAGGACTGACTATTGAGATATCCATATGCCTTACTGCTTTTGCAACAAACAAAAAAGCAATTGTTGCAAAAACAGATGCTGTATAAATCATAGCGAGAATCTTTAAAGAAAAATTAAAATTAATATATGGCAATAGCACTAATACTATGAAAAAATTAAATACTGCCAACACTGTTGAAAATTCCATTGCATGCTCTTTCAGCAAGGTTTTCTTTTCAACAATAGCTGCAGCAGCTGTCAATAAAGCTGTTAAGATTGCAAAAATATACCATTGCATTTTAAAAAAATTCTCCTAATCCTTTCTGTTGTTTATTCTCTTTGTGCTTCAATAGCCTGTCTAAAACTGTTTTAATTCTTTCCATTGCAAAGTCATGCTCATCAACTAATAGCTTTATAACTTCCTTTATATCAGGCTCTTTCCATTCAATTGAATAATTATTGGTTACAGGCATATTTTTAAATAAATCATAAACCTCTTTCCAGGAATAGTCAAAAAATTCATTCCATTTAACATCTTTAAATAAGTCATCAAAGTCAGAGCCATGTTTTTTAACAAGCTTTAGCGCATTTTTTGGTCCAATTCCTTTAATACCTCCAATATTATAATCTGTTCCAACAAGCATTGCCAAAGCAATTAGCTGATTCTGGTCTATCCCAAGATTATTAAGGTTTTCTGAAAGGTCAATTAACTCTGGATTTACAGTAGTGTATGATAATCCAGATTTTTTTCTTTTCCCAATCAGGGATAGGTTCCTTACAAGCATTGGCGAGCCAAACAGCAATGAATCAAAATCCTGTGAAACACAATAATCTGCCCCTTTTTTTTTAGCTAAGTATGCTGCCTGAGCTTCACCTTCTGAAGGGGCTTGCACAATAGGTAACCCCAGGGCAGAAATAAGTTTTTTTGATTCCTCAACTATTTCTTCTGTAAGCCTTGTTGTTCTTGAGGCATATTTTTTCATTTCCTCTATATTTTCTTCTTCAACAGCTTTTTCATATTTTTTTTCTGCATGAATCTTAATTTCTTTTCTTCTTTGCCTTTCTATTTCCTTTAGTTTTGGCGGCTCACCATCAAAAACAAAGATTAATTTGATATTGTTTTGCATGAGTTTTGTTGTTCTTGAGAACAAGCCAACAAGATGAGATGTTATATTGCCTTTTGAATCCATTAATAAAGAGCCATCTCTTGAGCGAATTGTTGTTAAAAACTGGTAAAGAAGGTTATATGAATCAATAACCAATGTTTTGTTATTCAAATCATTTAATGATATTTCATTGCTTTTCAATAGGCACTTTATCTGTGTTCCCATTTTATATTCTTTTTATTTTTATGTTCTTAAACTCTTTTGAAAGCATCTCTTTTGCTTTTTTTGTCAGATCACCTTTTATCAAGAATAAAACAGGCAGTTTTTTTAGCTGGCCCTGCACAAATGCAGAGCTTAAGTCAGAATCACTAATTCTTTTTTTGCTTTTTGCCTTGCAATAATATGTTAAACTGCCGACAGCGCTTGGCACTTCAACAACAAGGTCCAAATCTGACTTCTTCTTCACTATTTTCTCTTCTACAAGCTCAATATTGTTTTTTTCAAGAAACTTCTTAATTTCATTTAAGAATGCATCTTCAGCTGTTTTATCAACAAATGTTTTCTTTTCTTCTTTTTCAGGCAGTCTTTCTTTTACTTCTTCTTTTTTAATTTCCTTTTGCTCTTCTCTTGGCTTTTCCTGTTCTTTTTTTATAATTGTTTCCTGTGCTGGCTTAATCTCTTTTTTTGGCTCTTTTGGTTTATCAAGCTTAACCATACCTTTTATTGTTCCTGCTGCTTCTTCATTAGTTATTAGATACCATTTCCAAAATATTTCTACATTATCATTAATCTTTACCTGCAATGGAACAGCAAAATCTTTTATGTTCCTTAAGGCAACCCTCACAACAGGTTCTGTTATTTTATCCCTCAAAATTTTCTTCTGCATTAATAAATCATAAGCCCTTTTTTCCTTTTCATGAAGGTTTTTTGCAAAATCCTGCAGTCTTGATTCCTGGCCAGGCAGGTAATAAAGGGGGGTGCTTCCGAATTTGACATGCGATATCTTAAGAACATTTTTTGAAACAAGCTCTGAGAGCATTGCAGAGGCTATCAGTATATCTGTTCCAATTACTTTTGATATCTGGGCTGGAATTACTGGCCCTCTTATTCTTATTGTCTGTATGACTTTCTCTTTGCTGTCCATAAAAAAAACATCTCAGAATAAGTTTATATAGTTTGTTGTTTAATTATGGCCTGATCCACTTAATCTCATAATAAGTTACATCACCTTCATTATCAACTATGCCTATCATTAAGCGCTTTTTTGTGGAATGGGCAACCCTGTTTTTAGCAGCAAACTCATACCAGGTTAAAGCAGAGCCCTCATGCACTGGATAGACAATCCATCTTGCATGGTCTTCTCCTGGCTTTACACCCCTATCATAAATCCTGAAGTCAGCGCCAAACTTAAGTGCTGTTTTTATTATATAACCCCTGTCACGGATGTCTTTGAAAACACAATATCTTATCCAGAAATTAGGCTCAACTCTTTTTGTTTTTTTTATAAAATCATCAAAAGAAACTTTTTTTTTCCTATAATCCTCGACTAAAAGCTTACCCTTGTTCATTAAATACAATGCTTCTAACAATGACAGCTGAACCTTGCCATCCTCTAAAATACTGCCAAATCTGCTTTGGTTGTATAACTCGCGTGCAGCATCAGTATTCTCTGTTAAAACTCTCTCCCTTGTCAGGATTGCTTTAACCTTTTTTTTCTTTTTTTTAGTTTCTGTCTTTTTCTTAACAGTTTTCTTTGCTTTTGTTTTCTTGGGCATAAATTATGAGAACTTGTTTTTGTTTAAAAAACTTTAGTTTTAATAATTATTTTCTATATTGAAAATAAACATTAAATTACATTTTTATAAATTAATACTCTTTACAGCAATCACAGAAATTTTATTTAAAATAAATAATATTCTTCTAATCCCCTTTCCAAAATATCAAAAGCAGGTATAATCTCCTTTGGGGGTTTACATTTATAGGATATAATCCTTACTTCCATCTGGTGAGTTTTATTATTTATAGGTCCTTTTGTTAAAGCATCTATTGGTTTCTTATATATCTCTAAAAGTTTTTTATATCTCTTAAAAACAACCTTTTCTTCGTTTTCAATTACTTTAATGTGAGGAGTTACAACTTTCTTAATATCATGTATTAACATCCCAATAATACTTTCTATCCCAAATTTATGGTCCATATTTAAAACAATGCCTCCATCTAAATATTCTCCTGGAATATATGCTCTTTGTTCACCACGTTTGCATTTGAATATTTTCCACATTTTGATACCTCCAAACATTTAATCTCTTTTATACCCCTTTTATATTTAAATCTTTTGTTTTTTACTATTAAAAAATAGTAAGAGAGTAATTTTCTTGCTCATATTTTTACACAAATCTTAAATATATCAAGATAACCCTTTTGTTTAAGATGCAACTAACATTTTTAGGGACAAGTGCAATGGTCCCGACAAAAGAGAGAAACCATTCTGCTGCTTTGATTAGCTATGGCTCTGAAGGCATTTTGATTGATTGTGGTGAAGGCACGCAAAGGCAGATGAAAATAGCAGGAATAAAGCCATCAAAAGTAACAAAAATACTAATAAGCCATTGGCATGGTGATCATGTCCTTGGTATTCCTGGTTTGATACAAACCCTTGCAAAAAATGAATATGACAGGGTTTTGGAAATATATGGGCCAGAGGAAACAAGGGAAAGAATGAAAAATATGTTCAAGGCTTTTTCCTTTGAGGATAAAATAGAAACAAAGATTCATGAAATCACAAAAAAAAGGTTTTTTGAAGGAAATGATTTTTTTCTGGAAGCACTTCCTCTTGAGCACGGCATTACAACCCTGGGCTTTAATTTCATTGAGAAAGATAAAAAGAGAATAAGAGTTGATGTAGTAAGAAAGCTTGGTATTCCAGATGGCCCATTATTAGGCAAGTTGCAGTCAGGCAATGGCATAACATTTAAAGGAAAGAAAATAACACCAGAGGAAACAACATATCTCGTTAAAGGAAAAAAAATAACCTTCATAGCTGATACTGTTGAATGCAAAAATGCATTGGAGCTTGCAATGGATTCCGATATTTTAGTTTGTGAGGCAACCTATGCAGATGATTTAAAGGAAAAGGCAGCTGAATACCTGCATATGACTTCAAAGCAGGCCGGCCTGTTGGCAAATCAGGCAAAAACAAAAAAGCTTATTTTAACCCATTTCAGCCAGCGCTATAAAACAATGGAAAAAATAGAAAGTGATGCAAAGGATGTTTTCTCAAATACAATATGCGCCTATGACTTTATGAAAATAAAAATATAATACAAAGCCCAATTATATCATATATGTCCTGTGTGTACTCTTTTCTTATTATTTTCAACAATTTTATCTAAAACTTCATTGCTGTTAATACCAAGCATTTCACACAAGCCTAGGCAATAAACCATTAAATCCCCAATTGCATCTGTTATTTCATCTTTATGGCTAATTTCCCGAGCAGGTTTTTTATCACTATTCTTATAAGCTCTTGCTAGTTCTCCAAGCTCTTCAGTCATTAAGATGATTTCTTTTCCAATATCTATGACATTAAATCCTTTATCTAGCTTGTTTTGATAAATCTCTTTTTGTAATTTGGATAAATCTGTCATAATAACCCTTTAAGATAAATAAAAATTATTTTGAGGCCAGCTTAATATCACTTGCCTTGACTGTCTTTCTTCCAGCATGAGTGGCCAGTTTTACAGCATCTGTAGCAATTTCCTCTGCAATCTCTTCTAAAGCGTTTTTTAATGCTGCCTTTGCCTTGTCAGAAACCCTTTCAGCACCGCACTTTTTCATTATTTTCTCCATTGCAGCCAGTGGAATAAGTCTTTTTCCCATTATTTTCACCCCAAAATAGTTGATTTGTTTTAATAAGGTAAAAATGAGCCCCCTATTTAAATTTTTTGTTTTTTAAGCTAGATTAAAGGAAAATATGGTTTATTTAATAAATAAAATAAGAAATAAGGGTGACTAAACCCTTATAATCATAAAAAAAGCTCAAATCTCTTTCAAAAAGTATTTATGTAAGCATTAACTAAAGGATTGTATGAGCAGGAAGTCAAAGGGGATAAATGCCGAGCGAGAATTAGTTCATATGTTCTGGAAAACAAATGAATGGTCTGCTATAAGGGTAGCAGGCTCTGGAAGCAGCCCTTTTCCATGCCCGGATGTTCTGGCTGGTAATAGAATAAGGAAACTTGCTATTGAGTGCAAAACAGTTAATGGTAAAAATAAATATTTAACTAATGAAAACATAAACCAACTAAACAAATTTGCAGCTATTTTTGGCGCAGAGCCATGGATAGGGGTTAAATTTAAGTCTGATTGGTTTTTTCTGAGCATAGATGACCTTAAAAAGACAGAAAAAGGTTATGTTGTCTCTAAAGAACTTGCAAAGAATAAAGGTTTGCTTTTTAATGAATTAGTCGAGAAATAGGCTTTTTTTAAAATAAAAACGAAAGTTTTATAAACCCATTTCCCCCATATAAGCTATGTTAATCCCATTCTGAAAGGAAATATGCGATTGTCTAATAAAATTATAGAAGCCACTATTGTTGAGGTAGCTGGTGAGGATGTGCTTCCAATAGTTTATTTTCTAAAAAACAAGAAGAATATTTCTGAATTTAAGATAGCAGAATCAATAAAAAAAGAGATAAACCAAACAAGAAATATGTTATATAAGCTGCAGGAGGCAAATCTTGTTTCTTTTATCAGAAAAAAAGACAAGAAAAAGGGATGGTATATTTATTATTGGACATTCAAGCCAAAGATGATAAGGCATATTGTTGTCATCCTGAAAAAGGAGAAGCTGGTCAAACTAAAGGACAGGTTAGCAAGGGAAAAGAGCAGCCATTTTTTTATATGCCAAAATAAGTGCATAAGGCTTGATTTTGATCAGGCAATGAACTTTGAATTTAAATGCCCTGAATGCGGGGAGATAATGAACCAAGAGGATAACTTAGAGAATATAAGGCTAATTGAAGAAGAAATAAAAAACATTAAGAATGAATTAAAATAAATGCTTTTTGAACATCCATTTGTTATTGGACTTAACTTCTTGTATAAAGATATGTGGCTTGTAAATGCCAAGTTCTGAAATAATGCCTGTTATCAAGCTTGGATTAACTTTTTCAAATGCAAAGTTATTTACTGTAACTCCTTTTGGTGGATTTTTCCATATTTCATTTCCTTTTCTCTTCTCAATCTCTTCCTCATAACCAAAGACTGTTTCTGCATCAAACTTCCATGAGTCACTGCATGCATAAACAGGGATATCATATTTATTTGCTATCTCTGCATAAAGCTCAGAACCAATTTTATTGATTATCTTTCCTTCTGTTGTTATTGCATCAGCACCAATTAGCATTAAATCTGCTTTTTTTAAAGCAAATCTTGCTGCAGCATCAACAAAGTGTGTTACTGGAATTCCTAACTTTGCTATTTCCTTGGCAGTAACCCTTCCTTGGTATAAAGGCCTTGTTTCTGTGTTATGCACCTCAAATTTCTTGCCCTGTTTTTTTGCCTCTTTTAAAATCTCAAGTATTGTTGATGAATGGCAATGGGTAAATACAATAGTTCCATTTCCTATTTTTCTAGAGCCTATCTGTGCTATTACCCTCTGGTTTTTATCAAAACGCTCTAAGATTTCATCAGCCTTTAGGCAAACCTCTTTTGCCAGTTCAACAGGATTATCATAATTAAGGTCATGCAAAACGTAGTTTAATGCATTTCTCATGCATGGCTCAGTGGGCCTCGTCAAAAAAAGAATATTTTTTGCATGATGAATCTCAGCTAAAATCCCAGCAATATTCTTTGATTTAGATTCCTTAATAACTTCTTTTAGGGATTTGACAGCTTCAATAGCAACATTTTCTGCACCCTGAACCTTTAAGTTCTTAATTCTATCTACTGTTTCTTTAAAACTCATTTTTTAGAATGATTTATTTTTTCCTTTTTCTCTTTAGCTTGAACATAGATTCTATCTTCCTCTCCTCACTTATAATCCTATTGGTAATTCTCACCAGGTTTTCATCCATTCTTGCAATTCTTCTTTCCAATAAAACAAGAATTCGGAGAGCATATACTATTGCAGCTAAAGTTCCCAATATAACCCATAGAATAGTTGTTTCTAATGCCATTTTACCACCTCTTTTAAAAATATTTATAATTATAATCCTTCATGTATATAAATAGTTTTTGGATTTGGTGTTATAATTATTCCCCGTCATTTCCAAAAGATTTAAATATAACTTAACCCTTTTAGGTATCATCAAAGATTATCAATAAAAATCATATAAAAGGTGGGATGTAATGGCTGAAGAAGATAAAAAATTCTCAAAACAATTAATAGGTAAAACTGTTGTCAGCAAAACAGGCAAGCGCTTTGGTGAGGTTGGCGATATCATATTTGAAACAAGGTCTGGAGAGCTTATAAACATTGT
>Ga0268278_1001191_pt1 | contig 15666 bp, 12 predicted proteins | sample saktaG_3_FD_190135 | JGI IMG/M metagenome (GOLD analysis project Ga0268278, IMG submission 190135) | Saline water microbial communities from Sakinaw Lake, British Columbia, Canada - sak_2010_1_5_55m | ecosystem: Environmental > Aquatic > Non-marine Saline and Alkaline > Saline ... | reverse complement strand
AATATCACCTACACTCTTGAGTGAATTATAGTACTGAAATTGTTTCGATTCCCTTGAATTGATCTGTACAAAGCCCAGGCGGTTTTTTCTACAACTTTACCAATGATTATTGTCTCGTTATGATAATCGTCCTCCGATATATCAAATCCGGATTTAATTAAATTATAAAATTCTGTGGCTGGTGAAATAGTATTATCCCGATTAATTTTCAGACGTATTGTGCGATTCCCGAGTATATCACCGGCTTTAAACGTGCCGGGGTTTCGAAGCTCAATATCTAAACTGATAAATACTGCATTATGGGTTTCCTTACGCCGATAATTTCGCATGAAAATACAATAATCTTCTCCGATTTCCAGAATTCCAGCCCAGTCTGATTGAGAAAAAACCAGTGTTGTGCCCAGTTCGATGGGTAATAAATCCGTTTTCTCATCGAAAGTGGTTTTAATATCAAAATAAACTCGATCCTGCGCGGTCACCATTCCAGAAAATAAGACCAACGTCATGATGAATTGGGAAAAGCGGGAATTGAAGATCATGTTATTTCCGAATCACGGCTATTTTACCAACAGTTGTATCGCCCTCTTTCGTGTAGGCCATGCAGAGATAGACGCCACTACTGACGAAGCGACCGCGGTGATCTTTCCCATCCCAAAACGCCTGCTGTCCGACGACATCACCATCAATATAGGACAAATGCCGGACGAATGAACCGTCAAGAGTGATGATTTTAACGTCAGATTCCTGAAGCAGTCCATCTATAATCATTGGCCTCGTTGACGGAATTTCATAGGGCATGGGAAATATTTTCAGGTCTTTATATTTATTTCCGTATACTGCATAAGGAGATTTATAAACCGAAATTCCTTTAGTAGTGGCCAGATAAACCAGTCCTTCAGCATTATTAAAAGCAATATCAAGAACCGTATTGCTTAACAGACCTGAATTTTCAGAGGTAAAACCCTCCACATCGTTCAGCCAGATACCGTTATAGGTATAAACTTTGACACCATAACCGACAGTCGAAATCCATTTGTTGTTTCTATCATCAACTTTTATACGACATTCTTTCGCAAAAGGCACACTTGTCAGAACCGCATCGTCAATCTGACTGAAATAACGACTGGGAAAATTCGATGCGATAATCGCCCGCTGAATTCCATCAGACGTCATTATCCAGAGATCATTTTCTTTATCGAAAGCAATAGAATAGACGGCATTACTCGCCAGACCATCTGATGTAGTGATCCAATACCATTCATCATCCTCTTTATCAGACAAGGTACCGTGATGATCCAGTACAATAATACCACCATTCGCCGGTGAAGGGGTTTCCCCTGTGTGCACTTCAGACGCAAACCAAACCCGATCTTCCTGGTCGAATATTATCGAAGTCGTATGATAATTCAAAAACCCATTGGATTCTTCGATATTAAAATGAGTCCACTGACCATCATTGGTCAATACGGCAATAACATTGTCATTCTGAGCATAATGATTGGCAATCCAGAGATTTTCATCATCGTCAAGAGATACAAAACCGATCCCAAGATAACAACTCTCTCCTCCCCGGCCTTCTGAACCGGCTAGTTTCTGATCGGTTGTATCATAAATGACATAGTCTTCTAACTCGTCCAGATTAAATTCCAATAACCCACCCTCCTTTAAATAGGCGTGAGTATTCCCATGTTTATCAACACCATTTATATACGAACCATATAAAGGAGCGAAATAATTACCGGCTTTATTTTTTTCGAGATTGTAAATTCGTCCAGTCCAACTATAAGCAATCGTATCAGTCACAAACCGATTCCAATTTTGTTGAGTACCATCATGAATTGAAATCGTAGTATCAGTTCGATAGATATTATACGAGCCATTATCAGTCAACAGACTGAATCCTTTTTGAGTTCCTGCCATCAGCGAACCATCTTCATTGACCCACAATGCCGTATAAATATTGTCCAGGATTGTGTTGGGTACTAAATACTGAGCTTTACCGGTCTGTTCAAACCAGATGCAACGGGTAGCGGATCCACCCCATAAAATATCCTCACTATCAAAAATACATTTCGTCATGGCAACCGACACTATTCTGGTCCAGATTCCTGATGAAAAATGATCTATACCGGAAGATGTCATTGCGTATAATTCACCCGCATTATCAAGAATCAAATCGGAAATACTTTGTGACTGATTACTATTAAAACTCTGGGGCCCGATAGCATTAATTTCGTAAATCTCATTGTCGAAATTAAAAATGACTTTCCCATAGTATCGAACAACTTTGGCTATATTCCCTGAACCGGGTAAGTCAACGATTTGCCAGGCAGATTCCGGCTTTAAATCCGTTTGGTTCAAATCAGCAAATAACAGCCCCGTTGTCGTCGCCAGCCAGAGAGTATCATTGATCACCTGCAGGGAGTTGATTCCCGAAACGCCCAATGGAAACGCTTCCAATCGGTCCTGATATCGATACTCTCCATCAATTATTTTAAAGTATGTGATACCCCAATCCACGTTGTGCTGATAAGCGGCAAAAGCTTTGTTGCCGGTGAAGACAATCGATACAATGCTGTTTAACTCATCACCAAAATCAAAGGAATCAAAAACCTGTTCAACAGCCTTCGTTTGACTGTTCCAGATATTGATTTCACCATCGGGGCTACTCATACCCAGCCATATACGGTTGTAATTATCTTTAGCCATGCACTGAATGTCATTTCGGGATAAACCATCTTTGATTGTGTATATCTCAAATTGATCAGTCATCTTATTGTAATCAACCAAGCCGCCACTACTGGCAGCAAAAATATTGTTTTCAATTGCCAGGACATCCCGAACATTCAGAGCGGATGTATAACTATCCCATTCACCAATTACAGACTGACCTTTTATCAGAATTGGAATAATCAAAAAAAGAGTAATAAGATCCTTGGACTTCATCAATATTACCTTTTAATTGTGCGGAGTAAATTTGCCATTTCAATCATATTTAATGCCGCATCCCAGCCTTTGTTTCCTGATTTGGTACCGGCCCGCTCTAATGCCTGTTCAATTGAATCCGTTGTCAAAATTCCAAAAATAACCGGTACATCTGAATCCATTGATAAACGTGCAACACCTTTGGATGATTCTGCAGCAACCACGTCAAAATGGGGCGTCGCACCACGAATAACGGCTCCCAAACAGATTACTCCATCGTATTTTTTAGAATTAGCGACCGCTTTGGCAATCCGGGGAATTTCCATTGCGCCCGGAACCCAGTAAATAGAAATATCATCCTCACTGGCCCCATGACGTTTCAGGCAGTCAATTGCGCCTTCCAACAATTCCTTGGTTATCAAATCGTTAAACCGACTGATAACTATGGCTGTCCGCATTTTTTCTGCTGATAATACGCCTTCAATAATTTTTACCATAACACACCTACTTTTTGTTTTTCAGGATCATATGTCCCATTTTATCCCGTTTTGTTTTCAAATACTTCTCATTCTCCGGATTGGGTTGAATTTCAATTGGAACCCTGCCGATAATTTCCAATCCGTATCCCTGAAGACCAACAATTTTCTTGGGATTATTGGTCAGGAGTGTCATTTTTTTAATACCTAAATCCGACAGCATCTGTGCCCCCATTCCATAATCCCGGAGATCTGGCAAAAATCCCAATTGAACATTTGCTTCTACAGTATCCATACCCTGATCCTGAAGACTATAAGCACTGATCTTATGCTTTAATCCAATTCCACGTCCCTCCTGCCGCAGGTACAATACGACACCACGGCCTTCTTTGGCAATTATTCGCATCGCATGATCTAATTGATCACCACAGTCACAGCGCAATGAACCAAATACATCTCCGGTAAGGCATTCAGAATGGACACGAACCATTACCGGTTCACCATTGGCCACATCGCCCATTACCAAGGCTACATGCTCTTTATCAGTTAAATGATCGATATAAACGACAATATCAAATTTTCCGATTTTCGTTGGAAGAATCGCCTGGCTGATCCGTTCAATGTAGCGTTCATGCTTACGCCGGTATTCGATTAACTCTTCTACGGTAATAATTTTAATGTTGAAATCCTGGGCAATTTTATGTAAGGCTTCTCCGCGAGCCATCTCACCATTTTTATCCATAATCTCACACATGACACTGACCGGCGTCAATCCGGCAATCATCGCCAAATCGACAGATGCCTCGGTATGTCCGGTACGACGCAAAACACCTCCGGAGCGAGCTATAATTGGGAAAATATGTCCGGGACGACCCAGATCATCGGGATTAGTTTCAGAGTCTGCCAGCGCTTTGATTGTCGCAGCCCGGTCAGGAGCCGATATACCCGTTGTTGTTCCCTTTGTATAATCCACACTCACTGTAAAACGGGTATTGTGGATTGCGGTGTTGTCGTTTACCATCAAATCAAGGTGTAGTTCTTTGGCCCGTTTTTCTGTTAATCCCACACACATCAACCCCCGAGCTTGGATTGCCATAAAATTGACCGCTTCTGGAGTAATATTTTCCGCGGCAATAATAAAATCACCCTCATTTTCACGGTTCTCATCATCGACTACAATAACAAATTTTCCTTTTTTAAAATCCTCAATTGCATCTTTAATTGTATTGAATTTCATCATTTTCCTCTACTTACTTTTATAACCCCAACTCCTGATTTTTTCCACTAAACTTGTGTCTCCATCAGAGTTTCCGGTTACAAATTGTTCAACATACTTTGCCATCATGTCAACTTCAATATTGACCAAGTCACCACTCTTTTTTAATGATAAGCTGGTATCATTCAATGTTATCGGTATTAGTGAAACCGAGATCATATTTCCAGATTTTTCAGCCACTGTGAGACTGATCCCATCAATCGCTATGGATCCTTTAACAACCACATAACGCATTAATCCAACAGGTAAATCTACTGTTATTACTGCAGCTCGACCACTATTGATAATGCTTGAGATTACAGCAATCCCATCCACATGCCCCTGCACAAAATGACCACCAAAACGGCCATTAGCCGGCATAGATCGTTCGAGATTGACTTTTGTTCCGATTCTGAAATGCCTAAGCGTCGTTCGGTTAATAGTCTCCTGAACAGCCTGCGCTGTAAATCCATCATTTTTAAGAGAAACAACACTCAGGCAGGTACCATCAATGGCGATACTGTCACCAATGGCCAAATGCTCAAGGACTTTTTTTGCAGTGATTTCAAAAACACGTCCCTCAGGATTTGTTGAAATCCTCCGAATAGTGCCGAGTTCTTCAATTAATCCGGTAAACATCAGGCCAGTCTCCCCCGAATTAGTATATCCGGTCCCAGCATCTGTACATCATCCCATTTCAGTTGAATAGCGCTATCCAGGGATTTCATGAATCCACTGAACGTTGAGATACCCTCACCCAGAACTTTTGGTGCGATGAACAGTTGAATTTCATCAACTAGACCCTGTTGAATAAGTGAACCAGCAACCTGGCTTCCACCTTCGGAATAAACGGATGTAATGCCAAATTCCGCTAATTTTTCCATGGCTTTTGGCAAATCAATCCAGCCGAAAGAATCACCTGGAACATGCAGAATTTGCACTCCCGACCCAATCAACTGCTTCACTTTTTGTTTCTTCTCATCGGATACTGTAACAATTACGGTTCGATGGTGGAATTCGTCGGAAACCAATCTCAGCCTGGGCGGTATCCTGAGAATATCGTCCAAAACAACCCGGTATGGAATAAATCCATCACGATTCACCGGCAGTAATCCCGGATCATCCTTGAATACAGTTCCCATACCCACCATAATAGCATCGTGGTGCGTTCGTTGATTCATTACAAATTCACGGGCGACAGAAGAACTAATCCATTTACTTTTTCCGGAAACATCGGCAATGTATCCATCCGCTGTTTGGGCCATTTTAAGAGTTATCCATGGCCGCTTTTTCTCAATATAGTGAATAAATCCACGGTTTAAATGTCGCGCTTCGGTTTCCAGAAGTCCTACATGAACAGTTATTCCGGCATCTTGAAGTATACGAACACCATTACCATTGACCCGAGGATTCGGATCAATCATACTGATGAATACTTCTGAAATACCGGCATTAATGATTTTAAGCGCACAGGGCGGTGTTTTACCTTCATGACTGCAAGGCTCCAGATTAACGTACAACGTCGCGCCTTTGGCAAATTCACCGGCTTGGGCAATGGCTCCGACCTCAGCATGTGGCCTACCAAATTTTTGATGGTACCCATCGCCAATGATTTTATCGTCTTTAACAAGAACCGCACCAACCATCGGATTTGGACTGGTATATCCTCGCCCCTTTTGGGCAAGTTCCAGTGCTTTGCGCATCCATTTCTGATGTTTATCCATAAAAAAACCCGAACGCTCGGGACTTCGTTAAATCTTCTTCCATCCGGACTTTTACCGTCGGTCCCTGAATTTCGCAGGATCTGCCCCAATTGATCGGGACTCGCGGACTCTAACCGCCGGTCAGGATTTTCACCCTGCCCCGAAGACGTGAAGTAAATTTAGGATTATCAGTCTGCAGATGCAAGAAAAGTATAAACATCATTCTGCAAAACTATTCTAAAAGCAGTTATTTCAGAAAAACTAAAATAACTATTCCAATCAGGACAGCACTTTCCCAAACCGGTTCCACCGCACAATCTTTGTAAACCGGTAAAGCGGCATCTCTTTATTGATGGACAACCAGACAACCATCGCCCGGCCAACTACCAGATCAAAAGGGACAAATCCCCAAAACCGGCTGTCCAGGCTGTTATCACGATTATCCCCCATCATGAAGTAGTAATCCTGCTCGACTACATAGTAATCCTGTTCATTTTCGTCGATGACCACTTTCCCATCTTGGACATAAAACGAATGATGGGCCAGCTCCACGACGTTTTTAAATAGCTGCGTCTGGTACTCACCAATGCGCAAGGTATCACCCACTTTAGGAACATAAATCGGTCCGTAATTATCCTGGTTACCGGCGCCTCTCGGAAAAATATTGTAATCTTTCCAGTATTCAGAATAAGTCGTTGGACGAACATATTTTGAATATTTCGGATCAGGATAGCGTTCACCATCAATAAACACGTCTTTGTTGACAACTTCGATAGTCTGGCCCGGCGCACCAATACACCGCTTGACGTAATGAACATATTGATCTTCAGGATACTTGAATATGACGATATCCCCTTGCTCTGGTTCTTTTATGGAAGGCAGACGGAACCATGGAATATGAAAGCCCATACGCGTATAGGGAATTCCGATCCAGTCCGGAGTCCTGGAACCATATATAAAATTATTCCCGAACAGAAAATCGCCGGTCATAATGGTATTTTCCATGGACCCGGTAGGAACATGATAGGATGCAACAATCGTCTGCTTTATACCTAGTGCAATCAGAATGATTAGAACCCAGGATTTGATTTCCTGTTTGACACTGGGTTTCAGTAACGGTTTTTTGGTCTCTTTTGTCATTTATTCCTCAATACTTTGTGCTAAGATATTCATTTAACATACAGCTTATAAAAAAGTTCAACTACATTTTCGGAATCAGGCACAAGAAAACCAGCGGCTCACTTCCGTTATTGACAAATTGATGAATTTCATTCGGTTTCACCAGAATCGCTGTCTCATTTGAGAAAGGTACTTCATTCCGGTCGCTTCTGGCAACTCCACACCCCGATACTACATAAATCTCATGTTCAAAATCATGGGTATGATAAAAGGTATAGCCACCTGGTTCAACGGTAAATTGCCGCATGATGAAATTCGGGGCTCCGTCATCGGGCCCCAGCAAAACCTGCTTTACAACACCTTTGACTCCATCCTCGATGATATCGATTTTAGGAACGGATTCAACCTTTTTTATAATCATTTCGTATCTCCTCAATAAATCCAAGAATCGTATAAATAATTGAATCGCTGACAAACCAGCCACCGGGTGTTAATTTAAACTGACGACCATCGAATATCCAGTATTCTTCATCAAGATTTAATTTTGTCAGTTTATCGATTATTCTGCTGAAATCAATATGAAAAAGATTTTCAAACTGACTACGGGAAAGGCCGTCACTCGTTCGCAATCGCAGGAACAGATGTTCAATCTCACGGTCCTGCTCGGTCAGTTCCTCCCGGAAATCAACCGGCAAATGTCCTGTAGTAATCTGCTCAATATACTTATCTATGGAACGGACATTCCACCAACGTGATTTCCCATCATAGGAATGGGCCGCCGGCCCCAGTCCCAGATAGTGCTTGCCTTCCCAGTAAGCCCGATTATGCCTGGATTCGCAGCCCGGTTTAGCCCAATTCGATATTTCGTAATGATTAAAGCCTCTTTCAAACAATAATTGGCTGGCTTCCAAATACATCTGTTTTTCAATCTCATTATCAACCGGACTGATTTTTCCCCGGTCAAGCAATTTGAAAAGCGGCGTACCCTCTTCATAACTCAAATTGTACAACGACAAATGATCAACGCCACTTTTAAGTGCCCGACTTAGTGAATCCTGCCAAGTGTCAATTGATTGTCCGGGAATACCATAGATCAAATCCAAACCAATATGCTCAAAACAAACCTTGTTCAGATTATTAAACATATCAGTTACATCAGCAACTGTATGAATCCTTCCAAGGATCTGAAGTTCATCTCTGATAAACGACTGGACGCCAACATTCAACCGGTTGACACCAGAATCTTTCAAAAGCGAAAGAAATTCCCGGTCCCGCTTAATGGGATTGGTCTCAACCGTAAACTCTTTCAATTCACTCAAATTAAATGCTGTATTCAGGGATTCTAGCAATCGTGTAAATTGATCTGAATTAAGCAGATTTGGACTTCCACCGCCTAAAAACAAAGTATGAACGTTGAAATCTGAATAGTTTTGCTTCCAAAAATCGATTTCTTTGATAAGTGCATCAAGCCATAGATCTACTATTGTGGAATTGTATGGTTCTGAATAAAAATCACAATACCGGCATTTTTTCAAACAAAAAGGAAAGTGAATATACAGGCTCAGTTCGTTCATAATTTTATCAAGTATTAATTCCGGCGAAATATAACCACAATACTACAACGAGCCTATGAAAACCTCACCGCTTTCAGTATTGACATCCAGTAAAATCAGACGTTTATTTTAGAAGCGTTATCTTTTGGACTTTCCGCTCATTATCCCGCTGCAACGTTAGGAAATAGACACCGGACTGGAGAATCTGTCCTTCATTATTCCTGCCATTCCATACAAAACTATAGCGTCCCGGATTCCGGGAAAAACGATTGCCGGAATAGACCTCCCGCCCGCTTAGATCAAAAATCCTGATTTGGAGTGCCGATTGCTTTTCGACCTCATAGCGGAAAGTCGTTGTTGCATTAAAAGGATTCGGATAATTCGGATGCAGGATAAATTGAACCGGATACTGTTGAATGTCATCATCAATGCCATTAATTAGTCCCGGATCGGGTGTTTCCAGTTTTCGATCTGTATAAATATGAAATTCACCAGGTGATAATTCAATCGGATCAGTAGTAATTTCGACATATTGAGTATCGCCCGAAAAATAATCGTACCAATTCCCGGCATGTTGAAAATTAGGGGCAATTGAAAGCGTTGTGACCCCAAAATTACCGATAATGATAGCATTTGGAGAACCGGTTAAAATAATTCGCTTGCCATTGCTGCCCACTGACATGCTGGCATTAGTACTGGGGCTGGTAAAAACATCGTTTTCACTTCGCAATTTTAATAATGCTGCAATTGTTTTATAAAGACTCAAACGATATACGTCCTCGTAATAGTTCCAATATATTGGTTTTTCACAAACCCTACAGTCTTCTTCTATTGACACATCATAACCCAGTTCCCCGAACTGCCAGATCATTTTCGGACCCGGCAAGGTCAGGAAAAAAACATTAACGAGTTTCTGTCGTTTCAGAGCAGTTTCCAGATTTTTGATATTATATGTTCCCGAGGAATTCCCGTATGTAAGGTTCTTGTACATGAGCCGCTCTTCGTCGTGGCTTTCCATATAGGTAACCAGGTAAGGATCGCTCCAACTACGATTTTTATAAAATCCCCATGAAAAATCAGACTCCGATGAGTAGCCCATTGCAGATTGGGCATAATTCCAGTTTGAATTTCCCCAGAGCATCATTCCATAGGCCGAAAGGATTTTTTCTTCTGAATTATCAGCAAAATGTTCCAGGATGACATAACTTGTACTATCAACACTCCAGATCGCATCGGACATCCGTTTCAATATAGCGATTCGGGCAGCATCATACGCCCAGCCGTCACCGCTTTTATTGGTGAATCCCTTTGTAAAATCAAATCGGAATCCATCAACATGATATTCGCTGATCCAAAACTGGTTGACCCTGTCAATATAGTATTTGGTATGTTCACTTTCATGGTTAAAGTCACTGCCCCAGGAATAGGCTGTGTTGGGCGAAGTTTCGTTGAACCAGGGATTGTTCACCGCCGGCCGACTCTGAGAAGAGTTCCAGTACATCCGGGCCAATGGCGATTGTCCATAGGCATGGTTTAAGACCATATCCATAATGACGGCAATCCCACGACCATGGCATTCGTCAATAAAGTGTTTAAAATCGAATGCTGGACCATAATATTTATCCAATGCCAAATGAAATGAAGGATTATACCCCCAGCTGCTATTGCCTTCGAATTCTGACACCGGCATCAATTCGATGGCATTAATCCCCAGATTTTCCAGGTAATCTAGCGTATCGATCAAGGTGCTATAATCGTGTTTGTCAATAAAATCCCGGATTAATAATTCGTAGATCACCAAATCCTTTTTTTCCGGTTTATCCCAATTTGTATTAGTCCAGATCCATTCATTTTTAACAGTCTGAAAAGTTGCCACGGCCTCAGTTGTTTTCCCGGCTGGATATTCTTTAAGATCAGGATAGATACTATCATGAATATATTTATCATGCCCGGGATCGAGTATTTTTTCGGTGTAGGGATCTGCAATCCGCAGCTCTCCGTCAATTAAATATTGAAACCCATACTCGGTCAATGGACTCAAACTATCTATTTGCAGCCAAAAGACAACACTGTCATCATTCACATAATACCGGTTCATTAAGTAATCAGTATCCACCATCCAGTCGTTAAAATCGCCAATCACATATACGAATTCCTTGTACGGCGCAAAAAGGCCCAGGACAACAGATTGAGAATTCAGGATATTTATCCCCGGTTTGACATTCTCCGGAATAGGAATATCCCGTGCGGTCGGATTTACAATCACATAGATATTGCTGGTATCCGTTGCTCCTGCTGTATCCACAGCAATCAGGCTTAGCAATTCTGACCCGGTTTTCATTTCAGAATATTGCAGTTCATAAGTTAATACAGAATCCGTAACCTGATGTATTAGCGAATCGTTCAACAGCAACGATAGCGTTTGAATCTGAGTATTTATGGTTGCTGCTTTTCCAACAACTTTCAGCGTATCACCCATATTCAAAAACGCCGGAGATCGCAATGGATGACCATATGAAAGATCCACAATCGGTTGTTCAAAAAATACGGTTAAACCAACTTCGAACAAATCGTAGAAAATATCTTCGGATTGCCTGCTGGCATCTGAACTTCGGAAAACAAAACAGAGAGAGTAAATTTTTTCATCGGGAGAAGTGACAGAATAAAATTCTCTGGGATAACCAATTACTAATTTATAAACATCATTATATAGTCGAGTTAATTTAGGTTGGGTTGTATTTAGTCCCCAATCCCCAATTACATGCTTCCAATTCCCGGCATTGGTATTTACACCGGTATGTACATAAAGATCTCCGGTATATCCAACCAAATCTGTTCTTACTGCTTGTGAGGCATCAAAATAGATGACAATCGAGTCCTTTTCCGTCGGGTAAGGCGGATCTGAAGTGATCATCTGTGACCACCCAATTTCTATGAGTAGCAGTCCTATAATAGGCAATATCGAAGGTTTCATTATATTCCTTTTAATTGTTTGGGAGAAAATGAACAGACAATTACTTAGATGCAGTTTTCTTTTGTTTGGTTTCTTCGATCAGTTGATCCAGGTGATCGACTTTTTCTGTCATTAATTTCATAACCGTCTCAGAAACATCCAGATTGTTCCGCTGTGCATATAGCGTAATATCCAGAATAATGTAATTTACAGCAATGGTGATAACTGCACTATTCTGAGACCAAATGGCCTGCTGATCATCTTCAGTATCTGCGGAGCCCATCACCAGGTTTTTTGAATCGGTTACCAGAATTAATTTACGGCCCCAAAACTTCGACAATTTCTCATCTTTGATACCGTAGGCATAGACATTTCCGTATTCTTCATCAACCTCGGTAAATGAAAAGACCGTTATTTCAACACCCCGTTCTTTTGCGGCTATCAAAGGTGCTTTTAACTGTTCAATCTCACGACTCCATCCATGAATATAGATAGATTTCCTGGTCTCGTTAATTAGTGAAGCACATAATTCCATTAAGGATTCGTAACCACGAATATTCCAGAAACCCTCGGATTCCGGTTTATTATTAAATCCCAGTAAATCGTCTTTTAATGAGGAAATGCGTTTGGAAAAGTCTGATTCAAGCAAGGATAATAACTGCTTTGGGGACAATGGTATATATCGCCGTGGTTTTTCATGAATTGAAATGACGGTACCCATCGTTTCTAATTTTCGTAAGATCGAGTAAATAACAGACCGCGGTACATCAGCCTGATGACTGATCTCATAGCCGGTAGCCGGATTATTCCTAAGCAACCCAAGGTAAGCCCTGGCTTCGTAATTCGTAAAACCAAGTTTGACCAGTTTAGCCATCAGGTCTTCGGGTATTTCATTCATCGTACCTCCAATCACCTGTCATTAAACTCTTCTAAAGTGATTAGTATTTATATTATACCTGCTTCTCTTTTTCTTCTTTGACTTCGGTAGATAAATGCCGAAACCATGAAAGATATAAGATAACCGACAGGATTACGGTCAAGATCAATAATATGAAAAAATTATCAAATCGTTTCATGGCAAACATCAGCCACATTAAAAACAGACAACATTGCCATGGCACTGCAAAGAAAATCGAGAAAATATCCCGACGGTTCTCAGAATTAATCTTCGAGATAAATTCGTCTGAGAATTGAGCCCTGATTTTGGACCAAAATCCGAAAGGGCGGGTTTTTTTATAGAAATTCGAAAGCACCTTTTCATCAGTTGCTTGAGTTGCCAATGTTCCAATAATTGTTCCGGTTAGTGAAAGACCGGCGGAAAATATAAAGGCCAGATATTCGGCAGTTCCTTCAGGTGCTAGAATTTTCCAGAGAATCGCGGCCACAGTCCCACTTGCCATGCCAATCGCATAGCCATATCCATTCAAACGCCACCAGTACCAACGGATCAATTGCGGCACAATCATCCCGGCGCCAATACTCATCGTGATCCAGCCCCAGATATCATTGATATTTTTAATAAAAAGAGTCAGCCCAAGACCGATCAGGACAATCACTACCGACGCCAGATAACTCTGGTTCATTTGTTGTTTATGCCCTGCACTTGGTTTGATATGTTCGAGATAAATATCTTTTACCCAGTAGGCTGCCCCGGCATTCACGGTAGAATCAAACGTCGACATTGCTGCAGCCATTAATCCAGCGATTAAAAACCCCTTAATTCCAATTGGCAATGTTGCCACAACCGCCGGTAAAACCATTTCAGGATCAGTAATACTCCCGGCTAGTGATATACCCCAAACCGCCATCGCGCCGATGAACGGCCAGCGGAAAGAGAGCAAAAATGTCCAGAACAGCGATAATAATCCGGCTTCGCGATCATTTTTCGCTGCAAAGTACCGCTGAATCATATAATTTCCGGTACCGCCGCTGCCTTCTATTACCGTCTTAAATAGATAAAACATGATGGCAAGACCAAAAAGATTGTACATAGAATAAACGGAATCTGACTCTATGTTAAGGTTCCACTGAGGAACAATAGTCGTCCATTCTTTAAAAGATGTGAGATAAGTTTTAAATCCGCCTCCGGCGGTTTCTTTTAACGGCATGGAGACTAAAAATTCATCGGGCAAATCGATCGCGAGCGCTTTAATGACAATGTAAGCAATCGCTATAAATATTAACGATCCTTGAAAAACATCGGTCCAGATAACGCCGTAGAGCCCCGATGCCACCGTATAGATCATTGCAATGGCAATCAGCACTGTTGCCGCCCAAAACTCCGATGGCAAACCAAGAAGGGCCGGAATTCCAAGAAATTGGTCCAAAAATTTACCCCCACCGATCGCAAAATAGGTAATCATTGCAATTGTCATAATAATTGAAGTCAGTGCGGTAATGAACCGGGCTAATTTACCCTCTCTATCATCACCAAATCGAAATTTCATCCACTCAGCCAAAGTCATGACCCCGGCCCGACGGTTCCATTTGCCCATATAAATCATTAAAAAGGCCATAATTAAAGTCACACCGCCCCGGATTTCGATATAAAATCCACGAGCACCAATTGCATAAACCAGCGCCACAATTATCATTGTTCCACTGATGTCGAGATTCGATGACATTCCTGACGCACCGAGCGCCCACCAGGGAATATTCCGGTTTCCTAAAAAATAGGAATCAATTCCCTGGGAAGCTTTTCGTTGAAACCATATCCCTACAATCACTAAACCGATCATGTAGAGTATTACAATCGAAAAATCTATCGCATGCATCAATCAGTCCTTTATATTTATTGGAATTTACTTTGGTCAAGAAAAAGGAGAGCGGAGTTTACACTCCGCTCTCCTAAAAAGCCGAAATACTATTTCATCAAGACCATCTTCTTGATATCACGGAATTCATTGCCAACATTAAGCTCGTAAAAATATACACCGGAAGCCACCGAGTTACCGTTCAGGTCTCGACTGTTCCAGAGAAAAGAATAATTCCCAGCCTGCAAATTAGTGTAAGATTCTTTCGTTACCATCTGGCCAAGAATGTTGTAGATGGTTAACGTCACATCATTCGCACGGGTAATGGAGAATTTAATCTGGGTAGTCGGGTTGAAAGGATTCGGATAGTTCTGATTAAGTTTCATTGCACTGGGTAATGTCACTTTGCTTTTAACGATCTCATTATAGACAAGACCATTTGCAAAAGGTTCCAGTTCAACTTCAAGAGCTGTCCCCTCGGTGCTAAAGAGAACAACGTCTAATGTTTCTTCATCCGGTAAAATACCTGCGGCCGTTGGTTTAATCCACTGAGTCCGATAACGTCCGTAGCTATCACCAGGACCTGATTCTTCTATCTCAGTACCATCCGATTTAATATACCGGGTTTTGTATATAATTGCATGTGGAGCCGGACCGTGAATATAAAAGGAGCATTCCCATATATTTTCAACATCGGTAGGATGATATTCATATTTTGCTGAATCATCCGGGACGTTCAGAGCAGCAGTGCCTTGAAGCAAAGCTCCCCAAGCATCATACCAAGCAAAAAATAATCGGTCATTCTCCGGTTCAAACGCATCCTCTTCATAGGTAAGTGCATCAGTCATATCAATTCTCAAGTGTACAAGTACTGAGTCATCTTCAGGTGTAACACCTTCAGTTACATAATCCTGAAATGTCTGAATCGG
>Ga0268278_1001184_pt1 | contig 15772 bp, 14 predicted proteins | sample saktaG_3_FD_190135 | JGI IMG/M metagenome (GOLD analysis project Ga0268278, IMG submission 190135) | Saline water microbial communities from Sakinaw Lake, British Columbia, Canada - sak_2010_1_5_55m | ecosystem: Environmental > Aquatic > Non-marine Saline and Alkaline > Saline ... | reverse complement strand
ACCGCAGTTCACCGTCCTCAGAGAGCTGCCCGAGCAGGGCAATGTGCACATCGTGACGGACGACCTCTACGACAGCCACAAAAACATCTACGTCGGCATTAACGACGTCATCACCAACAACGACGGCCTTGTCTACCGCTGGACCATGGATACCAGCACCAACTGGGACCCCCTCGAACCCACAGACAGGGGCTTCTATGGTATCTGCATGCTTAACAGCGTGCTCTACGGGGCCTGGAATACCGATATCGATCCGCCTATTTACAGCAGCGGCGCCGACCGCACGCTGGAGGCCAGGGTCAGGGTTCCCCCCGCACCACAATGGGACCAGCTCGTGGACGGTATTCCACAGACAAACCTGGTACAATTCACGCGTGAGCCAACGTCGCTGCACATATCGTCAAATACCTATAACACTCTCTGGGCTATCGACGACAGGGCATATGATTTCCCATCGAAGGTGGGCTGCCTGTGGCAATTCGTGGATTCGGTGGCCAAGCTGGGCCCATGGCCGACGGCGCCTGCCCCCGGCAGCTTCATCGGGGCCGATCCCGTGACCGGCCGTTCTCAGCAAATCGATTTCAAGTGGCGACCACTAATAGACATCTTCGGCTATGACGTCCTCATAGCCAAGGACGTCAATTTCACACTGCCACTAACCCAGCAACTGCAGATGACTCCGGTCGACGACGTCACGGGCTCCTGGGTCGTAACTCCCGCCGAGCAGAATGATCCATCATGCTGGATCTCGCCCGGCATGCTGGAAGTGGGAAGGTCCTATTACTGGAGGGTGCGCGGGTCGAGGTCGTGGAGCGGCACGCCCATACACAGCCCATGGTCGCCGACGCTGTTTTTCTCTGTAAGACCGGGCTTTATGGTCACCTCTGAATACACGGGACCGACGCTGCTGACACCCGTGGACGGCATATGCAGCAATTGCCTGCCCCCCATCCGTTTCAGCTGGTCGCCCATCAAAAATGCCAGGATGTATCAATTTACACTGGCCAGGGATGCTCAACTTCAGGATGTGATCGCCCAGGAGACTACTGAGACCACTGCTTTCGAGATAAAAAGCCGATTACCTCTTTCTACCCCGTATTACTGGCAGGTCAAGGCCGTCGCCCCTGTGATCAGCGACCCCAGTCCGGTAGGCACGTTTACACTGTCCGAGAACATCACGCAGCCACAGAAGCAGCCAACCGCCAGGACCAAGTCCGGCCAGGTACCGGCTGCTTCAAATTTCTGGATATGGATCATCATCGTCATCGTCGTTGTCCTGCTGCTCCTTATAAATGCCTATGTGGTCATATCAAGGAGGCGAGACGGATAGTAATGCCCCGTCTTTGCAAGGAGTCACCCAAAAATGTCTTTGCGAGGAGCCACCCAAAAATGTCATTGCGAGGAGCCACCCAAAAATGTCATTGCGAGGAGCGTAGCGACGAAGCAATCCCAGGGCATTGCGCCACTAACAATGAGATTGCTTCGCTGCGCTCGCAATGACAAGCTGTAATAGGTTCGCAATGACAGGGTTATACTCGGGTTCGCAATGACAGGGATTGATTGAATTATGCACGAAATGAAAAACGATAATTATAAAAAGGTCTTGGCGCTGGCCTCGGGAGTCAAGGGTTTTCTGGCCGAGGACGAAGGCGTCAGGCTGTATGAACTGGGACTTGAAGCCTGCGCACTCGGTCCCTGCCTGGAGATAGGCAGCTTCTGCGGTAAGTCAACCGTCTATTTAGGTTCGGCCTGTAAAAGTAATAATAATACCCTGTTCACCATAGACCACCACCGTGGATCTGAAGAACAGCAGCCGGGCCAGTTATATTTTGACCCGGAGACATACGACAGCGGCAAGGGCGTCATAAATAGCTTCCCCCTGCTGCAGGAGACTCTGAAAAAAGCCGGCCTCGAGGACAATGTCGTTCCCATGGTCACGCAGTCAGTCGTTGCCGCCAGGAACTGGGCTACGCCGCTGGGCCTGGTCTTTATCGACGGAGGGCACAGCTACCAGACAGCTCTATCGGATTATCGCTGCTGGTCGCCGCACCTGCTGCCTGGTGGATTCCTGGTTTTTCACGACATCTACTCCGACCCTGCCCAGGGCGGGCAGGCAGCTTTCGAGGTGTACAGACTGGCGCTGGGGAGCGGCGATTACCGGGAACTGCCCATGGTCAACAGCCTGGGCATTCTAAGAAAGCACGCTGCCGTGGTGGTCGAAAAGAAGGTTTGTTGCTGACATGGGCTTGAGCATATCGGCTGCCAGCAGGACCGCGGCCGAGGTCCAGGTAGGCTTGGTCATGGGCCAGATCTCGTGCTCCGGGAATGCCACGCCGTACCAGTAGGCGCCGTCCTCGTCCCTCATCTGGTGTACCCAGTAGTAAATCATGGCCGATTGCTTGTATTCTCCGTGGACCGCCAGCGAGATTGCCAGTTCGCTGCTCTCTGCAGCGGTGACCCACTGCTTTTCGAGATTGCAGACGGATCCCTTGCCGTGCACGATGAACTTATCCCAGCTGTCATATATCCTGTTGATGGCCTCCTGCCCGTTGATAACACTGCACAGGGCCGGGTAATACCAGTCCATGGCGAAGGCGTAAATGGTTTTCTCGTCAACAGGGTCTCCATAAGGCAGAGGCATGCCCAGAATGGCGTTACGCAGAACCTCATTGGCCTCCACCCAATCCCTTCGCTCCTCCCCCATCAAATCCGCCATCTTCAACGCACATTTGATGCTGAGGTAAGATGAGCTGCAACTGGCTATCTGGGCGGTGGGGTAAATAATGCCGGCCGCATCCCTGGCCCAGTATATCTCGCCCCCGGGCCCGCGCATATTCAGCACGTAATCAACGGCGCTCCTCACCACCGGCCACATGTCGTCAATGAAGGACCTCTTGCCCGTTACAAGGTAATGGTGCCAGGCGCCCACAGCTATGTAGGAAATGGCATGCGAGACCTTGTACAGGTCTTTTGGCTTCCCTTCCTTATAGTTGGCATACCAGCTTCCATCCGGGAGTTGCATACCCGCCAGCCATTGGTAGGCCTTTTCCGCTTCGTCATGGTAGCTGCCGGCATCTATGGCCATGGCGCACTCCACGTGGGTCCACGGCTCAACCAGCCCGCCTTCTACCTCGGGTACGGAGCCCCGGTTCTCCTGCACACTGACGATGCTCTCAAAGGTCGGCCTGAGAAACCTTTCGGATAACAGCTCATCCAGCTCAGGCATCTCGAACGTACTGCTGTTATCCATTACCATTGTCTCATCCAACCTTTATCTTATTCTTAACCTGGCTCTCGATGGCTTCCCTGTAGTAATCCGCCGTTTGCCCGGCTGCATTGTCCCAGTTAAACAACCTCCTCACCCTATCTACACCCTTGGCGCCCAACTCTTTACGCCTTGCTTCATCATCCAGAAGAGCTGTTATAGATTCCACCAGTGCGCCCGTATCGCCCGGCGGAACCAGTATGCCGGCATCGCCGACCACCTCGGGCAGGGCGCCGGCAGTGGTGGAGATCACTGGCGTCCCGCAGGCCATGGCCTCCGCTGCGGGCAGGCCGAATCCTTCATAAATGGAAGGGACAACCAGCATGGTGGCCGAGGAATACTGCTTGACCAGGCTATTGGTATCTATCTTGCCGGTGTACTGCGTGCAATCGCCCAGGCAGAGCGCCTCAATCAGTCCCTCTGTGTACCCGTTAACCAGCGGCTCCCCGACGATGGTAAGCTCCACCGCGCGCGTCTTGCGCAGCTCTGCGACAGCCTCCAATAAATATTTTAGCCCCTTGAGCGGCGTGTCCCCGCTGTTTATCACCAGTATGCGGTTGCCGGGCCGCTGCAAGCCGGGCTGCTCACTGAAAGTGTCTGTGTCCACGCCGCAGTAGATTATTTTAAACCGCTCACGCGGCAGCCCGAAGCTGCTTATAATCTCCTGCAGTGAATGTTCGGAATCCGTGATGAAATGGGAAAGCCGGCGGGCTACTTTTATCTGCGTATCGGCAAAGGAATACCAGCGCCGGATACCCCAGGAGCGATAGGCGGAATTGCTGGCCTTGAGGGCGAGCTCGCGGTCGATGGTTATGGGATGGTGGATGGTGGTCACCAGAGGCATGCCCAGCTGCCTGATCTTGAGTATGCCCTCGGTGACACACTGGTTATCATGCACAATATCGTATTTCTTGATATGGCCGTCCTGGCGGAACATGTTGTAGGCCCTCATGCCGAATGTATGCGGCTCGGTGAAACAACCGCTGCATTCGCCCAGCCACTCGACGAAGTTGGGCCAGGTATTTAGTTTCAGGGGATTGATCAGGTAACGCCGCTTCTCAGGGAGCCTGTAGAGATCCAAACTCGGTAGCCGGATCAGGTTGATTCCATCTGCCAGGTCCGGATAGGGAGGGCCCGCCACCACATCCACGCTGTGACCCAGCCTCTGCAGGGACCTGCTGAGATACCTGACGTAGATGCCCTGGCCTCCCGAGTATTGATAACCCCTGTAGCTAAGTAAACATATCTGCATTAATAATGGCCTGTTGTAATGTTTGACTTCTGCTTTGAAAACACCACAGTAGTTTACACTTACGCGCGGTATTAATCAAGACTGTGTCGCTTTGTGACATGTCTTTGCGAGGAGCGAAGCGACGAAGCAATCCCATGACATTAGGACACTAACGATGAGATTGCTTCGCTTCGCTCGCAATGACAGGGTCAAAAGGCTTGGTCGCAATAGCCTGCGCGTATACCTCGGCGGTCAGCCGGGCTGCATTTTTCCAGTTGAATTTCTCCAGTATGCGCTTCCTTCCCAACGTGCTGTATTCGCTGCGCCTGGCCGGGCTCTCCATCAACTGCGCTATGGCAGCGGTAAGGGCTGCTGAATCGGCCGGGGGTATCAGGATACCTGCATCGCCGACAACCTCGGGCAATGCTCCGGCCGTGGTCGATACCAGCGGGGCACCGCAGGACATGGCCTCGGCGGCCGGTATGCCGAAACCCTCATAGGTGGATGGCACAGCAACCAGCGTGGCAGAACGGTATAGCCGTATCAGCTCCGACGTTTCGATCTGGTTGCGGAAGGTCACTGCCCCTGTGACACCCAGTTTGTCCATCAGCTTTTCAGTAACACCGTCCCCCAGTGTCTGTCCAACAACCACCAGTTTCATATCCCACCTCTTCCTCAGCTCGGCCAGCGCCTCCAGCAGGAAACGCAGGCCTTTGACCGCCGTGTCGCGGCTCATGACCATGAGTATCATATTGTCCAGCCTGGGGACTTCGTCGGACGGGCTGAACAGTTCCGCATCTATGCCGTTATAAATAACCTTCATCCTGGATTCCGGTATACCGAAGATCTCATGGATGTGGTGCCTGGCCATCTCGGAGACCGTTATGATGAAGGGCAGCTGCCTGGCGACCTTGATCTGCATACCCGTAAACGAAAACCATCGGCGGTATCCCAGCTTATCCTTGAGCGATTTGGCCGACTGTATGGCCAGGTCGCGGTCGATAGTTACCGGATGATGGATGGTCTCCACCACGGGGTAACCTGCCTTCTGTATATCCGCGATCCCGTAGGACATGGTCTGGTTGTCATGTATCACATCGTACTTTTTAGCGTTGTCCTTGCACAGGTAGCGGTAGGCCCGCATGCCGAAGGCCAGAGGCTCTGAGAAATAGCCTGTCATAATGCCGCCCCACTCCATGAAGTTGGCGCTGGTATTAAGCTTCCTGGGATCGATAAACAGCCGTTGCCAGGACCCAAACCTATAGAGGTCAAGACTTGGTAGTTTAATTAATCCAACCCCATCGTCTACGATAGGATACGGGGGGCCTGACATCATGTCCACCTCGTGGCCCAGGTCGCGAAGGGCGTTGCTCAGGTAGCGCATATAGATGCCCTGCCCGCCCGAGTAGGGATAGCTGCGGTAGCTCAAGATACAAATTCGCATGTCACTCTTCTTTCAAGGAAAATTTTTGCGCTAAATATGATATCAGACTTGATAGCCCGTCGTATAATATAATGAATTGTGAGGGGACAGAGTAGCTGAAATGTGGAATGATTTCCAGTCCGCGCTATTCCTCTTTTATAAGTATGTTACGCGCGGCAACAAGGGCACTGTTGTCCTGACCATACTCGTGGCCATGCTGGCTTTCATACAGATTAACCTTATCTCAGGCATTCTCAGCGGGGCCGTCGGGCTGATCTACGAACAGACTAAAAACAACTATGTCGGTAATATCGTCATACAGCCGGGTAAGGACCAGTGGGGCAACAAGGAGGAATACATCAAGCAGGTGGACTTGCTGAAACGTAAGATCAATGCCATACCGGGCATTATCGGCTGCAGTTCACGCTATGCCACCGGCTCAGTTATTGAATATGACCCTGATAAAACCGGCAAGGATATCAGGACGATCAGCTGGCCGGTAAAGTCCATCGATCCCGATGACGAAAAGCGCATTTCTGAGCTGCATAATTACATGGTGGCGGGCCAATATCTCGACGAGTCCGACCGCGACCAGATAATCCTGGGCAGGGAGGTATCGGGCGGATATGGGGCCAGCCTGGAAGTGCAATCTCTGAAGGGCGTTGAAGTTGGTGACGAGGTGAAGGTCTTCTATCACAACGGGGTCACTCGTAAATACACAGTTAAAGGAATATACGCCACCGTCTTCCCCCTGGCCGATATGACCGTGTTCGTGACGCAGAAGGAAATGGAGTCGGTCCTGGGACTGCGTGACCGCGCCAGCGAAATAATTATCCGGACGGACGAAGCCTACCCGGAAGCATATTATATACAGGAATTGCGGAAGGCCGGTGTGGAATTGCAGGACATCAGGCCCTGGCAGGACTTCATCGGGCTCGTCCTCGGTATAGTACAGAGCTTCGATATCATAAAAAGGATAATCCTATTCATCGGTCTGATCGTCGCCGGCGTAACCATATTCATCGTTATTTTCATTGCCGTAGTCAGCAGGAGGAAGCAAATCGGCATCATGAAGGCTATCGGCATGAAGGAAGGCATCATCGTCGCCTCCTACATTATGCTGGCGCTCTTCTATGCTGTCGTCGGTATCGGGATTGGAATTGCAGTGATAGAGTTTGTGGCAACGCCCTATTTTATTGCCCACCCTCTCAGCTTTCCTATGGGCAAGGTCAGCTTGCTGATCGTCAGAAGCGAGTTCGTCACCAGTATCGTCAGTATGATCATAGTCAGCATCATTGCAGGTTTTATACCATCCTGGCGAGTCGGCCGGGAAAATATCATCAAGGCAATCTGGGGATAGCTCATCATGATAAAGGTAACCGACCTTAAAAAGACATATCCCGGGAAGGTCCCCGTGCATGCGCTCAAGGGGGTCAGCTTTGAAATCCCCTCCGGTCAGTTCGTCGCTATCATGGGCCCCAGCGGCTCCGGCAAGTCCACGTTGCTGCACCAGCTGGCCCTTCTGGATGAACCCACGTCGGGACAGATATTGCTTGACGGAGTGGACATGGCCGGGCTAACGCAGGGAAAAGCCGCTGACTTCCGGCTGCGCCACCTGGGCTATGTATTCCAGGAATATGCGCTGATACCTGAGTTGAATGCCATCGAAAACGCATTCCTTCCCCTCATGCTGCTGGGCATGAAAAGAAAGGAGTTCATCAGGGTTTCGACGGAGCTTATGAGCAAGGTCGGGCTTTCCAATCGCCTGCACCATCTCATCAGCGAGCTTTCCGGAGGTGAACAGCAGCGCGTCGCCATTGCCAGGGCGCTGGTCAACAGGTCAAAGATCCTTTTTGCCGATGAGCCCTGCGCTAACCTCGACACTGAAAATAAAGGCATTGTCCTCCGGCTGCTGCGAAAACTATGTAATGATCTCGGGCAGACCATACTTATGGTGACGCATGAGCCCGAGCAGAGGGAATTCGCCGACCGCGTGCTGTGGTTACGTGACGGCCTGCTGGTAAAAGAAGAGACTATTGATAAAGCCGTACAGGAAGATGCCTTGCGCCACGGGTACCAAACCGACATATCTGCGCCGGTTGATGAGCTGTAGGGGCCTACCTTCAAATGCGCCCGATAAAACGCAGACAGTCCCGAAGGCCCGTCCCTATATATTGCACCCATAGGCACGGGCAGGCCTGAAGGCCTATCCATACATTTAGAGTTCTACTTGGCCTTTCCCTGGTCGGCCACTGCTTTCCTGGCCTGCTCGAGTTCCTGCTCGCCGGCCAGGTAGCGGCTGCTGATTCTCTTTAAGTTGCCGTCCAGCTCATAAACCAGCGGTATGCCCGTGGGGATGTTGAGTGCGACGATGTCGCTGTCCGGCACGTTGTCCAGGTACTTGACCAGCGCCCGCAGGCTGTTGCCGTGTGCCGATACTATAACTTTTTTACCGGATTTCACAGCCGGGGCGATGGAGCTGTGCCAGTAGGGCAAACACCTCTTATAGGTGTCCTTGAGGCTTTCCGAGAGCGGTATCTGTCCCGGCTTGAGGTCCCGGTAGCACGGCTCGCCGCCCGGGCTGCGAGGATCACCCTTTTTCAGCGGCGGTGGCGGTACATCGTAGCTCCTGCGCCAGACCAGCACCTGATCCTCGCCGAATTTTTTAGCCGTTTCGGACTTGTTCAAGCCCTGCAGAGCACCGTAATGCCTCTCGTTCAGCCGCCACGATTTCTTAACCGGTATCCACATCAGGTCCATCTCGTCCTGCAATATCCACAAGGTACGTATGGCGCGCTTCAAAACGGAGGTGAACGCCAGGTCAAAGGCATATCCCTCTTTCTTCAGCATGGCCCCGGCCTGCCTGGCCTCCAGTATGCCTTTCTGCGAGAGGTCCACATCGGTCCACCCTGTGAACCTGTTCTCCCTGTTCCAGGTGCTCTCGCCATGGCGCAGTAAAACGAGTTTGAACATATGAATTTCCCCGGGGAAACCTTAAAATATGTTACGGCCGGTTTTGATTTTATCCCGTCAACGATTTATTATAGCCAAAGCGAGATGGTACTGCACTATTAGTGGGGAAACAGATCATAAATGAGGGACAATGCACTTAAGATAAACCCGGCGGACAACGTCGCCATCGCCATCCGCGCTGTCAGGAAAGGAGAGCCGGTGGTCATCAACGGCGCCAGGGTGCTGGACGCCGCCGGGGATATCGAGGCCAGCCATAAGATAGCCCTGGTCCTGATTAAAAAAGGCAGCTCCGTAATACGTTACGGGGAGCCTATCGTCCGGGCCATGACCGACATCGCGCAGGGCGAGTGGGTTCACGTACACAATGCCGAACCTTTATCGGGCACACCGGTTAAATAGGCAAAGGCAGGAGAGATTTGGATGGAATTCCTGGGTTATAAAAGGGACGAAGGCAAATACGGCGTGCGCAATCACGTCCTGGTGGTATCCTCGGTGAGCTGCGCCAACGGCGTAGTGGATGCCATTGGCCGGCTTTTCCCTGATGTTATAACTATCCAGCATACCTACGGGTGCGGCTACGGGCCGGACGATTTCATGACCAGCATGAAGGTGCTCTCGGGCATCATCAACAATCCCAACGTGGGGGCGGTGCTGGTCGTCGGGCTGGGTTGTGAGCTTCTCAAGGCCGATTATTTAGCCCAGGCCGCACAGGGCAAGCCGGCCGAGGCGCTGGTGATACAGCAGGCGGGCAGCGCGGCCACCACCAAGAAGGGCATCGACATCACGGAGAACTTTCTCAGTCACCTTGCCCAGCAGAAAAGAGTGCCCGCGCCAGTCAGCGGGCTGCTGGTCGGCCTCAAGTGCGGTGGCTCGGACGCCTTCTCCGGTGTGACAGCCAATCCTTCACTGGGCGCGGCCGCCGACCTGCTGGTGGGCAAGGGCGCCACCGTCGTCATGGGCGAGGTCACGGAGATGATCGGGACCTCCCACATATTAAAGAAGCGCTGTGCTGATACTGATCTGGGAGCCAGGCTGGAGAAGATGATCCTCGACCATGAAAAACACGTCAGGGACTCGCTGGGCGAGCTGGCCGGGCTGGTCATAGCGCCGGGCAACATGGATGGCGGCCTTTCATCGATCACCGAGAAATCGCTGGGCTGCAACGCCAAGTCGGGGACCACGACCATCAATGAGCTGGTCAAGTACGGATCCAGGCCGACCCAAAAGGGGCTGATCATCATGAACACCCCAGGATATGACATAGACTGTATGGCGGGCATGGCTTCGGGAGGAGCGCAGATCATCGTCTTTACCACGGGCAGGGGCACGCCGGCTGGCTTCCCCGCAGTGCCAGTCATCAAGGTATCGAGCAATTCCAACATATTCAACAATATGGCCGGCGACATCGATATCAACGCCGGCTCGATACTCGACGAAGGCACGACTATTGAATATGTGGGCCGCGAGATATTCGGGCTCTGCCTGAAGGTGGCCAATGGCGAACTGACCAGGGCTGAAATAAACAAGTCCACGCCTTTCAGCTGCCTTAAAACAGGGCCGACTTTTTAGGGGTGAAGTATGGCGGTACAGAAGATATTGTTGAACAGGGACCTGGGATTTCTGAGGGTAGCCGCGGCTGTCCCGGAACTGAGGGTGGCCGACGTCGATTTCAATGTCGATGCCATGCTGGGCATAGTCAAGCAGGCCAGGTCAAAGGGCGTACAGGTGCTGGCCTTCCCCGAGATGTCGGTCACGGGTTACACCATCGCTGACCTGGTTCAGCAGCAGTCCTTGCTGGCAAAGGCAGAGGAAGGTCTGATGCGGCTGGCCGAAGGCAGCGCAGACAGCGGTATGTTGATAGTGGCCGGCCTGCCCTTATGCATAGACCAGAAGATCTTTAACTGTGCGGCAGTCCTGAACGGTGGGCAGGTGCTGGCCATCATACCTAAAACATATTTGCCGTCTTACAAGGAGTTCTACGAGAACCGGTGGTTTGTTTCCTCTGAGGATGCCTGCTCCGATATAGTCCACCTGAGAGACAGGGTCGTTGCGTTCGGCGCCAATGTCCTTATCTCGTTGCGGGGATTTCCATTGGCCATGATGGGCGTGGAGATATGCGAGGATATGTGGGTGCCGCTGGCCCCGCATGAATACCAGTCCCTCGCCGGGGCGACAGTTCTGCTCAACATCTCTGCCAGCAACGAAGTCCTGGCCAAAGCGGAGTGGCGCCGGTCCATGGTCACCTCCGAGTCGGGCAGGTGCGCCGCGGCCTGCTGCTATGTATCCACCGGCATGGGCGAATCGTCCAACGATGTCGTCTTCGGCGGACACACCCTGATCGCCGAGAACGGCAGCCTGCTGGCGGAATCACATATTTTCGAGCAAAAGACGGGACTGACAATATGCGACCTCGACATCGACCGCCTGGTGCACGACCGCATGTCGCTGACAAGCTTCCGCCAGTCACCCGGGCAACTAAAGCCCTTCCGCATCATCGAGGCACAGGTGACAGATATTCCGGCCAATAGCCTGATAAGGACGATCGACCCTCATCCATTTGTCCCGGGAGATCCCGACCGGCGCGCTCAAAGGTGCCGCGATATATTTGCCATGCAGGTGGCCGCGCTGGCTAAAAAGCTCTCCGGGGCAGGCATTAGCCGCATCGTGCTGGGCGTCTCCGGAGGGCTGGATTCCACACTGGCCCTTCTGGTAGCGGTCAGAACTATGCATTATCTCGGCCTGCCCGTTAAGAATGTAAACGCCTTCACACTGCCCGGCTTCGGCACCACGCGCAGGACAAGGGACAACGCTATAGAATTATGTAAAGCCCTGGGTGTGAGCTTCGAGCGGGTGGACATCACCAGGACGTGCAAGGCGCACATGGATGACCTTGGCCACGACGGCCGCGAGGATGTAGTCTTCGAGAATATACAGGCTCGCTATCGCACCGAATTCCTTTTCAACAGGGCCAATGGCCTGAACGCCATACTGCTGGGGACCGGCGACCTGACCGAGGTGGCTCTGGGTTGGAGCACTTTCTCGGGCGACCACATGTCGCATTACGACATCAACGTGTCTGTGCCCAAGACACTGGTGCGCTACCTCATCCGCTGGGTGGCCGACGAGGAATTGGCCGGGTCACCCGCGCAGAAAATACTGAGGGATGTGCTGGACACGCCCATCTCCCCCGAACTGAGAAGGCCTGTCAGGGGACAGATTGCGCAGAGGAGCGAGGACATCATTGGCCCGGTGGAGCTGGCTGATTTCTATCTTTACCCCTTCGTCCGCTGGGGTATGCGCCCGGGCAAGATACTATTTTTAGCTAATGAGGCCAGGAAGCAGAAGCTTTTCGACGGCCGCTATACGCTGGAGGACCTCAACAGGTGGCTGGCAAATTTCATCAGGCGCTTCTTCGCCAACCAGTTCAAGCGGACCTGCCTGCCCGAGGGGCCGAAGATCGGCTCCGTGAGCCTGTCGCCGCGGGGCGACTGGAGGATGCCCTCGGATGCCGAGCCAGCACTGTGGCTGGAAGACCTCGAGCAGATTTATTCAAGGCTGAGGGGCTGAGCCTGTTGAACCGGCTGCCATCGCTGGACGCATTTTAATCGATGCGCCTGAACTTCTCTTTGGGTGCTTTGCAGATGGGGCACTCGTCCGGGGCCAGGCCCACGCTCACGTAGCCGCAAACGCTGCACACGTAGTAGTTCACACCCTCGGGGTCCATCATGCGGTCTAAAGCCTTTTCATATAACTTGGCGTGACCTCTCTCAACATCACGGTGATATCCAAATATGGTGGCCACTGCATTATTTCCCTCGTCTCCGGCATCCTTCATAAACTCGGGATAGGCCTCTGTGGCTAAATTCTCACGTTCAAAGGCAGCCTGCAGATTCTCCTGGGTATCTGCGATCACTCCCAGCAGCCGCAGCTGGTGAAAAGCATGGACGGCCTCAGATTCGGCGATGGCCCGGAACAGGCCGGCTATGGCAGGGTAACCTTCCTGATCAGCTTTGATGGCGAAGGCCTGGTCACGAATGTTGGCCTTGGCTTCCGCCGCAAAACCCTCCTGGAGGTTCTTCAGGGTTTTCGTGCCCTTGATCTTATCATTCTTGTATTCAACCAGCTTATCGGGCGCTGCGCCGCAGACCGGGCAATGCTCCGGCTTGCGTTCTGCGATCTCAAGGTGCCGGCAATTGCTGCATAGCCACATATCACTCCTCCTTTCAGCAAAATCGATCGACAACTGAATTCTTATGCAGGGGTGGGTTTTTAAACCCGCCCGCTGTTACCCAATCGCTATCCCACGAATGCCATTATGCCCCGGTGGATCATGCTCACAGCGATGGCCGCCAGCAGCAGTGCAAACACTTTGGATAAGGCCAGCACCCCACCATGCCCCAGCACCCTGACCAGCCTGTTTGCCTGAGCAAACAGCAGCCATGATATCAGCAGGTTTACTATAAAGGAAAACGTGACCATCACGATATGATACTGGTCGGTCAGGATCAGCAGAGTGGTAAGCACGGCGGGACCTACCACCAGCGGCGTCGCCAGCGGCACTATAGCTATCACGTCTTCGCCTGCGGCAGCCTGCGCTTCGAACATCTTGCCCACCACCAGCTCCTTGGCGCCGAGAAGAAATAGTATCAGCCCACCCGCCACCAGGAAATCGTTAACCGTGATGCCCATGAAAATAAAGATGCCTTTCCCAACCACTATGAAAATAAGGCCCAGTCCCAGCGCGGTAATCAGGGCGTTGCGTATCACACTGTTTCTTTTTTTATCGGCCAGGTCGTGAGTAAGCGATAGCAGTATGGGAACAGTGCTGATGGAGTCCATCGCCACGAACAGCGGGACGAATGTCAGGCCGAAATCCCTGAGTAAATTAAGTACAGTATCCATAGGATATCACCCTTAATAGAATACGCCGTCAGGGTCGTGCAATCAAAAAGTCAGTAATAACATCACCGGCCCTCTCTGCAACTTCATAGAAGAAGCCATGTCCGGCCTTCTCCATTAAAACGACTTTCGCTCCAGGTATACGCTCTGCCAGATTTATTGAGTTCTGTGGAGGGACAAGCCTGTCCTCCACGCCGGCGATCACCAGCACAGGCATCGTGATGCCGGGCAACCTGTCATAAGTGTCATGTCCCGCGATAGCGTCGCCCTGCCGCTGCAGCCCGTGTGGCGGCGCCGCCAACATCTTCGTGACCCGCACATACTCCTCACCCACCTCCGGGTGCGCCTGCCGGAAGGCCTGTGTGCAGGTATAAGTCCACATCTCATGGGCCATTTGCTCAGGCGAGAGGCGCTTGCTCCTTTCGCCATCGAGCAGGAACGCCAGCACCTCGGGATCAGGGTATACGGTGTTCACTCCACCGGGTATAGTGCACCCCAACACCAGGTGATCTACTTTTTCCGGGTAGCACAGCGCAAGCTCCTGGGCCACCATGCCTCCCATGGAGACGCCGAAGACATGTGCCCGCGTAATGCACAGTGAATCAAGCAGCGCCGCAGCGTCGCCTGCCAGCATCTTCGTCGTGTACGGCAGGTCCGGCTTATCACTGCGTCCCGCGCCCCGGTTATCGAAGGATATCACTTTAAAACTTCTCTCCAGCGCCGGCCGCATGCAGAACCAGTGCCCGGCATGGTCACCGTAGCCGTTGATCAGCAGCAGCGGCGGACCCTCACCGCCGACCTCGCAATAAAGGTTGATATCGCCTGCTTTGACCTGAGACATCTCAGTTATTCTCCTCCATCAAATATACTCAGGCAGTAAAACAAAGTTCCAGCCTGATTATGGGCGGGTGTGCAAAGGCCGCAATAGGATTGAATCCAGGGAGATACGTGGACGGGGCGGCGGGACCTTGGCAGGGTGCCCGACCGGCAGCACGGCGACAACGAATGTAGACGGCGGGAGATGGAAAATTGCATTCATTTCCTCGGCGCTGCCTATCGCTCCCACCCAGCAGGAGCCCAGCCCCAGGGCGGTCGCGGTCAATACCATGTGCTCAATTGCGATGTAAGTATTTGCCATGGCTGTCATGAAGTGCACATTCAGGTCGGTATCCGCAGCGGTTAGGAACAGCTCCCGCACAGCCGGGTCGGCAAAATAGCCCGACAGCGTCTCGAGTACGCCATAGTCTATAAACTCCTGAGAACGCTTCTCCCGCGCGGCCCTGGCATAGGCGGTAAGGTCGACGCAGCAGACAAACACCACGGGCGCCTCTTCGATAAAAGCCTGGTCGAAACAAATCTTGCGCAGCCTCGTTTTCTCGTCTTTGTCCGTCACAACTATAAAACGCCAGGGCTGCCGGTTGCTGCCTGAGGGCGCGAGCCGTGCGGCTTCCAGCATCGCCATAATGGCATCATCGGGCACCGGATCGCTGCGGAAGCTGCGTATGCTCCTCCGCTGAGTTATAGCTTCTGAAACAGTGAGCATTGTAACCTCCTTCAACCTGATCCACAATTATCATGTCTGCATGAATAATACCATTTTAGCTGTGAATATGGTGAGAGGCACAATTACCATCGAACAAACATCGGTACGCATGTTCATCCATAATAAAAATCATAGGTCCAAGGTTACCGCCTCTTTGGCTCTGTGAATCTGAGGCATCTTATTGTTATAATAATTTGCTTGTCGTACTATATTTGAATCGCCCCATTGAAATTTGGAGGGAAAATTATGGGAAAAAGAGTGCTGCGCACGAAGCTTTGTGACATTTTAGGAATTGAATACCCGATTCTCTCGGCGGGAATGGGTCCGACGTTGATGGGAGAATCGACCGGGGCGCCGCCGGCCCTGGTAGTGGCAGTCTCGGAAGCAGGGGGAATGGGGGTTCTCGGGGGTAGCGGATATACAGTTGAAGAGCTGAGA
>Ga0268278_1001180_pt1 | contig 15803 bp, 13 predicted proteins | sample saktaG_3_FD_190135 | JGI IMG/M metagenome (GOLD analysis project Ga0268278, IMG submission 190135) | Saline water microbial communities from Sakinaw Lake, British Columbia, Canada - sak_2010_1_5_55m | ecosystem: Environmental > Aquatic > Non-marine Saline and Alkaline > Saline ... | reverse complement strand
ATCATTCGTTTTGAAATAATATCCATCTAAATCCATTCCCACTGCTTCCCAGTTAATTCTGGCAAACGATTCAGATTTGAGCATATCCATCAAACCTATTAGTTCTTGTTTGTTTTGCTCTGCCTGCGAAAACAGACTGATAGTAACAAATAAAATAACGATAATAATAGTAATTATTTTTTTCATTGTTCCTCCTATTAATTTTATAATTCATGCTAAATACTAATAGCTTTTTTTATACATATCGAGATATTTATAAATAACATCTAAGTGTTATTTGTTATTACCATTTAATAAAAGTTGCAAGATCACACAACTACTTTCTTATTGTCTCCTTGTTCATTTTTTCCTCTAAATCTTTAATACGTTTACATTCCTGGATAAGAAGGGCATCGATTCCCATACGTACAATGTTGTTAATTTATTCCCCTTCAAGCCGTTTACTTATAAGTTCTGGATGGTCAACCAAATTCTTATAATAAGGATTCAGGTTTACATGAATTTTTTTTAAAGTTTCTTTCTTTTTATTCACGAGTACTTTTTAGTGCCATATAAAAAACCTGTAAAGTTTTTATGAAAAAAATAATCCCCTACCTAAGCAGGGGATTGTAACCGCACAAAAACGAATGGAGTAAACCAAATCTTTTAAGTGATCTTTTTTTTGCAGCTTAGTTTCACAGTGTCAATTTTTTGTGTTTATTCTTCCCACAACCCGCAATCCTTATAATACTGCTCAGCGCCGGGGTGGAGAGGAAATCCAGTTTCTTCAAACGCATTCTTTGCTTCTATCTGTTCGATTGCTTTCTCATTGGTTGAAAGAGATTTTGTGTTTGAGAAGAGTGTTTTTGCAAGTGCGGTCACAACATCGGCAGAAAGGGAGTTGCGCACGAGAAGAACAGTATAATCGCCAATTACATGAGTGTCATAGAAAAGAGATTTGTAGGTGTGTTTTTTTAGTTCATGACTGGTTGTGCCCAATATGTGACGCATATTTTCACGCAGATCTTTTGAGCACGGCAGTATGGATATCCGGATTTGATTTTCAAGATCGTTCACAATATCCGCAGGTGACGAACCCATGAATATGAATACGTCAATTGCATTTTCCACAAGATGAATGGCGCCCGACGTATAGTTGTCAAATTCTATTTTTCCTCCAAGTGAAGCAATGTCCTCGTATGATGTCCCAAGCTGCAAAAGAATATTTTTTGTAATATATTCGCTCACAGTGCCCTGCGTCAGCACACCCAGTTTGACGGGTAATTTTTTTATAAAGATGTCATCGAGTGCAAGCAGATCATTATTTTGAGCATACTCGGTGCGGACAATGCAATACAGATACTGCTTATATAGATTGCCAATGCACGAGACGTTGGTTTGTGCAGTTTCAAAAGGAGCGTTTCCTTCAATTGCTGCTTTGCCCAGAACTGCGGTGGAAAATCCAAGATCAATATCATTTTTATTTAGATCAATAACATTTTTCACTCCACCACCGGGCACGGACACTGTTTTTGTGAGCTTGTCCGAGTATAAATTTTCGAGCAGCTTTCCGAACGTAAACCACGTCCCTCCGGAAGGACCGGAACCGATAACAAGTTCCTCAGGGAATTCAACCTTCGTTTGAGTACAGCTTATTATGAGTGCAATGCCAATCAGAGTGAGGATAATTTTTTTCATCTACATCTCCTTAATCTAATCAACAAATTCAATTATAGCGATCTTGTTGTGAATAGATCTAATATCGTATTGAAAGTAATACTGGGTCTCATAGCTTTGGAAGCTTTTATATCGTCAAGCTTGTAATAGCCACCCAGATCTACCGGTTTTCCCTGAACTGCTGCAAGTTCTTTCAATATTTGTGCTTCGTTTTCGTTCAGATATTTTGCCAGTTTGCCGAATCTCTTTTTCATCACGATATCATCAGTTTGTTTTGCCAAAGCTTCTGCCCAGTACTTCGTCAAAAAGAAATGGCTGCCTCTGTTATCCAGCTCTTTCACTTTTACAGAAGGGGATCTTCTATTATCCAGGAATCTTTCTGTTGCCTGATCCAGAGTTACCGCCAATATTTTCGCTTTTTTATTATTTGTTTTCTCGCTCAAATGTTCCAAGGAAGCAGCCAAAGCCAGAAATTCTCCCAGAGAATCCCACCTGAGGTGATTTTCTTTGGTAAATTGCTGAACGTGTTTGGGAGCAGATCCGCCAGCGCCGGTTTCAAACAAACCGCCACCTTGCATTAAAGGAACAATGGAAAGCATTTTGGCACTGGTTCCTACTTCCAAGATCGGAAAAAGATCAGTAAGATAATCTCGCAGAACATTGCCGGTAACAGAGATAGTATCTTTCCCAGCTTTCATGCGTTCTAGAGAATATCTGGTAGCTTCTATGGGAGTCATTATGAGAATTTCAAGTCCTTCAGTATCATAATCTTTAAGATATTTATCCACTTTCTTGATCAATTCTCTGTCGTGCGGTCGAAATTTATTAAGCCAGAATACAGCAGGAGAACCTGTTTTCCTGGCTCTACCAACAGCAAGTTTCACCCAATCCTGAATGGGAAGATCTTTCACCTGGCACATGCGCCAGATGTCATCTTTCTCCACATCATGCACCAATAAAGTCTGCCCGGAAGCTGAAGTTACGATCACTTTGCCATCACCGGGACACACGAAGGTCTTATCATGAGAGCCGTACTCTTCTGCTTCCTGAGCCATCAGTCCGACATTGGGAATATCTCCTATTGTACGTGGATCAAGTTCTCCATTCTTCTTACAGAATTCTATTACCTCATTATAAACTCCAGCATAACTGCTATCCGGAATCACAAATAATGTATCGTGGAGTTTACCATCGGAACCCCACATTTCACCGGAATTACGAATTGCCGCCGGCATGGATGCATCAATAATTACATCGCTGGATACATGCAAACTGGTAATACCTTTTTTCGAATCTACCATAGCCAGTTTTGGTCTGATTTTATATTCAGCCTCAATATCTGCTTCGATCTCTTTTCTTTTATCCTCGGGAAGTGCCTTGATTTTTTCATAAAGATCACCCAGACCGTTGCTGGGTACAATTCCCAATTCTGCAAAAGTATCAGCATGCTTTTCGAAAACATCTTTGAAGAAAACAGAAACTACATGACCGAAGATAATCGGATCGGAAACTTTCATCATGGTTGCTTTCAGATGCACAGAAAATAGCACATCTTCTTTTTTTGCTTCTTCAATCAATCCTTCCAGGAACTTTCTAAGAGCTTTTTTACTCATGATTGTACCGTCGATGATTTCGCCTTCGATTAATTTCAGGTTTTCTTTCAGAACGGTTACCTTTCCCTGTGGATCAATGAATTCTATCTTACAATTTCCTGCCATGTTCCGGGAAATGGTTATGGATCTTTCATTGGAAGCCAGATCACCGCTGGTCATATGCTTTACATGCGATTTGGAATCGGGTGACCATTTTCCCATAAAATGAGGATTCTTCTTTGCATAATTCTTAACGGGAAATGGAACTCTTCGGTCAGAATTTCCTTCTCTTAAAACAGGATTTACCGCACTTCCTTTTATCTTATCGAATGTTGCCTTGATCTTCTTTTCTTCATCATTTTCTGGTTCTTCGGGATAGTCGGGAATATCATAGCCTTGCTCTTGCAATTCCTTGATCGCAGCTTTCATCTGAGAGAGAGAAGCACTGATACAAGGTAATTTGATGACGTTTGCTTCCGGTTTTTTTACCAGTTCACCCAAATCTTCCAAGTCATTTGGTCGTATTTGTTCTTCAGCCAGCCTTTCCGGGAAATTGGCAATTATTCGACCGGCAAGCGAGATATCCCTGGTCTCTACTTGAATTCCTGCTTCAAGCGTAAATGCTTTGATAGTTGGCAACAATGAATACGTTGCCAGGGCAGGAGCTTCATCAACTTTCGTATAAATTATCTTCTCATTATCTTTTGGAATGCTCATTTTTTCTCCTTATTTTACTTCTTCCGGTTTGCTGGGAACATCATAAAGGATGTCATCCCATGGATGTCTATATAATGGAGTTTTAAGGCGTTTCTGATCAAAATAGTGGCCCATGAACCCGATTGTTCTTCCGAGGATGAAGAATGCATTAAAGAACCCCATGTCGATCATTTCTTTGATCTCTTCGTCTTTATAGTTCAAGCTTTTTAAAAGATCAACAAACAAAACACCAATTGTACCATCGACGTTTAAGATAAGAGTATTTTTCTTCATTGTTGTAACATCTTGAACTGCGAGCGCATAATCAAGAAGCGGATGTTTTGGGAAATGCTCTTTCGCAAAGTTCATCATGATCTCACAACGTTCATCCGGATTATCAATACTGTGAATTCTATGACCGATACCTTGAACGCGAATGTTTTTCTTTTTCATTTGATCAATAAATTCACGCGGTTCCAAATTATTTTCAAGACCCCATGAGAAATGATTTGCAGCACCATTAACAGCTCCACCAAATCTTGGACCTATTGTCAAAATACCGCTAACAATTGATTCTATAAGATTTTTACCCGCTCTCGCAGTCACTATCGTATTATGAGCTCCGGATACTGCAGGTCCGTGATCTGCAACGATTTGAATTACAAGCTCAATAAAATCTCTGGCATATTGTGGCAACACTTTTTTAAACCATAAAAGACCTATAACTCCACCAATTCCATATTTTTCTTTGATTACTTTATCAATTGGCACACCGCAGTAGTTATGTATTTCTCCCGTTTCATCACAAATTGTTGAGATAAAATTGGTTGGTTTTCTTACCAGACCTTCTGCAACTGCTTGCGCATAATCCATAGGGATGTTGGGTGGTGTCTGCTCTACAATTTCTTTAATTTTTCCTTCAGCTTTGAGTTTATCAAAGGTCATTTTTATCTTTTCACCGTAATCTTCAAATGAATCTGGGACGATTACACCAGCTTCTTTCAATGCTGCATTTTTTGCTTTTGCAGTATCATCTTTAGAGTCTGCCTTTGCACCGGCATGCCCAAACTGAACTCCACCAGGGAGCATTTCTGCACAAGTTCCGGTTACCCACATTACAAGCGGTTTTGTGATCTTCTTATCTTTAACAGCTTGCACGATTTGATATTCATCTTTTCCACCAACTTCACCCAGAGCAACCATCATTTTTATATTTGGATTCTGCTCGTATCGAAGCAGATGGTCAATCAAAGTAGTAGCAGGATAGACATCTCCGCCAACTGCATAACCTTCATAGATGCCATCGGTATTTCTTGCTACGATGTTGTATCCTTCATTAGAAAGTCCACCAGATACAGAAACGAAACCTACAGAGCCAGGCCTGTATAATTTAGTGTCTCTAATGTTTTCTACTGTTCCAGCTGCATTTCCAATTTTAAAACAACCGGGTTTCAGTCCACCCACGGTTGCCGGACCGATTATCCATTTTCCTTTTTCTTTGGCTATTTTAGCGATTTTTCTTATATCTCGTTGGGGTACACCTTCAGCTATCATGATGATTGTTCTAATATTTTCTGTTTCAAGTGCTTCCATTGTTGATTCTGCACACGATCTTTCAGAAGCAAAATTTACCATAACATCTGCATCAGGATTTTCTTTAACGGCTTCTTCAATTGTTTTGTATCTTGGGATTGAAATTTCTTTTGTTCCCCAAAATAATTTATAGTATCCACTGCCGGTCGGTGTAATAAAACCTACAACACTAGGTTTTTCTCTATTACATAAGTAATCGAAATCAAGCATTCTTTGAGCCGCTTTTTGCTGGGAACCATAAATAAATGCTGTCGTATTTTCGTCGAAAAGTTCATAATTCTTCATTATTCACCTCCCTTAGTTCCAAGTGCCATTGAAACGATTTTTGTCATATGTGTTTCAGGTCCATAAACTTCAATTGGAATACCAATTCTTTTACCCAAATCTTTCATATTTTTCAGACCTTCTTTATAATTTGGTCCACCTCTTCGCACATAGATTTTTACATTTGTATCTTTTAGTTTCTCTTTATATTCTTCAATTGCCTGGATAATTCCGGTAAACGTTTTTGCAATATCGGTAAAGTTGGCAATGCCACCACCAATGATCAAAAACTTAGGACGTCCCTGCGGATCTTTCTTTCGAGTCATCAGATCAAGAACTGTTTTGGTATATCCATAGGTGAGTTCTGTGGATGGATTTCCACTATATTCTCCATAGTTTGCAAGTTCATCTGTAAATCCGAGATCTACCACTGTATCAGCATAAATTACAGATGCTCCACCACCTGCCACGAGGTTCCAGATTCTTCCTTCAGGATTTAGAACTGTAAGTTTCAGTGATGCACCTGTTCTTTCATCAAGTTCATCTACTTTTTCTTCTTCAGGAGATTTTTCAAGACCAAATGGGCTTGGGAATTTTAGATCTCCCCACATTTCTGCGCATTGGAATGATGCATAATCATCAATTTTTGCAACAGCATCAAGTGCTACAGGTGCTCCATCCACAAACGCGAAGGGATTCAATTCCAGATAAACAAAATGATACTCAACCACCATTTTATAAAGAGCTGTAATAAACTCAGCAATGATATCAGATTTTTCTCCAAGCTCTTTTGGTAAAAATCCTTTCACGTCAAGCTCATCAATTTCTGCAAATAATGGCACATCCATTGTTACTACAGAATCCCAGACCTCTTCTATATTTACACCACCTTTTGTTGAGAAGTGAATTGTGTCACCATCTCTTTTGGTGGTAATTGCCAGGTAATATTCATCATCATGAGGAACGAATTTTTCTACGAGAAAGTAATTTAATTCCCCTGTTGTTTTACCTGTTGTTTGAGTTATTGTGACAGCTTTATTCATGCGTTCATTTATCCAGCCCTTTACTTCAGACCAGGATTTATTCACAAATAAAAGATTGTTCAATCCTCTTTTTCCAAAAAGCTGATCCGGCTTTACAACCAGTTTTTCGTCTTTTAGCCAGGAATTTTCTTCCTCTAATTTTTTTAGATCAGTATTTGCTCCGATCAAAGCCTGTTTCGCATCAAATTTGATCTTTCCGTTAGAAAATTTTGGTAACGCTTTAGACATCATTCTTTTAGCGTCATATTCTCGAATACCTTTTTGCGCCATATTATTTCCTCTCTATAATTGCCTATTTTATTCTTTAATAATAATTTGCTTTTTTTTTATTAATGCAAGGGTTCCACCTGCAAGTAGGATTTCCTTTTGTCGATCAGACAGATCATAAGTTGTTTCAAACTCGGTTCCTTTTGATAAGTTTTTAACAATTATGTTCTTACCTTCTCGTAATGTTTCTTTTATATTAGGAACTTCAAGTTCATCCGCTTGTTCTATTTTATTGTAATCATTTTCATTTTTGAAATTTAACGGAAGTATTCCAAAATTGATGAGATTCGCGTTGTGAATTCTTTCCATAGACTTTGCAATAACAGCTTTCACTCCCATATACATCGGGCAAAGTGCAGCATGTTCACGGCTGCTTCCCTGACCATATGAAAGTCCAGCAACAATTATATTATCCTTTCCGCTTTCTTTGATTTCTTTTGCACGATCATGAAATGTAGGATCAACTACTTCAAATAAAAATTCAGAATATTTTGGAACATTTGATCGATACTTCATTTTTGACCCAGCAGGTATTATGTGATCTGTTGTGATCAGGTCTCCGACTTTCAAAGTTACGACACCGGATATTTTATCTTTAAGTGGTTCTGCTGCTGGAGGATCACCAATATTTGGACCACGATAAATTTCTATTTTTCCCTTAACTGATTCAGGGAAAATGAACATTGAGTCATCAATATAAAATTTATCTGGCATTTTAATTATAGGATATTCAATTCCCATTTTCTCAAGATCTCTTGGATCTGTAAATTTGCCTGTGATTACAGCCGCCGCTGCAGTTTCAGGGCTCACCAGATATACATCTGCAGACTTCGTTCCTGATCTTCCAAAGAAGTTTCTGTTACTTGTTCTAAGTGATATTGCCCCTGTTTTAGGAGATTGACTGTTACCAATACAGAAACCGCAAGCAGATTCTGCAATTCTTGCACCTGCCGAAACAATGCTTTCAAAACCACCATCATGTATGATATTTTCAATTACCTGTCTTGAACCGGGTGCTACTACAAAGCTTGTATCTTTACTTAGTTTCTGATCCTTTAAGATATTTGCTACTGTCATCATATCTTTGTAAGAAGAATTAGTACAACTTCCAATACAAACTTGATCAACATTAATTTCACCGAGATCTTTTACGGTGCTTATATTTCCGGGACTATGGGGAGTTGCTGCCATTGGAACAAGCTCAGATAGATTTATATCAACAATTTTATCATATTCTGCATCATCATCAGCAACTAGTTCCAGCCAGTCATCTTCACGGTCTTGGGCTTTTAAGAATTCTTTTGTAACCTCATCACTTGGGAAAATGGATGTTGTTACTCCGCATTCAGCTCCCATGTTTGTTATCGTCGCTCTTTCGGGAACAGATAGTGTGCTTATTCCAGGTCCACCGTATTCAAATACACAACCCACATTTCCTTTTGTTGTAAATATTTCAAGAACTTTTAATATTATATCTTTTGCTGCGACCCAGGGATTTAGTTTTCCTGTTAAGTTAATTTTTATAACCTTTGGATAAGTTATATAGAAAGGACCACCAGCCATTGCCACCGCGACATCAAGACCTCCGGCACCAATTGCCATCATTCCGAGCCCACCTCCGGTTGGAGTATGCGAATCTGAACCAAGAAGAGTTTTACCGGGTTTGCCAAATCTTTCAAGCTGAACCTGGTGGCAGATTCCGTTCCCGGCCCTGGAATAAACGATTCCATACTTTGCTGCTACAGATTGAAGATATTTATGATCATCTGCATTTTCAAAACCGATTTGAACGGTGTTATGATCAACATAACTTACAGAAAGATCAGTTTTCACTTTTGGGACACCCATCGCCTCAAATTGCAAATAAGCCATAGTACCGGTAGCATCTTGTGTAAGTGTTTGATCGATCCTGATTCCTACTTCAGTACCTTTTTCGGGTTTTCCTTCGATAATATGATTTGAAAAGATTTTTTCTACTATGTTTTTTCCCATACATAAACCCCTTTGGGGGATTTTTTAATTAGTTATTTTATAGTTTTTCTTTAATGTAATAGTTTGATTGAATGTAGTTTCGTTTATCATCTATTATCTTGAAGACCATAAATAGTCTATTTGCATTATTTTCCATAGTTTTTCGGGCTGATGTTGAATCAACGACTACAGTTAATAATTCTGTTTCTATCATTTATATCTCCGCAATAATAATATTGCTAAAACTTTTTCGTAAAATTTAGTGTCAATAATTATATATAAACTTATCTAGTTTATTGTTTTTTTTTTATTTTTATAACATTTAGCAAAATGTACACAAATATGAAAATCCCGATTGCATTCCCGAGCACCATTGGCAGTATGATCTCCTTAACAAGCGCAATAGAATTTGCATACGGTTTTGAGAGCAGAAGTATGAGTATCATGTGGAAAAGCTCAAGGCATACAACAACTGTTATTGCCAGCCAGTAGGAGAGCGACTTTTTAAAGGATTTGGAAACGAATCCTGCGATGACACCTGCGAGTAACGTTGCAAGTGAGCAGGGAAGTTGAGTAAAGCCCCCCAAAAGAAAACGGTGCAATCCAGCCAGGAATCCTGTGATAATACCAATGATCGGTCCGCCGATAAAGCCCGCAATAAATGGAGCAGTATCGCGGATATTGGATATTGCTCCAACAACCGGAATGCCCAAAGTCGTGCCATAAATACCGATAATTGCAAAGAGGATTATTGTTCTTGCCGAATCCCAGGGTGTCGCTTTTTCTAAAAATACATTTTTAAAGGTTTCACTTTTACTGAACAGGAAAAATATGAACATCACGAGCAGACTTTCCTGCAGTAAACTATACACAGATTTCAGGATCACTACGCTTTTTACAGGCGCAGCGTTGAGCGTCGTCGCGCACATAATGAGTAAGAATAAAACAAAGATCAGTTTTCTCATTTCGGACCTTTCTATTTGCTGTTTATTGAATGATTTTCTTCATTGAATGTTAGATTTGATGTCCACTCATAAGTTCCATTTATTTCTTCTATTTTCCAGAAATCGTAGTTGCCGAATTTCCTATCCCCGGCTTTGTTCAGTGCAGTCCAGCCGGTGCATCCATAATATGAATTTGCAGTGTGTATAAAGGCATTGGCGAGTTCTTTTGATTTACCCTCTTTTGCAACAATATTGGATAATGCAGCCAGCCAGCATGCATCATAAGCTGCTAATACATACGACGAGGGTGTTTCATTATATTTGTTTGTGATTTGCAGGTCGATGAAATGGGCTTTCTCAGTTTTCTCAGGACTATACATCGGGCAGAGAAAATCTACATTGATCGTTGCCTGAGCTGCGGTTTGATTTTTTAATATCCAATCGTTCTTAGCTGTTCCATCGCTTCCAAACCAGCGCACACTCATAAGATTTGGATAGTGTGAAAGTGCTGCAAAAACAGGAACTGCTTCATCAAAAGCAAGGAAATATATACAGAGTTCATCTGTTGAATAGGTTTTCAATGAATTTTTTACCAGATCGTCCAGCCGACTTAAGTATTCATCAAAATCTGTAGAAAGAGGATCAAAAGCAATACCTTCCACAAGTTGAATCGGAGTGGTGCCGAGATATTCATCCATTGCATTAATGAGTCCTTTGCCCCATGCATCATTTCGCCAAAATGGCAGCACTGCCTTATACTGCTTGCTCTCCATATATGTTGCTATTGCAATTGCCTGGTGGTTATCATCCGGGATCAAGCGGAAGATAAAATCGTTTTCAACTGCAAGGTCTGGAGCTGTGCTTTCTGTACTGATGACGATCATATCGGACTCGTCCACAAAGGGCTTGATGGCAGAGAGTTCTGAACTTGCCTGAACCCCGATTATGGTCTTTATCCCTTTTGAATGCATCAACTTTGCCTTGCGCAATGCAACTATTGGGTCTGTTTGAGTATCTTGAAATTCGATATGAAAGGAATATGATTTTCCTATGCATGTCAGATAGGAGTTGATGTCCTTTTCTGCAATTTCGCATCCAGCCTGTGCCGATCTCCCAAAAGAGGCAAGATCTCCGGAGATTGACAGAAACGCCGCGATAGTAATATCCTTTTTGGCAGAACATCCTGCAATAATAAGCAGGAGTAAAATAAAGCTTAACGTAAAAATAACAATTTTTTTCATATTGGTCCTTTCTATAATTTTATTATTTGAGTTCTGTAATCGCTTCATCAATTGTATTGAAGATCGGAAAATCAGAATGGAAGTCAACAAGTTCAAGAATATGAAGAATATCATCATTCACGCTGCAGAGCGCGATTACACCATTGCCGTTCAGTTCGCGAAGAGCATAGTAAAAGGCACGAATGCCGGAACTGCTTATGTATTCTAGTTTTGAGCAATCAACAAGGATAGTATACTCTCCGTCAAGTATGTGACTTATCAGGCTGTCTTGAAAATCCTTTGACGTGAACGAATCGATCTTTCCGTCAACACTGATAATGCGTATCTTCTTTTCCTTATTTGTCGTGATATGCATAAAATTACTCCTCTCTATTATTGCCGAAATACTGGATAGCAAGCATTGTGATATCATCGGACTGTGGCGTCCCTTCGGCAAATTCGTGAACCTCTTTTATTATCATTTTTAGAATTTCATTGGGGGGTGAATTAGATTGTGTTCGTAAAGTTTTTTCTAATTTATTTTCCCCAAACAGTTCATCCTTTTTATTTGCTGCTTCGGTAATACCGTCTGTGTACAGGAATATACTTTGATGGTCTGACAATATCAGATTTTCTGAAGTATATTCAACCTTTCTCCGTAGTCCAAGTGGAGTTTTATGAGGAAGTTCAATCAATTCTATTTGATCTTCTTTGAGCAAATATGGAAGATTGTGTCCTGCACTCGTGAGCAAAATATGTCCATTATTCACGTTAAGAATACCAAGCAGAAGCGTCACAAACATACAATGCTCATTATCTCTGTAGAGTTCAGTGTTCACTTCGGATATAATTTCAGATGGAGATGGGATGCCGGATTGTTCCCTTTTGAGCAACATGCTGGTGGCACGTATCAGACTTTTACTTCGAGCCATGAAAAGAGCTGCAGGCACTCCTTTGTCTGATACGTCTCCTATTAAAAAGCATAAATGTTCATCGTCGATAAAGAAGAAATCATAAAGGTCGCCGCCAACTTCTTTTGCAGGTTCGAGTAGTGCGTAAATATCAATCTCATTTCTGTCTGGAAAAGCGGGAAAGGTTTGAGGCAGCATACTCATCTGAATTTCATGAGCAATGCGGAGTTCGCTTCTTATTTTTTCATTCGCAGCAGTAGTGAGCTTGAGATCGGTGATATATTTTTGCAGGGTTCTCTCCATACTGATAAAGGTCTCTGCAAGATGTCCCATTTCATCATGGGATCTTGTTGTGAGATGGAGCAAATCGGTCGAATCAGTTATACCAAAATTATTTTCCGTAAGTTGCCGGGCATGTGCAGTAAGGGTTTTTACCGGTTTTGTGAAATGGTGGACTATAAAGAAGGTAACCACACTTGCGATAAGTAAAGCGGCTAATGTAATAAGAAGTTCCCTTTGAAAGATACGCCGCGAAGGCTCCTTCATTTCATCGATGTAGAATGCAGAAGCGATATACCAATCGAGCGGTTCAAAGAAATCTACATATGCAATTTTTTTGAATTTGTTAATCCCCTCGTACCCGGGTTTATCCCAGAAATATATGTAAGGTATATCAGGATTTTTTGATGCTTCAACAAGGTGTTCCCAGTGTTCAATTCCCATACCTGGCTCATCTACGTCTGCAAAATCAACGCCTTCCATTGTAGGATGAACAAGAACGATGTGGTTTTCATTAAAAATAAAAAAATACCCATTCTCGCCGATACGGATCTTTGAGAAGGTCTTTCGGAACTCGCTCAGAATTTCTTCACGTTTGCTTTCAATATCTTTATCAATATCGTCGATATAAACTCCCGTACCTATGATCCAATTCCAGGGCTTGAAATAGTAATTGTAAGAAAGTTTCTCAACCGGCTTTGATTCATCGAGACGGATATACCAAAAAGACTCAAAACAACTCCCTGTTTTATACACATTATCCTTGATCATCTTAAGCGGATAGTTGCCCCTCACATCCTGGTACTCTGTCATGTCAGTGCCCTTGATCTTTGGATCGGGATGTGAGATTGCGACAAGATCGGTATTATAAATGTAGAAATAATCATTATTGCCATAACGGAAGTTTTCAAGGCTTTCCAAAGCAAATGCCTTCGCATCCTGTTCCGAAAAAACACCCTTTATATATTGTGTGTGGTAGTAATCTATGTCTGAAATAACGAGTTCGGTGACGTTCTTGAGCTGCTCTTTGTATCGGTTCAAGGCATACTCTTTATGAAAAAGCAAACTGCGATATTCATTTTCAACATACAATGTAATGAGCTTCCGCATATCATGAACCGAGCTAGTAATAGTATTCCACATGATCTTCTCGACTTCATACTGCGTGAGGAGCATAAATGCAACGGTTGTGCAAATAAGTATGACAAGAATGAGAAAGAGCATCTTCGTAGTGAACGAGAGTGAGTGCAAAGCTATTTTCATCGTATCTTACAATCCTTATGCCGTTATTGGATTAATTTCGTTTAATAAAACTTTCCTGTTGTAAGGATGTGGTGGTGTCAAGAATAATTTAATTGACAGGGGTTATTTTATTGTACGGTGATACATTAAGGTAACAATGGGCAAAGAAAGAGATGAACTTATAAGAAGACTTGGCGGTACACCCGTCAGTGATTTTGATCTTACCGATGAAGAGATCGAACAACTGGAGCGAGAGACCTACACAAAAAGAGGAAAGGTTCCACCTGATATACGACACATGATTACAAAACATAAAAAGGAAAAAAGTAAATCATTTCTTAGTAATTAATTATTTGTTTAAGTTTTTGTACAATCGTTTGAAAACGTTCCTCACGATGGGTGTATTCCAAATTCCCCTCTATGGCTTCACGTAATGTAGCCGACTCCAGTAAGTTTTTAAATTGATTTTTTAGATATGACAGTACATCAGGAGGGCCACTTCTTAACACATCAACAAAATCCGTTCTATTATTTATTATATACACGATATCCTCAAGATCATGACTTATAAATGGATCTTCGCTTCCTCGATCCTGAAATGCAGAGAATTTAGTTGCAAGATAAAAAGGTAGCGACAAGATTCGTATGTTTGTACCATCTATTTTGATATTACACGTATTAGATAAACCACTTTCAAACCATGGGCTTGAGGGAGCCCAACCGACTTGCTTTATTGACATTACATCAACAAGTATTTCTTGATATCTGAATCGACATGTCACATCATCTTCATGAGATTGGGTAAATCCCTTTTCTATAAGCTTTTGCCTTAACTCTTCTAATTTGCTAAAGGTTACTATAACCATTACGAAATCGATATCCTTTGTTTCTCTAATTTCTTCAGCAGCGGGATCGTTTGCATAGAAATCAACGACAGTCCCTCCTACAAAAACTACGTCATCTTTTAATTCACCAAGAGCGCGAGCAATCACAATAAGGGTTTTTTTATTTTTTGCTTTATTATCCAAATTATAAGATCCTCGATTGAAGTTCTTTCAATGCTATTGCTATTTCCCTTTTACGACCGACACGAATTGAATCGACTAATGCTAATAGCTCATACAGCTTATTATCATTTTGGATTGCAATAGGAACAGATTTATGGAGAGGTTCAATGCTTTGACCACGTATATTTCCATTTACATAAGGCCATACAAATGCTCCTTCACTCTGAATAATACGATTGAGCGGTGGTGCACTATGAGCTGTGGCTATTCCTCTTACTATTGAACCCGGCAATTGTGGATACACGTAACTAATGCCATATCTTAGGAATTCGTAGAGTGCCCGTTTCACAACACTTTTCTTATTTTGTTTTAATAGACTGGCAATCATACTTCTGTTGAGAGATTCACTTACCTCACTTTGGCTTATTCCCAACTCATATGCAAGGTCTTTAATAAACCAATCGTTATTCTGTTTTGCAATAATTTTTAGTAATACCACTATGTCCAGAGAACGCATTCCGTTATGTTTTTTCATAATATATCTCGATTCGCAAATTGCGATATGCGATTTATATAAACTTCAATATTCCTGTCAAATTTATTTTTTGATACTTAAAATGAGTTTTTGAATGTTGTCTAAAGCCAGTTCTTTACCATTATTTAATTGACTCTCAGGGAAGCAATGATTGAAGGTTTTTCTATCAAAACCATAAACTTCGTATGCTTTGAAAATTGGAGGTCTAATATTTTTATATGGATCAATTAATTCTTCATATGAACAATTAAGTTTTTTTTCTTAGAGGAACTTAGATATTCAACATAATTATCAAATAGGATTTTTAGGTCAAAGAATGATTCCATCATGAATTTTGGAATATTTAAGATTTTTGATGTATTTAATTCAGAACTATCTATGGTATTCTTCATACTTATTAAGAGTTCGATTAAATCTCTACGTATTTTATTGAAATCTTTATCCTTTAAGTTCTTTCTTGATCCGAACCAACCAATAGAACCACCAACTATGGCCCCGATCAAAGCGCAGATTATATTTATCGGGAGTGTTAGTTTAACTGTGTCTGGGAAGGCGCATAAAGTTGTTTGACATAGGAAGTTAC
>Ga0268278_1001177_pt1 | contig 15842 bp, 16 predicted proteins | sample saktaG_3_FD_190135 | JGI IMG/M metagenome (GOLD analysis project Ga0268278, IMG submission 190135) | Saline water microbial communities from Sakinaw Lake, British Columbia, Canada - sak_2010_1_5_55m | ecosystem: Environmental > Aquatic > Non-marine Saline and Alkaline > Saline ... | reverse complement strand
AGAGAATGTTGCTTCCAATCCCAAATGCAAGACAGAATATTGGGCTGTTAGCGAGAGCGGTGAAGAAAAGATAGCACCAATTTCTTCCTGGTATCCTATTCCCAATCAGCCTCCGGAAATCAGCCAGTTTCAGGGGCCTTCACAAGGATTAACCAATGAAGTTCTGGCTTTCTCGGTCAAAGTTGTTGACCCGGAAGCAGACCAGGTTTCTATCAGGTTTAAGTGGGATGATGGGTATTCTCAATGGTCTGAATATCAGCCCTCGGGAAGCATTTTTGAAAAAAAATACTCTTCGCCGTATGTGGGTACGTATAGTGCTCAATTTCAGGCCAAAGATTCAGAAGGAGCGGAAAGCGATTGGAGCAGTCAGATTATTGTCACTATAACAGCAGCTCCGGTCATACCGCCCAATCTGCCTCCTGAGATCACTCAGTTCCAAGGGCCTTCTCAAGGATTGGTCAACGAAGTGCTGACTTTTTCCGTCAAAGTTGTTGATCCTGAAGGAGACCAGATTTCCGTCAGGTTTGACTGGGAAGAAGGATATTCTCAATGGTCCGAATACCATCCTTCGGGAAGCGTCTTCGAAGTGTTCTATTCTTGGCCGATTGCCAAATCGTACAGTATTCAAGGCCAAGCCAGAGATTTTTCTGGAAGTGAAGGCATCTGGTGCTATCCGACTACGGTTGATATAACCGAAGGTACTATACCATCCAATCTGCTTCCGGAAATTACTCAACTTCAGGGACCTTCTCAGGGATATGTTGGTGATGAACTGACTTTCAGCGCTACGGCTGTTGATCCTGAAGCCGGCCCGGTTTTTATCAGATTCAAAATGGACTACATTAGTCCTTTTGATTCCAAACCGATGAGCCAAGTCAGTTCTTGGTTGGGTCCTCAATCCTCGGGAAGCGTCTTTGAAATAGTTCATTGCTGGAGCATGCCGATTGTCTATCATGTCAGTGCCCAAGCCAAAGATTCTTTGGAAACGGAGAGTAATTGGAGCGAATCGATTACGGTTACCATAACCGAAATCGTTATACCTCCTAATTTTCCTCCGGAAGCTCCTCAAATTATCGTCCGTGGGCCATCTCAGATTCTGATCAACCAAGCTTTAACTTTTTCGGTCAAAGTCGTTGACCCTGAAGCAGATCAGGTTTCCATCTGGTTTGGCTGGGATAACGGCCAGTATTCCGAATTTTTATCCGATTGGTCTGATTACCAGCCCTCGGGAAGCATTTTTGAACTATCCCATTCTTGGGCAAGTTCCGGGACATTCGCTGTTCAGGTTCAAGCCAAAGATTCTCTGGGAAACGCAAGCGTCTGGAGCAGTCCGGTGACGATTGATGTTTCTGATTCTATTGTCAGTGTTGGCTCTGGTTCGGAAATTCCTCGAACCTTTGTTCTCTTCCAGAACTATCCCAATCCTTTCAACCCGATAACGGAGATTACTTTCGGTCTGCCCGAAGATTCCCATATTACCTTGGCGGTCTTCAATTCTCTCGGCCAGCAGATAACTGTTTTGATCGATGAGCAAAGAGGAGCCGGCCAGTATCGGGTAATCTGGGACGGAGCAGGTTTTCCGAACGGCGTTTATTTCTACCGTTTGTCAGCAAAAGGTTTTGTTGAAACACACAAGATGCTTCTGCTGAAGTAGCAACAAAGAGGCCGGTGTTTGTCGCCAAACACCGGCTTTTATATTGGCATCGGAAAATCAGATTATAAGCTTCTTCTTTGTTTTTTAAACCAAATTCCTGTTTTAACTTTAAAAACATTGACTTTTCAAGGAAAAAGATATAGAATCCAAACGGATGATTTTGAAAGTTTCTTAAAAAGTAAATACGGAGAAGCAAACCTATTTCTTCTAAAGGAGGAAAAAGAAATGAAACGGTTATTGGAAACACGATTGCTCGCCTTGATTCTTATAATCTTAGGGGGAACTATTTGTTTTACTTTGATTTTAGGATGTTCTGACAAAAATCCACTGGATTCCGATAATAATCAGGCCGACACGGACAAACTCAATAAATTTGGGTTTCCTCTTGCTGTCGGTAACCAATGGGTATATCACGCTGAGGCCGAGGAAACATTAATATCCTCGGACACAACAGTTACCCGTTATAATAGTGAGATAATATGGAAAATAACAGCGAAAGAACGAGTATTAGGTGTGGATGCTTTCCGCATAGAAACCACTCAGCATTTTCTGAGCGGGCCGGATAGTAGTAAAAGTATAATCGTATTGTCATGGTTTGCGGCAGAAGGAGATACACTCCGCGCTATAGCTTCAGGTCCTGAAGGGGGGCGAATTTCTGGTGCTTTTCAACTTCATAAAATATCCGTACTTTCCGATCAGGATGAACCAGATGAATGGCCTATTAATGTTTTGGTCTTTCCCTTAAAGGTTGGTAAAGAATGGTGGTATTTTCCTCAAGGGCATGAATTACAAGAAGTTCTTGGCAAGAAGATAGTTGAAGCTGTTGATAAGATATCTGTTCCCGCGGGAAACTTTGAAGCATTTCGGATTGTATGGTCAATTATACCAGACGAAGCAGAAGATAATAAGTATTTAACAATTCAGTGGTTTACATCAGTTGGTATGGCAAGAGTGACAGAGAAGATTGAGTGTAAATATCAACAGCAGTATGATGAAAATGGAAATTTAATTGATGAAAGGAGCATAAAAAGAATTTTCTTTAATACCATGGAGTTGGTGAGTTATCAAATCAAAGAATAAGATTTAATCGCCTTGCGGTGTTTATTTCTGAAAAGGCCGGTGTTCAATTGAACATCGGCTTTTATAATTCCTGAAAATTCTTTATTGCCTTGACTTGGCGGCAGTGGTAGAATTAAAAAAGACGCTCTAAAGATGAAAAAGATATTCTTTATAATTTTATCGCTTTCTCTTTTTTCTCTGGTTATTTTGAGCCAAGTTCGGGCCGGAACGGACGACAATGTTTCCGGCTATAGCTGGTCGGACAATATCGGCTGGATCAGTTTTAATTGTACCAATCAGGGAACCTGCGGAACAGCGGATTACGGCGTAAATATCGACGGAGACGGAGTTTTTTCCGGCTATGCCTGGTCGGACAATATCGGCTGGATTAGCTTTAATCCGGCAGATCTCAGCGGCTGTCCTAGCGGAACTTGCCAGACTAAATTGAATGTTGAAAACGGCGAAATTTCCGGCTGGGCGAGAATTCTGGCTTACGGAAGCGGAGACGGCTGGCTCAGTTTCAGAGGTGCCAATTACGGAGTTTCCGTCAACATCGGAATAGGCGACTTTTCCGGCTATGCCTGGTCGGACAATATCGGTTGGCTTAGTTTCAGCGGCGCCAATTACGGAGTGGAAACTAGTTTTTCTTTCAGTAATCCGCCTGACAAGCCCGGCATTCCTTCCGAATATCAGCCCTCCGGAGTCAGCTGGTCCGGAGAATGCGTTTACAATATCGCCATACCGACTTTTCATTGGATTTATAATGATCTGGATGACATTCCTCCAGGCACCGACCCTCAAACCCAATATCAAATCAGAATCAGAAACAATTCGAATTTTCCGGTTGACGGCGAAGGCAATCCCATTTTGCAAAGTGATGAGTTCAAATGCGGCGGACAGGTCTGTTCGGCTTTCAGCCAGTCCGTTTCTTTCTCTCCGCCGACAGCCACATGGATAAGCTGGGCTAGCCACAATACCAATTATTACTGGACAGTCAGAGTCAAAGACAGCAATGAGACTTGGTCGGAATGGTCTGATCCCCTTTCTTTCAGCACTCCGCTTCATACTTATCCCCAACCTGACTTTATTCACGGGCCGCAAAATCCAGTAGCTGGAGAAGAAGTGGCTTTTCTGGATTTGTCTATTTGTTATGATTCCGGCAACAATGCTTATGACTGCCAGGATAATGTTAATAACCGCTATCTTTGGGATTTCGGCGACGAGATTTTCTGCGACAGCAATGTCAATCCCGAATGCCGGGGAGACGTTACCCATAACTATGAAGTTCAAGGCAATTACACGGTTACGCTTGGAATAACCGATGATGTCGGAACTTGCGAGAGCAACGGCGATACGCCTTTCTCAATTAAACTGCCTTTGCCGGAGTGGCGGGAAGTGCCTCCGGCCAATTAGGTGAAGAAGGTTTACCTTCTTCTTGACCTTCTGGTAGTTGAATTTAAAATTAAATCTGCTATATTAAAAGCAGATTTAATTTTAATTTAACCTTCGGATTTTGGTATGTTGAATCGCAAAATCCTCGAAAAATATTATGACTCAATTAATCCTACTTATTATAGGCGTAATTGCCTTAGCAGCCGGTTCTGTTATGGGCTATTATGCCCGTCAATCAATCGCCAGAAAGCAGGCCGGAACCCTGGAAGCTCATCTTCAAAAGAAAACTCTCAAAGCGAAACAAGAAAGCGAAACAATCCTTTCTGAAGCCAAAGAGAAGGCCCAGCGGATTTTGGATTCGGGCAAAAGTGAGACAGACAGCCGGCGTTTTGAGATTTTAAAAACCGAGCGTTTTTTGCTGAAAAGGGAAAATATCTTGGATCAGAAACTTCTCAATTTTGAAAAGAACCAGAAAGAATTCGAGGCCAAAGTGGCACAGCTAAGGGGAATTAAGGAAAATTTGGAAAAGTTAAGACAGGAAGCCATAATTAATCTGGAAAAAGCCGCCAAGCTTTCGAAAGAAGACGCCAAAAAAGAGCTGCTCTCGAATTTGAAGAAAGAATACCAACAGGAGATACTGGAAAAGCTCAGAAAACTGGAAAAAGAGGGTTGGGAAAAATACGAAGAAAAAGCCAAAGAATTGTTGACCATAGCCATTCAAAAATGCGCTTTAAATCAGGCCCACGAGATTACCACCACTTCTCTGACCTTGCCTTCGGAGGAAATCAAAGGAAGGATTATCGGGAAAGAAGGCAGGAACATTAGGACTTTGGAAAAATTGACCGGAGTTGAAATCGTGGTTGATGAGGCGCCGGAAGCAGTGGTTATTTCCGGTTTCGACCCTGTCCGTCGGCAGATCGCTAAAATCGCTCTTGAGAAATTAATCCAAGACGGCAGGATACAGCCGGCCAGGATAGAAGAACAGGTTCAACTGGCTGAAGCCAATATCTCCAAACAGATCAAAGAAGCCGGGGAAACAGCGGTTTACGACACCGCAGTGATCGGCCTTGATCAGAAGATAATTCAACTGCTGGGCAGATTGAAATTCAGAACGAGTTTCGGACAGAATACCCTGCTTCATTCTATCGAAGTAAGCCATCTGGCCGGAGGTTTGGCAGCGGAAATAGGCGCGGACGTTTCGATCTGCAAGAAAGCTGGCTTGTTGCACGACATCGGAAAAGCGGTTGACCATCAAGTGGAAGGATCCCATGTTGACATCGGAATCAAGATTTTGGAGAAGTTCGGCGTTGAGAAAGAAGTGATTGACGCCATGAAATCCCATCATGAAGAGTACCCTTATTCAACACTTGAATCGATTATAATCCAATCGGCCGACCAGATATCCGGCGCCAGGCCCGGGGCCAGGAAAGACACCTTGGAGAATTATCTGAAGAGATTGGGTGAACTGGAAAAGCTCGCTTTGAGATTCCCGGGCGTGGAAAAAGCCTGGGCCTTGCAGGCCGGCAGGGAAATCAGGGTTTTCGTCAAACCGGAAGAGGTTGACGATTTGGCGGCCCGTGATTTGGCCCGGGAGATCGCCAATCAGATTCAGGAAGAATTAAGGTATCCGGGTGAAATCAAAGTCAGCATTATAAGAGAACTGCGGGTGATTGAACACGCCAAATAATTAAAAATTACAAAACGGCGCTGAGCGCCGTTTTTTGTTTAATTTTGGAGCGGGTGAAGGGAATCGAACCCTCATCCTCTGCTTGGAAAGCAGATATAATAGCCGCTATACGACACCCGCAATCGGGGTACTCGGATTTGAACCGAGACTAAATCCTCCCAAAGGACTCGTGCTGCCGTTACACTATACCCCGTTAATTGAAGATGAAGGTAAACTCCGTAGGAGGCAAACTTCATCGACTATACCCCGTTTTCTTAAATCTATCACATTTTTATTTTTTTTCAATTATATGGTAGAATCAACTAACAATAAAAAACTATGAGCGATAAGACAAATTTCGAACAGTTTAACATCGTCAAGCAATGCCGAAGATACGGTTTTCCTCTCTGGCAATGCCCCCAATTTCTTTTTCTGGTGATGGGGGTTATTATTATCTTTTCCACTATCATAACTTACGCCGTTGGCACGCATTACGTCGAAGATCCTTTGACAGTAGCTTTCATTGTTCTTTTAGTTGCCATTATCCTGCTTATAATTTCGGCGATTATCACCCGCAGTTTTGAAAGATTGACCGAAGCCAACAGAATGAAATCGGAATTCGTCAGCATCGTTTCTCACCAGCTTCGCTCTCCCCTTTCCAATCTGAAATGGGTCACCGAACTTTTAATGTCGGGGAGAATCGCTCCGGTTTCCGAAAAACAGGCGGAATATTTCAGGATTTTGAAGGAAAACAGCGAAAAAATGAAAGAACTTATTTCCGATTTGCTGATTGTTTCCAGAATAGAGGAAGGAAAATTTCTTTTGAATAAAGAGAAAGTTTCTTTGGTTGACTTGATTCGAAAAACAATGAAAGAAATCGAAATATTCGTTAAGGCCTCCAATATTGAAATGGATTTTAAAGCGGAAGATAATCTGCCCGAAGCTGATATCTACTCTTCCCAGGTTAAACTGGCAATCGGAAATCTGTTGGACAATGCCGTGCGCTATACCAAAGAGAGAGGCAAAGTGGAAATAAGGCTGAAAAGAAAAAATCGCTGCCTTTATTTTGAAATCAAAGATAACGGGGCGGGTATCCCGAAAGAAGATCAGAAATACATTTTTCAGAAATTTTTCCGTTCTGCCAATGCGAAAAAACATCAGACTGAAGGTTCTGGTTTGGGCCTGTATATTGCCAAATCAATCATTGAAAAATCAGGCGGGAAAATAAATTTTAAAAGCCAAGAAGGTATCGGGTCGACTTTTTGGTTTACGTTGCCAATAAAATAATTTATTTAGACCATGCAGAAATCAATTTTATTTATAGAAGACGAATCGGCTTTGCAAAAAACTTTCGGAGAAATCTTAACTCAAGAAGGTTACTTGATGATTTCGGCTTTGGATGGAGAATTGGGATTGAAACTGGCCAAAGAAAAAAAACCGGATTTGATTCTACTCGATTTGATTTTGCCGAAAATCCACGGTTTCGATGTTTTAAAAAAACTGAAAGAAGAAGGGGAAACCAAGGACATTCCGGTAATCGTTTTAACTAATCTTGAAAGATTGGAAGATGTGGGTAAAGCTCTGGAGTTGGGAGCCGCCACTTACCTGGTTAAGTCTGATTATAGTTTAGAGGAGATTCTCGAAAAAATAAAAAAAGTGTTGGAAGGATAATTTTTGTCAGCCAAGTTTTTAATTTTGCAGCTAAATTATGAAAGTTGAACCGCAGCAATTAAAAGCTTTTCTTTTGGACGCCAAGCTGGTTACCGAAGAACAGTTCAAAAAAGCCGAAGAGATTGCCGATAAAACCAAACAAAAAGTGGGAGATATTTTGGTTTCCCAGAGTTTGATTTCCCAGGAAGAATTGATTAAAACAGAAGCCTATATTTTAGGTATTCCTTTTGTCGATCTGGAAAAAGAAAAAATCGAACCGGAGGTGCTCAGAATCATTCCCGAACCCATCGCCCGTTCCCATAACATTGTCGCCTTCAGAAAAAAAGGAAAAGATTTGGAAGTAGCCATGCTGGATCCGGAGGATTTAAGAACGATTGAATTCATCAAAAAAACCTCCGATTTCAGGATTCTGGCCCGTTTGACCACTCCGGAGAGCGTTAAAAACGTTCTTTTACAGTACCAAAAAACTTTGGAAGCCGAATTCGGCGAAATAATAGAAAAAGAAGCCGAAGGAATTAAAACGATAAAAGAATCGGCGGGAGAAGCCGGCAAAGGCGAAGAATTGAAGAAGATGGCGGAAGAACTGCCGGTGGTGAAAATAGTCGATACTCTTTTAAAGCACGCCATTTTGGAAAGGGCGTCCGATATCCATATCGAGCCGACGAAAAAAGAAGTGATTGTCAGATACCGGATTGACGGCATTCTGCGAGATGCCATGGTTCTTCCCAAAGCGGTTTCTTCGGGGATTGTCGCCAGAATCAAGGTTTTATCCAACTTGAAGCTTGACGAACACAGGCTGCCTCAGGACGGCCGTTTTCGGGTTGAGACGGAAGATTATAAATATTCAATTCGTGTTTCGATTCTGCCAGTTTTTGACGGAGAGAAAATCGTCATGAGGCTTTTGTCGGAAACCGCCAAAGCTTTGACTCTGGAACAGATAGGATTAAGAGGCAAGGCTTTGGAAATCATCCACGATAATTTAAGGAAGCCGATCGGCATGATTTTGGTAACCGGCCCCACCGGCTGCGGAAAAACAACCACTTTGTATTCAATGATGGAAATTTTGAACAATCCGGGAATTAACATTTCGACCGTTGAAGACCCGATTGAATACCGCATGCCGAGAATCAACCAGACTCAGGTCAACCCCAAAATCGGCTTAACTTTTGCTTCCGGTATCCGTTCTTTAGTCAGGCAGGATCCGGACATAATCATGGTCGGCGAAATCAGGGACAGTGAAACCGCCGGTTTAGGCATCAACGCCGCTTTAACCGGTCACTTGGTTTTATCGACTCTTCACACCACTTCTTCGTCCGGAGCCATTCCCCGCCTTATTGATATGAAAGTCGAGCCGTTTTTAATTTCTTCCACTTTGGATGTCGTTTTGGCCCAAAGATTAGTCAGAAGATTATGTTCGGAAAAAGAAAAATATAATCTTAAGGAAGCTGAAATAAAAAATTTGCGAAAATACTGCGACTTGGAAATTATTTTAAATGTTTTGAAAGAAGAAAAAATAATAGAAGCAAAACAGGATTTGAAAGACGCCGTTTTTTACCGGCCGAAAATTTCCAAAGACTGCCCCGAGGGTTATAAGGGCAGAATCGGAATTTACGAGGTTTTGCCCGTTACCGAAAGCATAAAAGAAATGATAGTTAAAGAAACGGATGCCGATAAAATCCAAAAACAGGCCCAGAAAGAAGGGATGCGGACCATAATTGAAGACGGCTTTGTCAAAGCCGCTCAGGGTGTCACTTCAATCGAAGAAGTCTTGAGAGTTATGGCTGAGTAGTTTTTTTATGCCGATTTATCATTATTTCGCAAAATCTTTGCAAGGAGAGGAAAAATCCGGAACGGCGGAAGCTAAGGATAAAAAAGAACTGGCAAAATCCTTAAAAGAGGAAGGTTTTATTTTAATCGAAGCGGAACACGAAAAACCGGAAAAAAAGAAACAATTCAAGATTTCTTTGCCTTTTTTCGGAAGAGTTTCTCTGACGGAAAAATTGATGTTTACCAGGAATCTTCAAGTGATGATAGCGGCCGGCCTTCCTTTGCCAAGGGCTTTCCAAACCTTGTCTCTCCAGACCAAAAGCAAAAAATTCAAGAATGTTCTTTTAAATATAAGCGAAGAAATCGTCAAAGGGAATAATTTTTCCGATTCCTTGGGAAAGCATCCCGATGTTTTTTCGGAAGTTTTCCAAAGTATGATTAAAGTGGGAGAGGAAGCCGGCAATCTTGAAGAGGTTTTGAAAATTTTATCCCAGCAGATGGAAAGAGAATCGGAATTGAGGTCGAAAATCAAAGGAGCTTTGGTTTATCCCGCGGTCATTGTTTCAGCCATGGTCGGCATAGGAATTTTGATGTTGATTATGGTTGTGCCGAAGATAGCCCAAACTTTCGAGGAATTGGGGATTGAACTCCCTTTTACCACTCAATTAGTAATCGGCTTAGGAACTTTTCTGTCTGAGAAATGGTTTTTAGCCATTTTAATCATATTGGCTTTTCTCTTTTTCTCATGGTTGGTTTTAAAAACCGGAAAAGGCAAAAGAATAATCGACGGCATAATCTTAAAGATCCCCATTATTTCTCCTTTAATTAAAAAAACAAACTCCGCTTATACCGTCAGAACGTTGAGTTCTTTAATCACCGCTGGCGTTCCCATTGTCAGGTCTTTAAATATTGTGGCCGGCATTTTGGGAAATACTTATTATAAAAACGCGATCTTGGAGGCCTCCGAAAAAGTCAAAAAAGGGGGAAAATTGTCCGAAGCCCTGGAACCTTATAAGGATATTTATCCCTTAATTGTTATGCAGATGATAAAAGTGGGAGAAGAAACCGGCGAAACGTCGGGTATTTTATTCCGCTTGGCCGATTTTTTTGAAGAAGAAATCGGTTATGCCACCAAGAATCTGACTTCGGTTATTGAGCCGGTTTTAATGATTATCGTCGGAGCAGCCATAGGTTTTTTCGCTATTTCCATGGTCCAGCCGATGTATTCGATGTTGGAAACACTATAATGGAATTTTCAACCACCGATATGAAAACGCGCCTAGGCCGCCTTGTTTCGGCCGGCGATTTTCAATTTTCAAACAAAGGTTTTACCTTGGCTGAATTTTTGGCAGTTATCGGCATCATCGCTTTTTTAAGCTTGCTTGTCATCCCCGCTTTCAGGATGTTTCAGCCCGTTCTCCAATTAAGCGGCAGCACTCAAGAACTGGTTGACGATTTTCATTATATCCAGCAGCTTACCATAACCGAACAAAAAGAATATTGTCTTCAATTTTTTCCTGAGGATAAAAAATATCAGCTTAAAGAATGCGAGGGGGAGATCATCAGAGAAAAAATATTCCCGGCGGAAATAGAGTCGGTTTCAATCAGTGGTTTTACCGACGACGAAGTCAGATATAATCCTTACGGTGCGGTAAAAGAAGCCGGGACGATTATTCTGGAAAATAGCAAAAACAGCACTAAAACCGTTTTGGTTAAGTCGTCTGGTTTTATCAAAGTAACGGACTAAATTTTATGCGGTCGGAAAGCTTTACCATAATCGAACTGATAATTTCCGTTTTTATCTTAACGGTCGGCATCTCCGCCGTTTTATACATGTTTCCCATAGGAATCCAGATTCAAAAAGCCAGCCAGATGGCTACCGTGGCGATTCAGCTGTCCCAGGGGAAGATGGAAGAAATAATTTCCAAATCTTACGGTGAAATTATTGCGGGGACCGTCGAAGAAGATTACGGTTTTGATTCCGATTTCAGTTCCTATAGAAGGGAAACGGAAATAAGCTATTTTAATCCTGAAAATCCGCAAATAGTGCCGGTCAGCGATTTGGGGATAAAAAAGATACAAGTAACTGTCTTTTGGCGGTCTCCTTTGGGAATCAGCGAAAAAGAAATAAAATTGATAACTTTATTCGCCAGAAAATGAAAAAAGGATTCACTTTAACTGAAATTTTAATTACCATCGCCGTTTTTTTAATGATAATGACAGCGGTTTATTCCGGCTTCAGTCTGAGCCAAAAAGCCAGCAAAGAAGGCCAGGATTCCGCGGAGATCACCCAAAACGGCAGGGTTATAATAGAAAAAATAGCCAGGGAAATCCGCCAAGTAAAAGAAATAGTCGGCGATTTTCCAGACACCAGAGAGAGCGCCGTTTCTTCTATTATTTTTGAAGACGGACATATTACGGATTCTTATCATTACGTTCATTATTTTAAAAGCGATGGCGAAATCAAAAGAAAAGTGTTGGGATTTTATTTTTCCGGCGATCCTATGCAGGACCTTCAGCCCTGGGACGCCCTTCCTCCTCCGGACCAGACCTTGGAAACAAAAACCTTGGAAGCAGAGGCGGTAATCGGGGAATGGGTGGAGAAATTGGAATTTTGGGGTTCCGACGTGGTTAATATTTCTTTGACATTGACTAAAAAAGACAAGACATTGGTTTTGGCAACGAAAATTTTCAGCCGTAATTTTTAAAACAATGAAAATGATTTTATCGGAAAAAGGAACAATTTTAATCATCAGCTCTTTGGTTCTGGCCATTTTGTTGGTTTTGGGAAGCTATTTTTTGACTTCCGTCATAACCGAGTCAAAAATTTCCCGAAGCCAAGCCATAGCCGCCCAAACTTATTATTTGGCCGAAGCCGGGGTGAATGAAGCCATCTGGAGATTGAAAAACGATTCGGAATGGCTGGAGAATTTTGAGACGGAACCTTTTTGCGGCGATTGGTCTTCAGATTTTTCAAAAAGCGATATTCTTCTTCCCGGAAGCTCTTATCAGATTCAAATTCAAAATTCCGAGTGCGCTCGCGGTCAGATAATCGCCACCTCAACAATAGAAGTCGCCGAGGGGAAAACTGCCCAACGGGTGGTTAAAGTAAAGATTTTCAAAGCTCTCGGCAGTTTGACCGAAGACAGTCCTCTATTCACTGGCGGAACGAGCGAAAACATAGATGTCAGCGCCAGCGTTATCAATCTTTACGACGGAAATTTTTTCGGCAATAATAATATAAACATCAAATATAGCAGCCAAGTCAACATTTTTGACAATCAGGAAACCGAAAAAGAAGAAGGAAAGGTTTTTGCGGGGAACAACGTCAATCTTGATTGGGGCAGTGAATTGAACGCCACCGCCATTTGTTCGAAAAACATTTGCCAAGGAGATTGCTCGGAAGAAGGCTGTCCGATGCCTTCACTTTCCATGCCGATGATTGATTTTGATTCTACCGACTATAATTCTTACAAGAGCCAGGCGTCGGCAAACCAAAATGGCGGTCTTTGCAGTGTTTTGTGCAACGGCGTTCAATGCAGCACGCAATGCGTTTTTACGGCTGATGAATTTGAAGATCTTTTATGGCAAATTGGTCTTGGCGGAACTTTGACTTTGAATAATAAAATTACTTACGTTACCGGCATTGTTAATTTGAAAGGCGGCCGAAAATTGGAAATCAACGGAATTTTGGTGGCCGATCGCACGGTGGATATCGGAAAAAAGGACTGCTGGACCAAATTGGGCGATAAATATTGCGGTTTTAATCAATTGACGATCAATGATCCGGGTCCCGGCATACCGTCCGGCCTTCTGACCAAGGCGAAAATCAACTTTGGTCTTTACTCTTCCTTGCAAAACATCGAGATAACGGGATTGATTTACGCCAACGACGAAATATCATTGATAAGCTTGCCTCAGACATTCAATCTTACCGGAGGATTATTGGGCCGGAAAATTTCCATCATAAGCGGTTGGCAGGTTATCAACCTATATTTGGACAATACCGTTATTTTTGAAGGAGTCTGGGGAGGACCGGAACCGCCCGAAGGAGAAAAACCGCCCTATTCTCCGATTGTCACTATTGAACATTGGGAGGAAACTTATTAAAATATTCAATTTTTCAATGCTCAGTTTTCTTAATTTGAAACAAAAAGCTTTCGGACTGGATATTTCCAATTTGTCTTTGAAAATCGCCAAGCTCAAGAAAAAAGGCGAATCTTTTGATTTGGCTTCTTACGCCGAGAGCCGGATTAAACCAGGCATAATCAGAAAAGGAGAAATCAGAAAACCGGACGAGTTGGCGGAAATTATCAAAAAAACGGTCAGGGAGATCAAAGGGGAAAAATTGGCAACGAGAAACGCCGTAGTTTCCTTGTCGGAAGAAAAAGCTTTTTTGCAGGTAATCCAGATGCCCCGGCTTTCGGAAGAAGACTTGAAATCAGCCGTAATTTTCGAAGCTGAAAATTACATACCCTTGCCGATCGAAGAAGTTTATCTCGATTATGAAGTTATCCCTCCATTGGCAAACCATTTGGACCATCTTGACGTTTTAATCGCCGCTTTTCCCAAGAAAATAATCGATTCTTACATTGTTTGCCTTGAAAAAGCCAATATCAAGCCGGTTGTTTTGGAACTTGAATCTTTGGCGGTCAGCCGCGCTTTAATCAAGGATGAAACCGCTGTTCAGCCGGTTCTTTTGATTGACTTCGGCGCCAATCAAAGTGCTTTTATCATTTTCGCCGGCCGTTCCGTAAGATTCACTTTTTCCATACCCGTTTCTTCTCAAAGTTTCACCGAAGCCGTTTCCCGAGTTATGAAAGTCGATTTGGTTAAAGCCGAAAAATTGAAAACAAAATACGGTTTGGAAGAAAAGTCCTCAAAGACGGGACAAGAGGTTTTTGACTCGCTTATCCCTGCTTTGACCGACTTGACCGAACAAATCAAAAAATACCTTGATTATTATCAGAGCCATGCTTCCCATGAACATTTGCCCGTGGACGGCAAAAAAATAGAAAAAATTTTGATCTGCGGAGGAGGGGCCGGTTTGAAAGGCTTGACCGGTTTTCTTTCTTCCCAGCTTAAAATGCCGGTTGAAATCGGCGACCCTTGGGTGAATATTTTGCCTGTTCAGAAACGGAGTAAAGGCAAAATTTCAACTTACAGCCAAGAAGAATCTTTGGGTTATGCCACTGTTTTGGGTTTGGCTTTAAAAGGGATAATAGGAAAATAAATTAAACAAACGATGAATCTTTTACCGCCGCAATACAAAAAAGAAATCCTGCAGGAAGAAAATTGGCAGATTATTCTGATTTTAGGGATAAATATCTTGGCGGTTTTTATTTGTTTTTCTTTGATTTTATACGCGACAAGCATTTTCATTTCCGGGGAAACGGAAGCCCGTAAAATCATCTATCAACAGAGAGAAAGGGAATTTGAAACGCCTCAGACGCAGCTTCTCCGGAAAAATTTAGTCAGTTTCAACGAAACTCTTTCGAAATTGGATTCTTTTTACCAAGAGCGGTTTAAGACGGTAGAAATTTTGCAGGAAATTTCGGAAACCGTTCCTTCAGGAATTTACCTGACCAATTTATCGGCCAATCTGAAAGTTGTCGGAGAAAAAGAAGTGGAATACGTTTTGGCCGGTTTTGCCGGCAGCCGCGACGATTTGCTTCTTTTTAAGGAAAATTTGGAAAAAAAGGAAATTTTTGAAGAGATTGATTTTCCGGCCGTCTGCTGGCTGAAGTCAGCGGACATCAACTTCACGGTGAATTTTAAAACAAAATGGAAATAAAAAAGAAAATTTATTTGACTTTGGCGGTTTCCGCGCTTTTAGTTGTCCTGGCGTTTATTTTCGTCATTTTGCCTTTATTTAATGAAATTAAAGGAAAGTCCGGAAAATTGGCTGCTCAGAAAGAAGAATTCTCCGCTCTGGAGGCAAAAATCGCCAATCTTAAAGAGTTTGAGGGTTTGTATTCGGAGCTCCAATATCTTTTGAAAGAAATCGACAAGCTGTTCGTTAACTCAGGGGTGCCGGTGGAGTTCATCGGTTTTCTGGAAAGAACCGCTAAAGAATGCCGCCTTGAAATCGAAATTTTATCGGCTTTAAACACTAAAACGGAAAAAGATTTTTGGCCTTCCATTACTTTTCAAGCAGCCACCACCGGCTCTTTCCTTGATTTCATTAAATTCTTGGAGAAAATAGAAAACAGCCTTTATCTGCTTGAAGTGCAGAGAATAAGTGTTAACAAACCTTCGGAAGACAAAGACGTTGTTTCAGAAGGAGTCAAGTCTAATTTTTCCGTTAAAGTTTTCGTAAAATAAAATGCCTAAACTGAAGTCGATAAAATCCGTCAAAAATTTGAAAAACCTGCCGAGATTCCTGGCTGAAAGGAGTTTTTTGGCTTTTTTGATATCGTTTATCATTATTTCTTTTTTGGGTTCCCTCGTCTTTTACTATTTTTATATTTTTTCGGCTGAATTCCAGAGTGAAACCCTTGGGAAAGAAGAACTTTTGAAGCTTGATATGATCAGCCAACAAAAGGTTCTGGAAGAATGGCAGCGAAGGAATGATAATTTCCAGGCCGTTGATTCCAAGATATATCCGAATCCTTTCAGGTAAGTAATTCATCA
>Ga0268278_1001166_pt1 | contig 15952 bp, 15 predicted proteins | sample saktaG_3_FD_190135 | JGI IMG/M metagenome (GOLD analysis project Ga0268278, IMG submission 190135) | Saline water microbial communities from Sakinaw Lake, British Columbia, Canada - sak_2010_1_5_55m | ecosystem: Environmental > Aquatic > Non-marine Saline and Alkaline > Saline ... | reverse complement strand
TGGTGAATATCTAAGTGGAGTGTTTAATGCTATAATGGCATTTGTTGTGCCAGCAACAGTTGTAGTTGCTCTTAAACAGATATATGCATTTGCACAGATGAAATAAGTAATTTATTTTTTTATTTTTTATTTATTTTTTTATGATTTCTTAAGTTTAATATATTTTCTCAGAAAGATATATAAACATAAAGCTTTATTTAATGGGTAGAATGTATGATATTATTACAGTAGGATCTGCAACTGTTGATGTTTTTGCAAATACAGAGTCTAAGCTTATAAAAATAAAAACATCAAATTCTGAAGAAGAATTAATTGCTTATCCTTCTGGCTCTAAGATTCTGATTAAAGAATTAAGGTTCACAACAGGGGGTGGCGGAACAAATACTGCTGTTTCTTTGGCAAGGCTGGGCCATAAAGTAGGTTATTTAGGAAGTTTAGGAAATGATGAGAATGGAAGAAAAATCCTTGATTTATTAAAAAAAGAAAAAATAGATTTCATTGGCAAATTAATTAATGATACTACAGGTTATTCCATAATTCTTGATTCAATAGAGCATGACAGGACTATCTTAACATACAAAGGTGCAAATAACAAATTAAAATTTTCTGATATAAACTTAAAAAAAGTGAAAACAAAATGGTTTTATTTTTCCTCAATGGTTTCTGAGTCATTCAAAACATTAGAAAAATTGGCAGAATTTGCTGAAAAAAACAAGATTAAGATAGCCTTTAATCCAAGCACTTATCTGGCAAAAAAAGGCAGAGATTATTTAAAAAATATCCTAACTAGAACAGATATACTAATATTAAATAGTGAGGAAGCTTCATTATTAGCAGGAAAAAATAATGTTAAAGTCATGTTAAAGGCTCTCTATAAGCTTGGACCAGAAATAATAGTAATTACTGACGGAAAAAAAGCAATTAATGCTTATGACGGGAAAAATATTTATGTTCTGATTCCAAGTAAGGTAAGGGTTGTTGAGAGCACAGGTGCAGGAGATGCATTTGCCTCATCATTCTTGTCAGGAATAATAAAGAAGAATGATGTTGAGTTTGCATTGAGGTTGGGTTTGGTAAACTCAGAATCAGTTATTATGCATCCTGGGGCAAAAAACAGGTTGCTTAAATATAATGAAATATTAAAAGTTATAAATAAAAGGCCTGCTAAAATAAAAAAGTTTAAAAGATAAAATGTGTTTTAGAAAAAAATGAAGATTGTTGGCATAAGTGGTTCTCCGACTAAAAATGGAAATAATGAGAGAATAATAGATTATGTGCTTGATATTGCCAAACAAAAAGGTTTTATTACGTTAAGAATATTTCTCTCAGAATACAAGATAGCTGGATGCAAGGATTGTGGTTTGTGCAAGGATAAAAAAGAATGCAGCATAAAGGATGATATGAAAAAACTATTGCCCTTATTGGAGGATGCTGATGCGATTGTTGTAGCTAGCCCTGTTTATTTTGGATCTGTCAGCTCGCAGTTGAAAGCATTCTTTGACAGAACCCTGGTTTTAAGAAGAGCTGGCAGTTTATTAAAGAATAAAGTTGGGGCTGCTGTTGCTGTTGGTGGGTCAAGAAATGGTGGTCAGGAAAAAACCATTGAAGCAATGCATGCCTGGATGAATATACATGGAATGATTATTGTTGGGGATGGCAGCCACTTTGGCGGGATTGTGCAAGAGCCGTTTGAAGAGGATAATATTGGAATAAGAACTGTAAAAGACACAATTTATAAAGTGTGTGATGTCCTTGATATGATAAAATAAGAAAAAGAGGTGGATTTTTTGACAAAATTGCAGATGCAGAAGATAATGCATAATGAAAGGTCTTTGCTTCTTGCATATGACCAGGGCCTTGAGCATGGGCCAACAGATTTTAACCTCAATAATGTTAATCCAGATTATGTTCTTAAAATAGCAGAAAAAGGGAAATACAATGCTATTATACTGCATCATGGGATTGCTGAGAAATATTATGACAAGCATAATGCAATTGTTCCATTAATTGTAAAGCTTAATGGCAAGACCAATCTTGTTAAGAGTGACCCAATCTCAAGCCAGGTTTGCTCAATTGGCCGTGCTGTAAAGCTTGGAGCAGATGCTGTTGGCTATACAATATATCCTGGCTCTGAGTTTGAGCATAAGATGTTTAAGGATTTTGGCAAGCTTATTGAGACAGCACATACCTATGGAATTCCTGTTATTGCCTGGATTTATCCTCGTGGAAAGTTTGTTCAGGATGATCTTTCAACTGAAACAATTGCATATGCTGCACGCATAGGACTTGAGCTTGGCGCTGATTTTGTAAAAATAAATTACAATAATGATTTTGAGGGCTTTAAATGGGTTGTAAAGGCAGCTGGAAAAGCAAAAGTGCTGGTTGTTGGCGGCAAAAAGTTATCTGACAAAGAAGTATTGCAAAGAACTTATGATGCAATGAAAGCAGGGGCTTCAGGCCTTGCAATTGGAAGAAATGTCTGGCAACACAAAAAACCTTTGGAGATGACAAAGGCATTAAAGAAAATTATCTTTGACAACAAAAGTGTTAATGAAGCATTGAAAATTTTAAAATCATAAAAATTCACAATGAATTTTTAGGATGCCAGAAATGCTCATTCTCATACTAAAGTAAGAGGTTTTCGCAAGCATTTCTGTGCATAATTTTTCAATAACCATACTTTCCTTTTAAGAGCACAAACATAAAATTACCCAGTGATTCTGTTTTCAGCTCTTTACCTTTTTTTATGCCTTTTATCATGTTTTGGCCAAGAAGATAAGAAACAGGTGCAACTATTATTCCATTCTGCTTTAGCTGCTCTATTAAAGGAGGAGGTATTTTTGGGCATGCAGCAGTAACAATTATCTTGTCATAAGGCGCTTGTTTTTCATAGCCCTGAGAGCCGTCATAGTTTATTACTTCTATATTTTTTATTCCAATGTTTTTTATGTTGTTAGCTGCAAACTCTGCAAGCTCTGGAATGATTTCTGTTGTATAAACAAATTTTACCATCTTGGATATTATTGCAGCACAATAGCCAGAGCCAGCACCAACCTCTAAAACATTATCTGTTTTTTTTAAATCAAGTGCATTGATCATAATCATAACAGTTGTTGGCTGTGATATTGTCTGGCCCTTTAAAATAGGAAGCGGATAGTCACCATAGGCCTCATTTAATGATTCACCTAAGATAAATTCCTCTCTTGGAATTGATTTAAATGCTTTTATCAGTCTTTTATCTGTGATTATTTTGTTATCAGTCCAATATCTTACTAGTTCTTCCTTTCCCATATTAAATTCTTAATGCTTCTTAAATATAAATAGTTTTTTAATAATTTAAACAGAAAGATTTATATAAATCCTTGATTAAGTTTTTAACAACAGAATATTAAAATAGAGGTGTTAATTATGAAAATAATATCATGGTTTAAGGAAATATCAAAGGATGATATTCCTATTGTTGGCGGCAAAGGGGCTAATCTTGGAGAGATGTATAATCTTGGTATGTCTGTTCCGCCAGGGTTTATGGTAAATGCAGATGCATATAAGGAATTTATAGAAGTAACTAATATAAAAGAAAAAATAACAAAAATTCTTTCAGGGCTTAATGTTGAAAACAATGAAGAACTGCAGAACAAGGCGAATGAAGTGCAGAAACTAATCATAGCAACAGAGATTCCTGATGACATTAAAGAAGAGATTATAGATGCCTATGAAAGCATGGGCATAACTGATAAACCGGCAAATGCTGCTGAGTTAGTAAATAAAGGAAAAGATGAGTTTGTTGCAGTTAGAAGCAGTGCAACTGCTGAAGACCTTCCAGAAGCCTCTTTTGCAGGACAGCAGGCAACATTTCTCAACATAAAGGGAAGTGGGGATGTTGTCAAGGCAGTGAGGGCATGCTGGGCATCACTGTTTACTGCAAGGGCAATCTATTATAGAGTAAAAAATAATTTTAATCATATGCAGGTATTGATAGCTGTTGTTGTGCAGAAAATGGTTAATTCACAGAAAGCAGGAATAACTTTTTCTATAAACCCATCAACAAATAATGAAAGTGAGATTATAGTAGAAGCATGCTTTGGCCTTGGAGAGGCAATTGTATCTGGCTCTGTAAATCCTGATTCCTACATTGTTGATAAAAATTCTATGAAAATAAAAAGCAAGGACATAAAAGAGCAGGAATGGGCATATGTCAGGGATGAAACAGGAAAAACAGTTAAAAAAACAATAGTTGAGGATAAAAGAGGGGCTCAGATATTAAAAGACGAAGAAATATTGGGCCTGGCAGAGATTGCAAAAAAATTAGAAGGGCATTATAACAAGCCACAGGATATTGAATGGGCTATTGAAGGAGGAAAGATATATGTCGTGCAGACAAGGCCAATAACAACAATAAAAAAAATTAGAGAAGAAATAAAAATAGAAGAGCAAAAACCAACTGAGGAGGAAACTGAAAAAACACCTGCTGAAGAAGGCTCTGATATTTCTAATGTTAATGTTTTGGTCACAGGAAACACAGCCAGCCCTGGTTTTGCTTTTGGTATTGTGAAGATTGCAAACGAGCCGCATGAGTTTTCAAAAGTCCAGAAAGGAGATGTTCTTGTAACAAAGATGACAAATCCAGACATGGTGCCAGTAATGAAAAGGGCATCAGCCATTGTAACTGATATGGGTGGAACAACCTGCCATGCAGCAATTGTAAGCCGTGAGATGGGAATCCCATGCATTGTTGGAACAGGCAACGCAACTTCTGTTTTAAAAGAAAACACAATGATTACTGTTGATGCAACACATGGCAAAGTCTATGAAGGAAAGATAGCAATAAAAAAGCCAAAGCAGGCAGAAGAAACAAAAAGAGGATATAGTGAATTAATCACAGCAACGCAAATCAAGGTGATAATGGACTTTCCAGAATATGCTGAAAAAACAGCTGCAACAGGAGCAGATGGGGTTGGTTTGTTAAGGGCAGAGCACATGATTCTTGGCTCTAAAGTTCATCCAGCTTATTTAGTAAAGCAGGGCAGAAAGCAAGAGCTTATTGATATACTGGTTAAGGGGATATCAACTGTTGCAAGGGCATTTGACGGAAAGTCAGTATGGTATAGAACACTTGATGCTCCAACAGATGAATTCAAAAGTCTTGAAGGCGGAGAGGATGAGCCTGAAGAGGAAAACCCAATGCTCGGATGGAGAGGCATAAGGCGTTCTTTGGACCAGCCTGGATTTTTAAGAGCAGAATTTGAGGCAATAAAAAAAGTCCATGAAATGGGGCTAAAAAATGTTGGAGTCATGATTCCGCTTGTCACAAGGGTTGATGAAGTTAAAAAAGCAAAAGAGATTTTGGACGATGTTTTTGATGATGAATATGTTGAATTTGGAGTAATGATAGAGACCCCTGCTGCTGTATGGATAATAGAGGATATCTGCAAACTTGGGATTGATTTTATAAGCTTTGGAACAAATGACCTAACACAATACACTCTGGCAATTGATAGGAACAATGCTTTGGTGCAAAAGCATTATGATGAGCTGCATCCAGCAGTTCTTTCAGAGATTGCAAGAGTAATAAAAGTATGCAAGAAATATCACGTGCAGACTTCAATATGCGGCCAGGCAGGCTCAACGCCAAAGATGGCTGCATTTTTGGTAAGGCAGGGTATTGACAGCATAAGCGCAAACCCAGACGCTGTCCAGCAGATAAGGCATACAGTTGCAATAACAGAAAAAAGACTTTTATTGGATGCAGAGAGAAGGAATTTAAGACCGCAGTAGTAAAATCAAACCTTTACATTCAATTTTTTTAATTCTTTAATTAAATTTTCATAAGAAGTATAATATATTCCATGAATACCTAGCTTTGATGCAGCGTCAGAATATTCTTTTATGTCATCTATGTAAATGCACTCATCTGGCTTAATATTTAATTTTTTTAGTGCATCAAGATATATTCTTTTATCTGGTTTTGCGAGTCCAAGTTCAAAAGATAATGTAACAGAATCAAACAAAGAAAATTCTCTTAATTTTTTGATTATATAATCAAAATCAACCTTCGTTGTGTTTGAGAGTAATGCAACTTTATAATCTTTCTTTAATTTTTTAATTAAGACTGTAGTAGATGAAATTTTCTCAAAAAGTCTGTCTGTGTATTCTTTAAAAAATTCTTTTCTGGTTATTGAAAGGTTGCATTGTTCCTTTATAATTCTAAAAAAGTCTATTTCTGATATTTCTCCTAATTCAAATTTATCCTGCAATCCGGACGAAAAAATAAAATTATCAATGTATTCATAACTTTTATTAGATTTTTTGACAATTTTGTCCAAGAAGATATAATTGTCCCATTTGTGGATTACATTTCCATAATCAAAGATTATTGCTTTTATCATAAACAAATCAGATTAACAGGTTACATAAAAAGCTTTTGGAAAATTAATTTTCAATATAGAAAAATATTTAAAAAAACAAGTTTGTAATTTGCTTATGAACCGCGGAAGACCAGTCCAGAGCAAGATAAGGCAGAATATTATTGAGATACTCTATTTTTTGAAGAGTGCCTATGGGTATGATATATACAAAAAGTACATTGATATTTTTCCTGCTGTGACAATGAGGTCAATTTACTATCATCTTAAGAAAGGCCTTGCTTTAAAGGAATTCAAGATAAGCAAAATCAAAAGTGAAAAAGGCAACTATTCATGGGGGCCAGAGGCTGAAAAGATTTATTACAAGCTTGATATAAATGCAAGACCACAGATAGACAAAAGGGTTAAAAAATATTTTGAAAAAAGAAACTCTAAAAAAATCCGATAATAAACCTAATAAGGTTTTGAATAAAAGGCCATAAAACATTAATCAAAACAAGCCCTAGGAAAATAAAACTGATTACTTTCCAAATCTTGTCGCCATTTTTTTTCTTAAAGAATTTGTGCATTGCTAACTGAAGCATTCTTCCGCCGTCTATTGGGCCTAATGGAACTAAGTTAAACAATCCAATACCTAAGTTTAGAACATAAATCCAGTAAAACAATCCAACAAACCAGACAAAAATATTAGGAAGAGTTTTCCCGTATTTTTGCAATACATTTTCTTTTATTTCCTGATTCTGGGTTAAATAAATTCCAAGATAAGCCACACTTTCATTATCAGGGCTTTCAGTCAGAACAATATTATAATCTGTCACATTTGTTGTAATAACAACAGATTCACCAGGAGTTTTATTCTGCATTATCTCTGTGAAATTCTCCACAGTGGTAATCGGCATATTGTCTATGCCAATTATCAGCTCATTTTCTGTCATACCTGCTGCTTCTGCAGGAAAGGTTTCATTGCTAGGAGTAAAACCAGTTACTAAAACACCATTATAATTAAAGACAGCATTAGATACAGGAACCATAACAAGCCCCATTATAGCCAAAACAACAAGAGCAAATAGAATATTAGAAAATGGCCCTGCTGCAAAAACTGACAATTGCTGTATCTTTGGCCTTTTTCTTAGCTCTTTCTCATCTGGCTCAACAAATGCAGCTGGAATTACAGGAACTATAATATTAAGAAATGCAAGCCCGCTTGAATTTATTTTAATATTATATAATCTTGCTATAACACCATGCGAGAACTCATGGACAATTACAAGAAGGAAAATAGATATAATCCAATAAAAGAAAGGGACATAAAAAGTCCCCGCAGCCTTAAATGGGAGCACCATCATCACACCTGAAACTACTGCAGGCTTTGTAATTAGATTGTAAAAGTTAATCACTAGCATAACAGCCATTGCAACCATGCCTAAGAATCCGGCTGCAACCCCTACATATGCCAGATATTTTAACAATTTTGGATGTTTTTTGGCCATCCTATCCATTAAATCTAATCCAATCTTAGTCTTGTACATAGCAAAATAAAGGAATGGATAGAATATCTTCTGAATAATTATTTTCTTTCTGTTAACATAAAGAAACAGTAACATACAGCCTATAAATATAAAAGCGCATATAGTCTGAATATCCATCTTATTTCTTTCTAAGGGGCCTTAATGCCTTGCTATTACACTTTCTGCATTTAATCTTTCCTTGTAGAACTTTCATTATATTAGCCCTTATTTTTGTCTTGCAGTTCTTGCATACAAATATGTTGTGCATTATTCTTGCTTCTGCTTCTGGAAATTTTACCATTTTACACCTATTCTGATTTAACCTGTTTCATAATCTTGATGTTTGTAATCAACCAATAAAGTACATTAGATCCAGGAACACAATCTGCCTTCAGCTCTTCTGGTATTTCCAGATCAAAAGTTTCATATGTTTCTGCATCCATTACATTAGCCACATCCCCATGCACTGATAGGACCTGTGCAGTTTTTTTGTCAATTACAGGTGTCTGCAGCATGTCATGCCCAGGCATTACTGTTTCCCTTTTCTTGCCGTCAATAATCCCAATTGCAGTTAGTCTTACCTTTGCATGGCCGTGCTTCCCTGGCCTTGATATTTGTATGCTTGTTACCCTGCATGGAATTTCATCAAGTATTATATACCTTCCCTCTTGAACAGAGGTTGCTGCAATAAGTTTTGTTGCCATGATATTTTTACCCCATTATAATAAAGGGAAAACCAGCTATATTTATAGTTTTTGATTTTCATTAGCTGAAATGCCTACTTATGATGGAAATATATTCTACAGTTAATCTTATTCTTTTTACAAAATTCTTTTATGTTCCTTTCTTCAATATCCCAATAATTGCTATTTTTTGAATATATATCTTTGTATTTCTCTATAAGCTCAGGTTTGTTCTTTTTTAGGAATCTATAAATCTCTCTTTTTATAGATGGATAAAGATTTAGGTTTTCAAACCAATATTCATCTACAAAAGATTTGGTTTTGTTGATTAATTTTTTCCAATCTGTTATTTCCGGAAAGATTGGAGAGATAAAAAGGGCTGTTGGAATTTTGTTTTTATGAACTTCTTTCAGCGCGTTTATTCTTTTATTTGGTGACGATGACAAAGGTTCTAATTCCTTCCTTATTTTATCGTCTAAAATTGATAAAGAAAGAGCAACAATACAATCCTTGAACTTCTTAAACAAATCAATATCCCTAACTACCAAATCAGACTTGGTCATCAAACCCAAATGTGGTTGAAGGGGTATGAGCCTTTCAAGAATTTTTCTTGTGAGTCTATATTTTCTCTCAATTGGCTGATAAGGGTCTGTAACAGAGCCAATTATTATGGATTTATCTTTGTATTTATTTGTATCTTTTGGTATTAAATCAGGAGCATTAATTTTTATATCAACAAATTCGCCCCAAGGTTCTATATGGCCTGTAAATCTTTTCATGAATCTTGCATAGCAATAAATACAACCGTGCTGACATCCAATATAAGGATTTATAACAAAATCTCCTTCAGGCAGACTTGACTTTACAATAATTGACTTTACTTTGATTTCTTTAATTTTCATTGTTAATATATGATTTTTAGCTAAAATACCTTAAAAATCCTTTGCTTTTTGATTTTCTGATTAAATCCTTTATTTTCTTCTCCATTTCTTTATGGTTATTAAACTCTTTTTCTTTTTCCCTAAACTCCCTTGTATGATGATAGCTCCTGTTAGCTTTATTCTTGAATTTTATTTTTTTATGCAGCATTTCATGATAAATAATATAATCAAGAAGCTCTGGCTCTGCATCTAAAAATATCCTGCTTATACTTATTGTATCTGTGTGATAATCATAAGAGCCAAGCTTTCTTTTTGAGTTGCTTCCCCATTCAAGGTTAGATATCTCAATAAGGTTGTAGAAATATTTCTTGTTTACTCTGTTGAAAGAGCTTTCCAGTATTGGGTCTGACTTTTGTTTTGGAATTGATATATGAAGGTTCCTTATAAAAGAATTATATAAATCAATGTTTATTGTCTGTTTTTTGTCATTGAATATCTTTAAGAGAAGTGTTTGTATTAATCCAATAACAATGTCTTTGCTTATATGTCTCCACTGCCTGCTTAGGCTGAATTCAAAATTATTTTTATAATGCCTTACATTGGCATTGTATGGCTTGAATCTTGCAGAGTATTTAACCTTTACAGAATAATTAAATTCCTTGTTAGGGTAAAGCTTCTCAAAAGCCTCTTTAATTAGTTGCATTTTAAAAAAGAAATAGTCTTGCTATAATAATCTTTTTAAATCTCAGTTCTGTCAAGTTATTTGGAATGTATCAAATTATTAATAAAATTATTTGAGTTTTTTAATTACATTATACATTGTTGGGCGCATTTTGTAATTTTTCATTTCTTCTAAAGTTACCCAAATACATTTTTCAATATCACTTCCAGGTATCGCATTTCCTTTTACTGCCTTGCAATTATAGAATAATATTACAACATAGGGATATTGCTTAAATTCCGTTGGATGATCATTTTTAAGCTTTTGTTTACACAAAAGCTGTTTAACTGAAACCTCTAAATCTGTTTCTTCTTTTACCTCTCTTTTAACAGCAAAGACATATGTTTCATGGGGTTCAACTTGTCCACCTGGAAAAGCCCATAGGCCTTCATGATGTTCTCCCTTTCCTTGTTTAACTAAAAGATATTTATCTCCTTGCTTAATAATCGCAGCTACATTAACCTTTGCTTCATTTTTCATTTATGTCAAACCTCATACCTTAGAATAGCAGCTATCTTGCCAAGCTCCCTTAGTTGAATGCCCTCTCTTGTTTCTGTTGAGATTATATTGACAGTAGTGCCAAATGTTTTTGCCAGGTTTTCCATTTCCTCTATTATATTGTCATCAAGGCTTTCTGAAAGCAATAATATATCTACAGCCCCAATCTCAAGGTTTTTTTTCACTTCATCAAGGCCATAGCTGGCCATTCCTGGTTTTGTTGATAATAAATTAAAGAATTTTGCCATTATATCCTTTTCAACTGCTACCTCTTCTTTTGCCAATACATCCTGTGATTTGTCTAATAATTCCTGCAGGCCAAATTCCTCGGTATAAGATAAATCCTTTATTGCAATTATCTTGTTTTTTAATTCTGTTGTAATGTAGCCGCCTTCAACAAAATCATATTTTGTAGGGCCCGGGCCGCCAACAATTATTCCTTTAAGGTCTTTTAGTGTTAGAAATTGATTTTTTATGTATTCTGCAACCTTTTTGTAATGGTCTTTTGCAGCACCTTCTCTTATTCTTGCAAAACGGGCTGCTGAATTATGAGTAATTATTCCATTTGCTATGAAGTTTTTGTTTTTGACTGATATATCAATCATTTTTACTTTCTTATTGATTTTTTCTATCTTGTTTATCTTAATTGGAAGAATTGGATAATTGTAAATAATCTCTAATTGATTATACAGCTTTTTATCTTTAATATTAGATAAAATTGAATTTTTGAAAGTTTGTTTGCTCATCATTCTTTCATTTCTAAAAAAGTTATTAACTTTTGGGAATAATTCAAGATTATAGCCTGATTTTTCTATTAATTTCCTTATTTTTCTTCCTGAAACTATTATTTGCCTTGAATAGCTTGAATCTGATTTTTTATTAAGGATAGCATTTAATTTACTAGCTTTTTCATGAAAGCTGAAACCAATGTGTTTTTTGAACAATTGAATTGATTTCTTTTCAGTTATATCAACTGTAAATCTCGGATTATTGCTATATTTATTTGCTTTATTATCATATTCCAGCAATGAACTTAAAATAGAAAACCTTAACAGTGCAAGTTGAGTATGTTGAGCCAATTTCTTATTATTTATTCCAAGAGCAACTCCTCTTTTAATATTAACAAATCCATCTGCATCAAATAATCCCCTCAAGAAAGCTGCAACAATCCTATTATCAGATAGGAGTATTTTTTTGGGGATTTCAGAATCTAAAGCTTTCCTTATTTCCGGGAATTCTTCTTTGATTAATCTAACCAAAGGCCTGCTAGTAAATCTTATCTGATGATAGTTTTTGCTTTCTCTAAACCTATAGCTGGAATTAATTTTGAAGAATTGATTGAATTTTTTCTGGTAAGTTAACGCTAATTGTCTATTTTGCTCAAAGAAAGTAACCCTATCAGTTTCTATGCAACCATCCCCTATGAGATATCCTAAAAATTGTGCAAATTCCTTATTTAAAGTAGTTGGCAAATTTATATTTCTATACATATAAGAATGGGTATAATCTTTTAAAAATTTATCAAAATCAATATTTAACTTACTGCACAATCTTTTTAATGGCATCCTGCATGCATTTGATTTACTAAGTTCATAACGGGAGATTGTTGTTTGTGTTAAACCTGCTTCTTTTGCTAATTGCCTTTGAAGCAATCCCTTTTTTAATCTTCTTTTCTTTAGAAATTCCTGGCCTTCTTTTGTTATGATAAAAGAATTATAATATTTTTTTGAATTTATTTTTTGTATTTTTCCTTTGATGTATATTTTTTCAGGCATTATTAGATAATCTCCCTGTTTTAATTCCTCTGCAGATTTTTTAATGATTCCTTCAGAAGTTGCTACAAAAAACAAATGATCTTTAGATGATTGAATTTCTAAGCGGGGATTTTTAGTAATAATCTTGTAAATTTTATTCTTCTTTACATTCCATTTATCTATGATATTTGAATCAGAAACTGCAAAATTGTTCTTAATCATAACAGACTTGATTATATTTGGATTATGAACCATTTCAATTTTGGGAAGAGAACCATCAGATAATTGGATTAAAGATTCATTTACAAGACATTGTCCTCCAGCTCGGAATTTTCCAGGAACCTGTGAATGTGTCTTTACCAAAGGAACTATTGTTTTTCCCTTTAACAGAGCAATGTTTGCATCTCTCCTGTCCATGACAACAAGGCCATAAACCTCTTTTGTGTCAAGCATATCCCTTAATAAATCAAGGAGAAACTGCTTGTCACACCTGTATGTTCTGGTCTTTAAAGGAATTGGCGGCTCTATGCTCCATACTTTTAAATCAATCTGTCCTTCTCTTTCTGCTACATTTCCAGAGAAAACAGCCAAGCCATGCTCTGGTGTTTTCTTAAATAAGCGCAAGTGCTGGACCATTCTTTCAAGGCCATCTATAACATTCCTTCTTGTTGTGGCTGACTTTATGTTGGATGCAGTCCCCTGCTCTTGTTTAAGATGATTTATTATCTTGTTTAAGTCATATCCTATAGGTATATATACTGTAATAAGCTCTGTGTGCGGCCTTCTGAATACCTCGAGCTTCTTAATAAATTTCTTTAGTTCATACCTTTGTTTTTCAGTTAGTGCCATAGTTATAAAGAATTAGAGGCAATATATAAAATTTTGGTAAATATGATTCTTAAAATAGAATGTGTATAATTAACTAAATTTCAGCTAGGATTCTTTCTGGTGCTTCTGTTGGTTCCTCACTAGTTTTCTCCATTTAAACAAAATTCAACTAAATCTTGTGTTACATCCCCTGCTTCATTTGGCAGGATTTCAATTACAGCTATTCCTGCCCCATTTGATAATGTGAATGCATTACCTGTTCCCAAGAGTTCAGTTAGTTCACCATTTACCACAAACTGAACGTGATAAGGATATATATTTGTGGTGATTATTGGCTTGACATCATAATCAATACCCTTAATTGTGTAAGTTTTTAATTCTCCATCAGCTAGCGTATTTATCATATCACAAATACATGCTCCATCACTACAGCCATTTGGACAAGTATATTCAATGCCTTTTCCTCCATTTTCATCACAATAATATTCATTAAGAACCTTACCTTCAGGATCTGACATACACACATCATCATCCCTAACACCATTCTCATTTATAGTATATCCTTTAACATAATAATCTTTTCCACCATCAGAGTCTGTGCATATGGTAGTTTCTATATCACATATACTCACATCAATCCAGTCTGTGATATATGATTCTATTGACAAGCTATCAGAATATTGGGGAATAATCTGAAACCTTACATTTCCTGTGTAATAAGCTGCACAACCACTTGATTCCAGGTTATAATAAAAATATCTCTCTTTGGTGTTGGATATATCCTCCACGCACTTGCCATCTTCTACTTCATCTTTATTTTCATCATAAAAAGGGATAATTTCATAAGATACTGCTTTTTCATCCTTATCCCATGATAGGGTTATGTAAGGGCATTCAAGTTTCCATTGAAGCCCCTCTTCAATATCTGAATCAAGCTTACAGGACTTGCTAATTGGAGAATAATGTGTTTCTTGCGGGCAGTATGCACAGCATTTTATGTATTCACTATGATCACTATCCATGTTTAATTCCAAGCACCACTCATCACCTTTTTCAACTTCATAAGATTTCCATGTACCATTATCTGTGTCTAAATCAATACGTTCATCTATACATACTGAATAGCCAGATAGATACTCTGGATTACTCCCGGGATCACCAAGATAACTAGTAGAACTAAAAGGCAAACCAGTAACATTTTCACAAGAGTTTTTGTTATCCACTCCTGGGAGGAGCTCAGAAGTAGAATCGTTTTCTTCCCCATCATATTCAGGAATCTCAGCAGGTGATTGAGTATAATTTAAATAAATTACGCCAATAACAATAGCAACAATAAGAAGAATAGGCCAGTAACTAGAAAGCCAACCTATTATTCCTGCTCCTATTGCCCCTTTTTTATCTTTCATAAACTTCATATTATACCCTCTCCAATTAATTCATTAAATTTTGATAATATTAATCTCTTTAATTTTGTATATAAACTTGTATATAAATGTTTGTTTTCAGTTGTTTTTTATTATTATTCTGATTCTCTGATTACATCAATTTTAAGTTCCTGCCAGTCATAATATTGCAAATTATCTTTTTCCCTTGCATAAACCTTAATATTAACATAACCATTATCAAAATCAGATTGTTTTACATGATATGGCAAATCAGGCTCATAAGTAAAATCAATCACATCCTCATCAGGGTCATCTGCTTTTGGATTTATCTGGTTCTTTATATGCTCCTCTGTTAGCACAGCATGAACAAAATTTAATGTAATGCTTGGAGTACTAATCCAATGCAAAGCAGGATACCTGTTCTCTCTGGCAAACTGGAATGTATAAGGCTCGGCATAAAGCATTGAGTTATTGTCTTTTACTATGATTATATCATCATAAATGTTTATACTACTAAGAATATTCTCAATTTTTCCAACAGATATATCATTATTGCTTGCATTAGTAATATTAAATAAAATATCTGTGGTATCTTTATTTATGATAAAATCAGTAAAATTATAAACCTTTTTTAGCCTTATCTGGGGATTTGTGTAAAAATAACTGACATTGGTTATTGTGTTTGTTATAGTCTTTTTTATACCCAAGGGATATTCTAAAAATGCAATTACATCATTCTCACCAATTATAACAGAAACATTAATCTTGCCCTCATCTATTTCAAAGCCCTGCTTATCAAAGATTGTTAAATTAATGTTTTCCTGTAGATAGTTGGTTATAAATTCCATAAGCTGGAACTGTATTGACGGGCTAGAGCCATTTAATGGTGGCAGATTACTAGTTCCAAAAAATCCACCAAAAGACCCTTTTTCCCCTGATTTTGGAAAATGGGGATATGGATAGTAATACCAAGGATAATATTTTGGTTTATAAAAATAATAGTTAAAAAGATTATTATTCTGCTTGTGTATGTTATAAAAAACCTTATTGTCCTTATAATAAATAAAGTCATTATCCTCTTCTATTGGGTCTGGTATAGGACCGCCCTGGCTTTGATAAATATAGCCGCCCTGCATTCCAATAAATAAAAGACCTTTCTTTGCAGCATCATCAAGCTGTGTTGTTACATAGTTTGTTATTGGCCTTGCTTCTTTTGGTATCTTTTGGGCCCTTACAATCTCTTGCATGCCTATCTCTTTTTCAGTTGTGCCCCTGAAATAAAACAAGAGAATAGCTGAAAAAAGAATAATAATGCCTAGAATTATATATACT
>Ga0268278_1001159_pt1 | contig 16009 bp, 10 predicted proteins | sample saktaG_3_FD_190135 | JGI IMG/M metagenome (GOLD analysis project Ga0268278, IMG submission 190135) | Saline water microbial communities from Sakinaw Lake, British Columbia, Canada - sak_2010_1_5_55m | ecosystem: Environmental > Aquatic > Non-marine Saline and Alkaline > Saline ... | reverse complement strand
GTGAAACTACAGGGCAAAGTTTATGACAACTTGCCTGCTTTTTCAATCCTTTCATGAGTTGCACTTACTACTTGAATTCAGGTTTGGAACAACCCTGCAATATCAGGGACAAAGTGCTGCTATTGACTTCACGAAGGATGATTTTTCTAAAGCATTGAATTCTTCTGTAAGCATTAGTATTCCGCTGTTTGCCGGATTGAAGAACAGCGCGAAATATCAGCAGGCAAAAATTGCTGTTAAGGAAAGCGATCATCAATATGAACAATTAAAACAGGGAATCACACTGGAAGTAAAAGGCGCTTATTTAAAGATGAAAGAGGCCCTTGAAAAAGTCCAGACCCAACAGAAAACTGTTGAACAGGCAAAGGAAGCAAGACGACTGGCCCGCTTACTTTATTCCGAAGGTTCCAGTACACAACTTGATGTACTGAATGCCGGTCTGGCCGTTCAGCAGGCACAGATGAATTACCAACAATCTTTATATGAATATAATGTTGCCTTAGCCAACTTGAAAAAAGCAATCAACCAGTCATAGGAGCATCAAATGAAATTAAAATACCAACATCTGATAACTATTGCATTTCTGGGAGTTCTACTCATCTTTAATAATTGTGGAAAACAGAAAAACGATACAAGCACCAAAGAAAAAGAAATTTTCCCGGTAAGAACTGTTACTGTTGAAAAAGGAAGTGTTGAAAGTAAAATCGCTTATCTTGGAAACCTTGAAGCCTATAAAGAAGTCCACGTTTATTCAACGATTCCCACCCGAATTACGGAATTGAAAGTTGATGTGAATAACTGGGTAAATGCAGGTGATGTTTTGGCCGTTGTCGAAAATTTAAAAATCAAGCAGGGCGTGCTTCAAACGGAAGCCGGTTTGAAATCTGCTCAGGCACAATATGATAATGTGACAACTGAGTGGCAACGCATCCAAAAATTATATGAGCAGAATGCCGTCAGTAAATCACAGTATGATGCAGTTAAAACACAGAAAGAAGCCGCCGAAGCCATGGTTAACCAGGCAAAAGCAGGGATGAAATCTGCCAAAGAACAGATGAATGACAGTTACATCAAAGCGCCAATCACCGGTATTATTTCGGCCCGTAATTTCAATATTGGTGATCAAACTTCTCCGCAATTCCCGGTTTTTACTGTCGTACAGATGAATAAAATTAAAATTATGATCGATATTGTTGAAGCCCAGATAAGCCAGATCCAACAGGGACAGAAAGCATATATTAAAGTCGATACCTATCCCGGCGAAGTATTTATCGGAAAAGTAGATAAGAAATATCCGACGATTAATCCCATGACTCGCACAGTCAAATGTGAAATCGTGATTGATAACTCTGATCTGCGATTAAAACCCGGTGGTTTTGCACGGGTCGAAATCGTGGTTGATCAGCATAAAAATGTCGTAGTCATTCCAAAACATGCAATAATTGAAAAAACATCGCTGGAATACCTGGGTGGCGAAATCAGAAACAATCGGATAATTATTGATAAATTTGTTTTTGTGGTCAAGGATTCCTTAGCGCTGATGCGTGAAATTCAGACTGGACTCGTCAGTAGTAACGATGTCGAAGTTCTTTCCGGGCTAATGCAGGGTGAAAAAATCGTGACAATTGGTCAGTTTGACATCTCGGATTCCACACTGGTTAATATCGTCGAGGAAGGGAACTAAGCATGAAGATATCAAGAATTGCAATAAATCGAGGCGTCACCTTTGCAATGATTTACATCATTGCAATTGGTTTTGGTTTCTTCGGGCTGAGCCAATTGAAGCTAGATCTTTATCCGGACATAACCTTCCCGATGATTGGAATAATGACTGATTATCCCGGTGTTGGTCCGGAAGATATCGAAAATTCTATCTCCCGTCCGCTTGAAAAAACCGTCGTCAGTGTTGAAAATCTGGAAAAAATTACCAGTTGGTCAAAATCAGGTTCATCGACATTGCTGCTGGAATTTAACTGGGGCACGGATATGGACCAGGCGGAGATTAATGTCCGGAAAATGATCGATTTTGTCAGAGGATACCTTCCCAATGAAGCCTCCGATCCGATGACATTTGCCTTTAACCCTTCAATGCAGCCAATCATATTTTTTACTGTCAGTTCCGATAAACTCGGAATGGCCGAGTTACGGAAACTAGTGACTGACCGGGTTGAACCGGCATTAGAACGTATTGACGGCGTTGCTTCAGCAGGCACTTCCGGTGGTTTACAGCGTCAGATACGGGTTCTCGTTGATCCCCGAAAAGTTGCTGCTCATGGTGTATCTTTAAGTACAATCATCCAGACACTTGGAATGGAAAATCTGCAGATTCCCGGTGGTCTCGTGGATGATGAATATACCGAATATGCTGTCAGGACATACGGTGAATATGAAACCGTTGATCAGATACGCAATACCGTCATCGGCTCAAAGGCAGGTTCACCGATTTATCTGAAAAACGTTGCTGAAGTCATCGATGGCTATAAGGAGCAGACGGAAATCGTCCGCAATAATGGTGTTCCCGCACTGTTTATGTTTTTACAGAAACAATCGGATGCAAATACCGTTCAGACCGCTTCAGCAGTATTGAAAGAACTTCCCAAAATTGCAGAGGATATCGGGCAGGGAGTATCATTTAATATCATCTGGAACCAGTCTGATTTTATTATAAATTCCGTCAGTAATTTATCTAATACTGCCATTCAGGCGTTTTTTCTGGCATTTTTAGTTCTGCTTTTCTTTTTACGGCATTTTCGCAGCAGCCTGATTGCCGCTATTTCAATTCCTGTTTCGATCCTGATTACATTTTTTGTCATGAGTCAGTTGGGTTTAACATTAAACATTATTTCAATGGCGGGACTGGCGCTGGCTGTGGGAATGTTGATTGATAATTCCATCGTTGTGCTGGAAAATATCTTCCGGCATCGGGAAATGGATAAGGATATCAGAACAGCGTCCGATGACGGTACCACTGAAGTTGGTGTTGCCATTATAGCATCGACATTGACAACACTGGCGATTTTTGTGCCGATTTTCTTTGTACCCGGAATCGCCGGTGTAATGTTCAAAGATATGGTCATCGCGATTGTTACCTCATTATCTGTTTCATTACTTGTGGCTTTGACACTAATTCCACTTTTAACATCCAGATTACTTGGAAATGAAAAAAAGCAAAGCCGTTGGAAATTCCTGCGAAAAATTGATAATGGCATTGGTAATTTTTTAAATAATATGGAGAGAGGATACGTCCGCCTCCTGAATTGGTCGCTGGGGCATAAAAAAATAGTATTGATAGCAATTTTGGTCCTTTTTGTAGGAACCTTCTTTATTTTCTCATCAGTCGGCGGTGAATTTATGCCCAAGACTGATCAGTCTTTCATTACCCTGACAGTTCAGCGAGAAACACGGGCATCTCTGACGACAACGGATAAAACCTTCAAACAGATCGAGGAAATTGTCTTTGAAGAAATTCCCGAAGCAACCAATGTCCAGATCAGTTTCGGGATTGGTGAAGGCTGGGCAGCCATGTTTGGGACCGGATCAAACCGGGGTGAAATTAATATCAGTATTCCCGATGTGAAAGATCGTGATCGCAGCAGTGATGAAATTGAAGCATCATTGCGAAAAAGATTCAAGAATATACCTGGTACAAAAGTGACGATGCAATCAGGCTCACCCTTTGGCAGTGGTGGTGATGTTACCATAAAAATTTTCGGTTTTGATGGAAAAATCGCTACAACATTGGGAGATGAACTGGAAGCCCGCATGGAAAATATTGACGGGGTTGTTGACGTAACTAAAAGTTATAACCAGCCCAAACCGGAATACCAGATTCGGATTGACAGGGACCGTGTTTCTGCACTGGGATTATCGGTTTACCAGGTAGCCACGACGATTGAGACTGCCGTAAAAGGTAAACTGGCAACGAAATTCAGAGAAGGTGGGGAAGAGTATGATGTCATCATTCAGTTGGATGAAAAATACAGGCAGTCAAGTACAGACCTGGAGAACATCTATATTACTTCTGTGACCGGCATTCAGGTTCCTCTTAAGAATGTTGCCGCGATTGTTCCGGGTGAAGCGGCTGCTCAGATTGACCGGGAAGATCAGGAACGGATGGTCAGCGTTTCTTGTACCGTCTCCGGCCGGGATTTACAATCCGTTGTCGCAGATATTCAGGCTGATCTGAAAAAAATGAATTTCCCGCCAAGTTTCCGCTGGGAAATCGGCGGAGCCGCAGAAGATATGCAGGAATCGTTCATGTATCTGGGAATTGCAATCATTATTGCTATTTTTTTGGTCTATATGGTTATGGCATCGCAATTCGAATCGCTGCTGGATCCCTTTATCATTATTTTTACGGTACCTCTTGCAATTGTCGGTGCAATCTGGGGACTGTTCCTGACAGGGACAACCTTGAGTGTCACGTCGCTGATCGGAATGGTGCTCTTGGTTGGAATTGTGGTAAATAATGGAATTGTGCTCGTCGATTATATCAATCAGCTTCGCGAGAAACACGGACACGATCTCTGGGTAGCGATTCTGATTGGCGGCAAGCGGCGGATGCGTCCGATTCTTATGACGGCATTGACGACTATTCTGGCAATGGTTCCCATTGCTTTGGAATTAGGTTCCGGCGCAGAACTCTGGGTTGGGATGGCAAGAGCGGTTATTGGTGGATTAACTGCTGCAACGGTTCTGACACTGATTCTGATCCCAATCATTTACCTGTTTTTTGAACAGATATCCCTGAAACGGGCAATGAAGAAACATAAAATCGAGATGAAACCTATCGGAATACCCGAGGATTTTGACATTTCAACAATCGAATAGTAGTAATTAAAAAATAGAAGAGCCTCTTGAGTTTAGATCTCGGGAGGCTTTTTTTATTCGGTAATTTTTTTCAATTCGCCTTTGACAAATGTCATCATAACATTAAAATCGTTATCGAATACAACTACATCCGCATCTTTACCCGGAATAAGCGAACCGGTTACACTTTGACGGTTAATAACATTGGCTGGGTTGATACTAGCCATGCGAATAGCATCATGTAGTGGAATACCCATTTCATATAAGTTTTGAACACCTTTAATCATTGTTAGCGCTGAACCTGCAATGGTCCCATCGGATTTTCGTTTAAACAAACCGTTATCAAGTAAAACCTCTTCATTGTTGGCGATTAAAGTTCCACTTTTCAAACCTGTCGGTTTTAATGCATCCGTTACTAAAACAACTTTATGAACTGGTTTGACACGCAATAAAAGTTCTATAATTGCCTTATGAACATGAAAACCATCTGCGATTACTTCACAAGATACATTTGCATGGATCATAATGGCACCAACAACACCCGGATCCCGATGGTGTAATCGACGCATGGCATTGAAAAAATGCGTCGAATGTAAAATCCCAGCCTGGAATCCTTCAAGCATGTTTTCATAGGTTGCATTGGAATGTCCTGCCGATACAACAATACCGCTTTTCCCAGCCAGAATCGCTAATTCGTGCATATTTTTCAGTTCTGGCGCAACCGTCATTATTGAAATATGTCCTTCAGCAGCATCCAGGTATTTTTTCATTAAATTAATGTCCACGTTCTTCATGTATTTCCCGGTCAGGACACCGGATTTTTCCGGTGAGACGAAGGGACCTTCAAGGTGCATACCGTAAATCTTAGCACCGGGTTCTTTGCCAATTGCAGCGACAACAGCTTTAATCGATTTAAGAAAATTATCGTCGGGTTGGGGATAGAGCGTCGGACAAAATCCTGTCACACCGTAGTCAAGTAGGGCTTTTGACATTTCCAAAATAGAATCTGGATTTCCGTCAGCCGTATCAAATCCGTTCACTCCATGAATATGAGTATCAATGAAACCGGCTGAAATATTTGCTCCATTCAAATAAAATAGCTGAGCATCACGGGGAATCTGACGTTTTTTAAATCTCTCATTTGAGATGACATCTTCGATTTTACCATCCTGAATGAGTACCGTGCTTTTAGGCAGTACAGTGATGCCTGTGTACACCGTTGCATTATGTAGACAAATCATGCTCATGATAAACCCTCATTTTTCATGCCATAATTTGACAAATATTAAAACCAATAAAAAGTAATAAAACAATCCAATATCGTCTACAAATTGCTACTATTTCTATCCAATATCCTTTATATTGTTGGGAATAATAATGAGGTTATTATGAGAAATGTATTAATTATCTGTATGATCATCATCGTATTGGTGCCGGTTCTAGTGAATGCCCATTGTGAAATACCCTGTGGTATATATGGTGATGAAATGCGCTTTGACATGATCAATGAACATATTGCTACCATTGAAAAATCCATGACCATGATTAGCAAATTATCAGCAGAAAAAGAAATTGACTATAACCAGTTAATTCGTTGGGTAGACAATAAAGAAACCCACGCTGACCACATTCAGGAAATCGTATCCCAGTACTTTCTAACTCAACGGGTAAAACCTGTTGATAAAAATGATAAAGCCAAACTGTTGGTTTACCAGCAGCAACTGGAGTTATGTCATCAGTTATTGATATTATCGATGAAAGCAAAACAGAGCACTGACATTGAAATAATTCATAAATTGGAGTCAACATTAGATGAATTCTGGAAAGCCTACTTTGGCCCGAACAAAGAGAGACACACCCATTAATTGGAAAGGGATAAACCCATGATGAATATTGTAAAACCGGCATTGGTATTGTTATTTGTAATAATGCTTATCAGCTGCAGCTCATTGTATTACCTTGAAGTTGTTGACAGTAATGCACTTGGAACATCTCCAAAATATGTCTCAAATCGTTCTATTCAGTCTTTTCGATCTCAGGTCAACAACATTGTCAGTACACCCCATTTTCAGACGGCTATTATCGGTATTCATATCGAAGATTATACAACTCAGGAAATATTGTATTCCCTGAATCCTCACACATTGTTAATGCCTGCAAGCAATATGAAATTATTCACGACCACATCTGCGCTGGCGCTTCTTGGCCCGGATTATCAGTATAAGACATCGCTATTTATGGATGGAATAATTGAAAATGGCATTTTAAACGGCAATTTGATTCTCAGAGGTTCCGGTGATCCAACTATTTCTGGACGATATAACAATGGTAACAGACTGGAACTGTTTCAAAATTGGGCTGATACATTGAAAACACTGGGCATTCGAGAAATAAACGGAACTATTATCGGCGATGACAATCTGTTTGATGATATTGGCCTAGGATATAGCTGGGCCTGGGATGATCTGTCGTATTATTATGCCGCACAGGTTAGTGCACTTTCGTTCAACGATAATTGTGTTGATCTGTTTATCATTCAAAATGATTCCATTGACGGAATACCGCGATTATATACCGAACCTGATATGAATTATCTCGAGATAAAAAACGATCTGATTACTGTATCGGCTGATTCATCAACTCGCATTGATTTTTACCGGACTCCCGGAACAGAATCGGTTACTATTTTCGGCACAGTGAAAGCCGGAAAAGATACAATCGAAGAATGGATAACTGTTGATAATCCGACAAATTATACATTATCAGCATTTCAATTTACATTGGAACAAAATGGCATAAGTATCAATAATATAAGCGATATAGACGAATTACCTCTACTAAAACCGGATTATGAAAATTATACTCCGGTTGCAATGCATTCATCCATTCCATTATCGGAAATTATCCGTACGGTCAATAAAGTGAGTCAAAATTTTTATGCCGAACAGCTTCAAAAAACAATGGGTGTTGAATTTTTTAACGAAGGCAGTTCAAAAAAAGGCGTCGAGGCAGAAAAACAGTGGTTCACACAAATTGGCTTGAGCCCAGATGATATTTTTATCGTCGACGGTTCAGGCTTATCACGTCAGAATCTCGTCACTACTTACCAGATTGTAACCATTTTACGGGGTATCCGTAACGATCCCAATTACCATATATTCTATGATTCACTTCCAATTGGCGGTTTAGACGGTACACTAAAAGGCCGTTTGAAGGGCTCAGAGGCTGCTGGACACGTATTTGCAAAAACCGGGTACATAGGCCGGGTCCGGGCACTTTCTGGCTTTGTCCGGGCTAAAAACGGCCACGAATACATATTTTCAATCCTGGTTAATCATTATCCGGTTCCGACCAGTGTCGTGAATAATATGCAGGATCAAATCGTTACGCTTTTGTATAATTTGGATTACTGATGTCTAAATTCCCGGAATCTGTTCTTCAAAAAGTCAAAAATGCACCGGTGGATCCAGGGTGTTATCTGTTCCGGAATGATCAAAATAAAATAATCTATATCGGCAAAGCGAAGCATTTGCGGAACCGGGTTAAAACGTATTTCAGTGCCAATAAATCGCACGATCCTAAAACTCAGAGTATGGTCAAAAGGATTCGGGATATCGAATTTATCGTTACCCATTCCGAAATTGAAGCACTGATTCTTGAGAACACATTAATCAAGGAAAACAAACCGCGATACAATATTTTTCTTCGTGACGATAAGACATTTCCCTATGTTCGCATTACCAATGAGCATTTTCCGCGTATTCTTATAACCCGAAAATTGATCAATGACGGATCAAAATATTTCGGTCCTTATACTGACTCCCGGGCAATTCGGGAAATCCTCCGGATTATTAAAAAAGTATTTACCGTCAGAAATTGCCATTACAGGCTTGATGTAAATACGGTCACTTCGAAAAAGGTCAAACTGTGCTTACAATACCACATCCATAACTGTGAAGGTCCTTGTCAACAACTGATTTTCGAAAAAGATTATAACCACATGATCGAACACATAGAATCGTTTCTGAACGGAAAATCCAATGACGTGATCGCGTATTTGCATGAAAAAATGGCTATTGCATCACAACAATTACAGTTTGAAATTGCCGCTCGCTACAGAGATAATGTCGGTCTTTTAAAACGGTATTTTCATAAACAATCGGTTGAGTTTACCGATTTTAAAGACAGGGACTTCATCAGCCTGATCACCCGAGAGGATTCCGGTGCCGTCGTTGTCTTACGCGTCAGGCAGGGAAAAATGCTCAGCAAAGATACCGTTTTTCTGGAACAGGTTTTCAATATTGCTGAAAATGAGATTATGCGTCTTTTTATTCAGCAATATTACAACCAATCTCAATTAATTCCTTCGGAAATTGACGTTAATGTATACCCGGCGGAACAGGAAATTCTCCAGGAATGGTTGTCCGGAATGCATGGCAAATCCGTTAAAATCACCCGCCCGGCTAAAGAGGAAAAGCTACGGCTGATTCGTCTCGCAGAAAAAAATGCGACAGTGCAGATACAGGAACTAATTGCAAAGAAATCAAGAAAGGTGGATTTCATCCCAAAATCACTTTTACAATTACAACTTGATCTGAACTTATCTGAAATCCCACGTCGAATAGAAGCATTTGACATTTCCAATATTCAGGGAAAATACGCCGTAGGATCACTGGTGACATTCTATAATGCCAGTCCGCTCAAGAGCGAATATCGACGATACCGGATCAAAACCGTAAAAGGTATTAACGATTTTGCCATGATGCAGGAAGTTGTGCGGCGCCGTTATACCCGTCAGATCGAGGAGAAAAAAACTCTTCCGGATTTAATTGTTATCGATGGTGGCAAGGGTCAATTGGCTATTGCGAAAGTGGTGATGGATGAACTGAATCTTCCTTCAATTCCGATCATTGGGCTGGCTAAAAAACTGGATGAGGTGTTTTTACCCGATCAAGCTGAGCAGATTGTACTGCCAAGAAACAGTATTGCCTTGATTCTCCTGCAACGCATTCGTGACGAAGCCCATCGGTTTGCTATTACTTATCATCGCAATTTACGAGGAAAAAATGAATTGGGCTCAATTCTCGATCAAATTCCTGGACTGGGTTCTGCAAAGAAAAAAACCTTATGGAATTATTTTGAAACAATAAAAAAGATGCGTTCCGCTTCCGTAGAAGAATTATGCAAAGTTGAGGGAATCGGACCAAAATTGGCTCAAACCATTTGGGATTTCATGCATCACGGATAGCTGTGTTTTTTTCAATTTATTGCTGTATTTTTGCCAAAAGATGATGAAATTAGCCTGCGTTTATTAAGAACAAGAAAGCATTGATATAATAGTTGGAGACTTAATGATTAAAATTCGGGAACCGAAAGTTACACTGGAACTGGCCATTGAACACGGTTTAAATAAAGAAGAATGGGAAAAAATACTGGATATTCTCGGTCGTGAGCCTAATTATACCGAGCTGGGTGTTTTTTCTGTCATGTGGAGTGAACATTGTAGTTATAAAAATTCAATTGCAATGATAAAAACATTACCCCGTTCCGGCAAGCGATTGCTGGTTGGCGCCGGTGAAGAAAATGCCGGTCTCGTCGATATTGGTGATGGTCTGGCAATTGCATTCAAAATCGAAAGCCATAATCACCCATCGGCAATCGAACCATTTCAAGGTGCTGCAACAGGTGTGGGAGGTATTCTGCGTGATATTTTCACAATGGGCGCTCGACCAATCGCTTCGCTTAATTCACTACGCTTCGGTCCATTGTCCATTCCCCGGAACCGGTATCTCTTTGATGAAGTCGTCAAAGGCATCGCACATTACGGAAATTGCATGGGCGTTCCAACGGTGGCGGGTGAAGTTTATTTCGATGAATGTTATACCGGCAATCCATTGGTAAATGCCATGACAATCGGTTTGGTGAAACATGACCGGGTCGCCAGTGCTATTTCCAAAGGTAAAGGCAATACTGTCATGATTGTCGGCTCTTCCACGGGACGTGATGGCATCCATGGCGCTACATTTGCATCAGTAGAATTAAGTGAAGAATCTGAGGAAAAACGTTCATCCGTACAGGTCGGTGATCCGTTTACCGAGAAATTATTACTTGAAGCAACACTTGAACTGGCCCGCAAAGATTATCTCATCGGCGTTCAGGACATGGGCGCTGCCGGCATTGCGTGTTCGACCTCGGAAATGTCTGCCAAAGGCAAAAGCGGAATGGTACTGGATCTAAGTAAAGTGCCTATGCGGGAACCGGGAATGATTCCCTATGAAATATTGCTTTCGGAATCCCAGGAACGCATGCTGGTTGTTATTCGACATGGTTTTGAAAAAGAGGTCAAAGAGATTTTCGACAAATGGGATTTGAATTGTATCGAAATTGGTTCTGTTACTGATACGGCCAATCTTGATCTCTTTATGAAGGGTAAAAAGGTCGGATCAATTCCTGCATGGCATCTTGCTTTGGGTGGCGGTGCTCCGGTATATCTGCGTGAAACAAAAGAACCGGAATACCTGAATAAATTACACTCAATGGATTTAAAAGAAATTCCTGAACCCAAGGATTATAACGACACTTTATTAAAAATCATGGCGTCTCACTCGATTGCCGATAAATCCTGGGTATATCGTCAATATGATCATACTGTCCGAACAAATACAGTGATTCCGCCAGGTGGTTCGGCTGCCGTAATCCGGATCAAAGGTACCAACAAGGCAATCGCAACCAAAACCGATGGAAATGGACGGTACACATACCTGAATCCCTATCGTGGTGGTGCCATTGCGGTAGCTGAATCCGCCAGAAATGTCGTTTGTACCGGCGCAAAACCGATCGCTATAACGAATTGTTTAAATTTTGGTAATCCATACGATCCGGAAATCTATTATCAATTCAAGCAAGCGATTCTTGGAATGGGTGATGCCTGCCGCGCATTCAATACTCCTGTAACGGGCGGTAATGTCAGCTTTTACAATGAATCTCCCGACGGTGCGATCTATCCAACGCCCGTTGTTGGTATGGTCGGACTCATCGAAAACCTGGACCATGTTACCACATCTCATTTTAAAAGCGATGGCGACTTCATTATTATGCTGGGAACTTTGAAAGGTGAGCTTGGGGGTAGTGAATATTTGAAAGTTGTCCACAATATGGTTGCCGGCGATACACCGACAATCGACCTGTCCTTTGAAAAACGGGTCCATAATGCCTGTCTGGAAGCTATTCGTAACGGAATCGTCAATTCTGCCAATGACATTTCCGATGGTGGATTAGCCGTTGCGATTGCGGAATCCTGCATAAATAATCCTGATAAACCGATGGGCGCTTCAATCTTTATTTCCCGTAAACAAAGAGACGATGAAATCTTTTTCGGCGAAACTCAATCGGTAATTATTCTTTCGATATCAGAAAATCATTTACTCGATATGGAACGAATTGCTGCCAAGAACATTGTGCCCTGTTTTACAATCGGCCGCGTTAAAAACAATAATCGATTAAAAATGAATGATTCGATCGATATTTCACTTGATGATCTGAAAAATGTATATACAAATGCAATTCCTGATATGATGAAAGTGACTGTATAGAAACAACCATGACCAAAGTAGAAAAAGCATTTTTTGAAGAAATTATCAGTGCGCGTCGTTGGCTCCATGAGAATCCTGAACTGTCTTATAAAGAGCATGCCACTACAAAATATATCCAAGAAAAGTTACAAGAATGGAATCTTGAGTTAAAACACTTCAGTTCTCTTAAAACCGGCGGCTATGTGGATGTGGGAAAAGGGAAGAAGCCAATGCTCGGATTCCGGGCAGATATTGACGCACTTCCGATTATTGAAAATGCCGGGCATTCAATCAAATCAAAAAACAATGGTGTTATGCATGCCTGTGGGCATGATTTCCATGCAGCGATCGGTCTGGGATTGGCAAAATATTTTTCACGACATCCCGATGAGTTGAATGGTAAACTAAGAATCCTATTTCAACCTGCTGAAGAGATATGTCCTGACGGGGCTTCGCACATACATAAAGAACCGCTATTTGACAATATGGTTGGAATTTTTGCAATACATGTTGATCTTCGGTTCAACAACGGCGGAATTGCCATCAAACAGGGAACAGCCTGCGCTTCTTCGACACTCCTTAAATTAAAATTTATCGGCCCTGGCGGTCATACTTCAAGACCCCATGATACGGTTGATCTAATTCGTGTAACATCACTGTATATTAGTCAGTTAAATGGATACCTTAAAACAATTATTGATAGCCGGGATGATTTTACCCTGGTTTTTGGTAGCATTCATGGCGGCCAGTATCATAACATCATTCCATCAGAAGTTTCAGTTACCGGTACTCTTAGAAATTTTGACAATAATGTGCTAAAAGTACTACTGGAAGGCATTCGGGAATTCAGTAATAATTTTGCAACTCTTTATAAATGCCAAATCGACGTCGATATTCCAAACAGCACTCCGGCAATTATTAATGATTCAAAGATGTATTCCGACTTGGTACGGTTCAGTAAAGAAAATGGATATGGTTCGCGACTTGTAGAAATGGAAAAACCATCCATGGGCGCTGATGATTTCGCCTATTATCTGAGAAAAGTTCCAGGGTTATACTTTCAGGTCGGCGCAGAAGGCAGTGGTAGCTCGCATAGCAGCGATTTTATTCTGAGTGATGATTTAATTGAGCCTGCTGTGGATTTCATTGTCAATTTTATTAGATATTTTCTAAACCAATCCCTTCATGAATAGCATTTATTTTTATGAAAATTGTCGTTACTGATTCAGGTTTTGGCGGTTTAGGTATAGCAGCCCGATTATATGAGTCGCTAAAATCACACAATTCTATGGAAACAATGGATATAATATTTGTCAATGGCCTTCCTGACGAAAAGTACGGTTATAATTCCATTTTAGATGAAAAATTAAAAATCAACATTTTTAATAATCTTCTTGTCAACATTAATCAAAAATTGAAACCTGATTTAATCGTTATTGCCTGCAATACTTTGAGCGTCCTACTTAAAAAAGCCGGGATTTATCCGCAAATAAAAGATTATACTATTGATATCATTGAGTTTGGAACAGAAATAGTAATTCAAAATCATAGATCCGTTTACAGTGCACTATTGTCTATTTTAGGGACAAAAACAACGATTGATTCAGAGGTTCACCGAAGTTATTTTCAAAAATATCCTTGTATTTTCAGTAATGTTTTAGCTATTCCATGTACGGAATTAGTAACGGCAATTGAAGATGATTTTGAAAGTATGAAAGCAAAATCTATTATAAAATCTTGTGTAAATAAAATAGGTATGAGATTCGTAGATAGTAATTATTCAAAGCTTTTTCTGATTTTAGCCTGTACTCATTTTCCATATGTCGAACACATTTTCAGACATTATCTGGAAAAATCAAATGTTCCTTACGAAATCATTAATCCGAATTATTTCATGATAAAATCTATTGAAAATATATTTAGAGATCGTTTTAAGACGTTTCCGAATGTACCGGGGAAGATTAAAATCTCGATTATAAGTAAAACAGTTATTACGAATCAGAAAATAAAGTCTATCACAATTCTAATTAAAAACATTTCCGAAGATACAATTACTGCATTGCATGACTACAGATACATACCTGACTTTTTTTCAACAGGAAATTTCACAAATTCATAGAACAACAGTAAAACCCCAAGTAATTAGATATAAAGAATATAGCCAAATAACGTTATGCATAAGATATATTATGTAAACTATTAATACTATTTCAAAGGGCGACCAATTTTACCTGTATCGCCCTTCTCTATTCACTGTTTATCTGATTACAAAACTTACGATCTTATTTTTAATGACAAATTGCTTGATTATTTTTTTGCCTTCCAGGAATCGTTTTACATTTTCAATATCTTTTGCCGCAGATATACAATCATCATCATCGGAATCTCTTTCAATTTCAAAATTTCCCCGAACTTTTCCATTGATCTGCACGGCCATTTTTACATTATCCTCTTTCAGATACTTTTCATCCCAATCCGGCCAATCTGTATAGGATAATTCTTTATGATTACCCAGTCTTTCCCAGATTTCTTCGGTGATATGCGGTGCATAGGGATTCAGTATCTGAATAAATATTTTAAGTACTGACAATGGTTTTACATCAAGTTTAATAATTTCATTTATAAAAATCATAAACTGTGAGATTGCCGTATTAAAATGTAAATTTTCAGTATCTTCCGATGCTTTTTGAATCGTTTTATTTAATAATATTAATAACGATTGATCGAGTTCGACGTCCAGAATATCACTGTTTAATTGATCATTCTCATCGAAAAAAAGATTCCAAACACGATTTAAAAAGCGGAAAATCCCATCGATGCTGGATGTGCTCCAGGGTTTTGTTCGGGTTAGTGGCCCCATAAACATTTCGTACATTCTAAATGTATCAGCACCAAATTTTTCAATAACTTCATCGGGATTGATGACATTTCCACAGGATTTGCTCATCTTTTCACCATCTTCACCGAGAATCATTCCTTGATTGATTAGTTTCTTAAACGGTTCAGATGTGCTGACAAAACCAAGATCATACAATACTTTATGCCAGAAACGTGCATACAAAAGATGCAGAACGGCATGTTCAGCACCTCCAATATATAAATCTACCGGCATCCAATATTTCTCTTTTTTCGGGTCCCAGGCAGACTGATTGTTATCGGGATCAATATACCTTAGGTAATACCAGCATGATCCTGCCCATTGCGGCATCGTATTGGTTTCATGTGAGAACTTCTCCCCTGTTTTTGAATCTCTGAAATCAATCCAATCTGCAACGTTTGCCAGTGGCGATTCACCTGTACCGCTTGGTTCATATTTTTCAACTTCAGGCAGAACCAAGGGTAATTCATCCTCATCTAATAAAATTATTTCACCCTTTTCATTAAATTTTAATGGAAACGGCTCGCCCCAATACCGCTGTCTTGAGAATACCCAATCACGCAATTTGAACTGAATTGTCGCTTTTCCAATCTGGTGTTCTTCCAGCCAGTTAATAATTTTCTTTATCGCTGCTTTAACATCTAGACCATTGAGAATTCCTGAGTTAACCAGAGTCCCGTCACCGGTCCAAGCTTCTTTTGATATATCACCACCGGAAATCACTTCAATAATATCCAGACCGAATTTTCTG
>Ga0268278_1001151_pt1 | contig 16083 bp, 12 predicted proteins | sample saktaG_3_FD_190135 | JGI IMG/M metagenome (GOLD analysis project Ga0268278, IMG submission 190135) | Saline water microbial communities from Sakinaw Lake, British Columbia, Canada - sak_2010_1_5_55m | ecosystem: Environmental > Aquatic > Non-marine Saline and Alkaline > Saline ... | reverse complement strand
ACATCGGGTGTAATCAGCAGTGAATAAAGGCTGAGCGGGCAATGCTCGCTGAAAAGCTGCATGGCGGCAGTGTCAAAAGCCCCGGATGATCCGGCAGGCCCTTCGGCCCCCGTCTGCAATACTACGCCGGCAGAGGTTATGCCCAGGGAAGTCAGCCGCCGGAAAGTGCTGAGGGCGCTTTCCATAAGAACCTCCATGCCGGGCATGGGCATGCTGTTCATCACTAATTGCAGGGCAGTCTCCCGGAAGATACCCGAAGGGTACCCTCCCGCCTCCCGTTCTATGGCGCCGGCCTCGGGTTCCGGCGTTGAGGCGGTTATCCCGGCAACTTCTATAGCGCGGGTATTGGTGAAGACCGAGTGGCCGTCATGTTTGATCACCACTACCGGCCTTTCCGTGCTGACTGCGTCCAGGTCGCGCCTGTCGGGGACACGCTTCTCCCTGAGGCTCTGCTCATCGAAATTCAGGCCGACCAGCCAGGAGTCATCGCTTTTCTTCTGCAGGGCGTCACGCATTTTCTCCTGTAGTTCTGCCATGGATGCCACACCGCCCAGCTCACAGTTCATGGCAAAAAAGATCAGCATGACGGGATGCATGTGAGTGTCTATGAAGCCGGGCAATAGTGCGCCGCCACGCAGGTCGACCTGCTCGAACCCTTTTTCCAGTGCAGATGTACAGTCGCCCTTTGCTCCTACCGCAATTATCTTGCCGCCCCTTACGGCGACTGCCTCGGCAACCGGGCAGGCCGCGTCCATAGTGCGGGCCGTGCCATTAAAGTAAAGCTGACCGTGATCTGCTGGCATATAAGTACACCATCACTAAACAGGAATAAGCGAGCCCAACGCCATTAGTACATAGGCGATGAATACCAGCACGCAGATAAATATATTGCCCCATTTGCCCATGCTGAACTCCGGCATGATGTTGGCGTTTTCTTTGCGGCTGATGAGCAAAGCCGGAGGAATGAGCAGGGCCATGAGAATGGCCATAGCCCCTCCCGCATAGCGCATGTACTCCAGGAAACCTGCGAGTCCCAGGATGGCCATGAGGAAGCCGGGAAGGGTGGCGACCAGCCAGGATAAGCGGTAGCCCCATTTAAGCCTCTCGACTATGACCACTGCCAGCGCATAGCCTATGCTCCAGTAGCTGGTCAGCAGCCCGAGGAAAGCGAAAATCGATCCCAGTATCAGCGCCCAGGCGCCCACCGCGTTTCCCCAGCCGATGATGGCCACCTCGGTCACCGGCTTGGAGACCAGGGATGCCATGATGGAGATGACCAGCGTGAAAACGAGATTGATGGTGATGCCGAGCACCACGGCTCCAGGCACCAGCTTTTTATTCCAGGAAAGCCCCTCCGCCGCTTGGGGAACCGAGAAGAGGCAGGTCAGGCAAAACATGACCATGCCGTACAGGGCCAGCATCTTTGCCGAGTCGCCGCTCCACAGGGGCAGGGTGTTGAAAGGATATCCGAAGGATATGACAGATAGAGCCAGGAGCACTATGGCGATACTGATAATAGACCACTTCTCGCTGACGCCGACCGCTTTAAGCCCGATTAATACGACGCCGGCGGCGATTATATAAGTAATGACCTCCCCCACCCACAGCGGCAGGGCCGGGAAGAGGTTCCTTATTAATTCGGCGCAGCCGACGATGTACCCGGCCAGCAGTGCATAGAATGTAAGCAGCACCAGGGCGAAGATGATCCAGGTCAGGGCCTTGCCCCACCATGTCTTCTTGAAAACGTACTTCCCGAAAAGCTCCACCAGTTGCTGCGGCTTATCTTCCCGCAATACCACTTCCACCACCATCAGGTGCAGCAGCAGGCTGAAAGCGTAGGCCACCAGGGCGGTTATAATCAGCTCCATTATCCCGTTCAGGGAAGCCAGATAAGGCACGGCCATGACTCCCCCGCCAAACCCCAGCCCCGCCACCACTGCAGCGGCTTCAAATAAAGAGAGTCTCTTAGAGTTTTCAGTCATTAGTTACCCCCTGATAAGATTAATTTTGGAGTCGCGCTTTCCGGTTTATAGGTTGCCCTGCTCACTGACCACATCAATATCAGGCTTACCGCCAGGCTGATCACGATCGGCTCCAGCCAGGGTATCTCAATAAATTGCTTGACGGCGTAAAGGGCTACGCAGACTATGGTTGACACTATGCTGCTGACGATGGCTCCCTGACGGGTGGCCTTCTTCCAGAAGAAGGCTGCCATGGCAGGGATGAAAACGGCCGATACGTACACGGCAAAGGCCAGTAACAGGATATCGAAGATGCCCTGCATCACCATCGCGAAAAGGATGCCCAGCGCCCCTACCAGTATAATGACCAGCTTGGCCCACAGCAGCAACCTGGTTTCGCTGGTCTGCGGACGGGCTGCCTTGATCAGGTCGTTGGCTACGGTGGTGCCGGATATCAGCAGCGCCACCGAGGCCGTGCTCATCATCACCGCCATCAGTCCGGCCAGGCAGAGCCCGACCAGCCCCACCGGCAGATATTTCACTATCATCACGGGTATGACTGCATCGGTGGAGCCGTAATTTTGCACGATATTCGGTATCAGGAAGATGCCGAGCAGGCCGAGCAGCACGACCACGACAGACCAGTACAGGTAAACCCCGGCCGTTACGAACATGGAGTTCCTGATGACCTTTCCGCTGGTCGCGGCATTGGCCCGTTGCCATAGCCCAGGGTCCACCAGGCAAAAGCAGAAATCTATGATCCAGATAGATACGAGGTATACAGGGGATAAACCCGGACCATCGCCTGCGGCGGCGGACTGCCAGGCCCCTGCCAGTATCGAGCCTGAATCGTTGGCCAGAATGAAAATCGGCAGTATAATACCGATGCTCACCAGCATGATGACAGTCTGTATCAGGTCGGTATAGGCGACTGCAAACAGGCCGCCCAGCACGGTATAGAGGATCATGACGATGCCGGCCAGGATGATCGAGGTAGTATAGGTGAGTCCCAGCGATTTGCCTACTGCGGTGAAAATGAGGCCGATGCCGATGATCTGCCCGCCGAACAGGGCGATGACTGTGATGAACATGGCAGCTCCGCAGGCCAGGTTGATGCCCTTGCCGTATCTCTTGAAGAGCGCTTCCGGGATGGTCCAGATGCCCAGCCGGCGCAACCTGCCCGAAAGCAGCCCGAAGACGATCAGGCCGGCGATGTAGCCGAAACCGGCCGTGACGAAGATGATCCCCAGCTCGTACGCTTTCCCGGCCTTGCCCATGGTGGAGGCCGCCCCGATGGCGGCGCCTACCACCGTCCCGATCATCACCAGGTAGCCCAGCGATTTGCCGGCCAGGGAGTAGTCCGCCAGGTTCTTGACCTTGCGGCTGGTCCAGACGCCCACGGCCACCATGCCGGCCAGGTAAATTAAGATGATGCCGATATCCACCCAGCTTACAGAATCCATAGTCAGGTACTCCTCATTTTCTCAGTAATTATCAGTCAGGGCAGTGTGAGCTTGACCGTCCGGCCTGTCGCATATTTATCCAGTGCCGCCTCGTCCAGCGTGACGCCCCAGCCGGGCCCGGCCGGAACCCTGGCAATGCCCCCGCTGTAATCTATGGGAGAGGTGATCAGGTCGTCCTCCAGCATGACGTAACCAAAGAGTTCCACAGCATGTCCAAGCGTTGGCAGCCGGGCTGCCGCCAGATGAATCAGGGCTGCCGATGATATGCCGGCCGACTGGTTGTGGATGACTATTTTCATCATATGTTCCGTGGCGAAATCCATGGCCTTTAGTGCTGTCGTTATGCCGCCCGGTCGCTCCGTGTTGATGCCCACAACGCCGATAGCGCCCAGCTCAGCGAGCGTGATTATATCGCCCAGCGAGAAGCAGCCCTCATGTGACATGAGTGGTGTTTTCACCCGCTTTTGTACGTAAGCCATTCCAACATAATCTGTGGCCGCCACGGGCTGCTCGGCGACATCGATATTGTAGGGCTCGATAGATGTAATAGCCGTTACAGCTTCCTCAGGCGAGTAGGCCTGGTTATAATCCACTCTTATGCGGACCTGCCCGCCGAATTCCTTCCTCACGGCCTGTAATATGGCGATGTCTTCAGCTATCCCGTGCCCCAGCTTCAGGCGCATCGTCCTGTAACCGTCGTCGAAGAACATTTTTGCCAGGAAGACCATGCCGTCAGCGTCCATCAGGGGTATCAGCGCAGCCAGTGGAATTTCCGCCGCTTTTCCGCCCATAACTTCGCAGGCCGGTGCACCCTTAACCTTGCCCATCAGGTCGTAGCAGGCCATATCGAGCAGCCCTTTGGCTGCCTCTGAGCGTGCCACGTTATTATCCATGCGCCGGCAGATGCGCTCTATATCAAAAGGGCTCTGTCCGAGTACGTACCTGGCCAATGCCTGACGGATGACCTCGATGATCTGGTTTGGCGAAGTGCCGGTCTCGGGCCACCAGACGTAGGATTCACCCAGCCCGTCGTTGCCTGCCTCATCCACCATTTTACAGATGGCGCAGTCGATGCCTGTCCAGGCTTCCTCCGCCGGGATGGCCATTCCCAGGCCGCCCGCTTTGCTCATAGCCTCGCGGACTATCTCCTGGAAAGGTATGACGACAGGCGTGAGCTCGATGCCGACGATGCGGGGCGTGTTTTTATCCTGTCCTGTCAATTGCAGCCGCCTCTACTCACTAAAGCAGAAATATATCATCAAGCATGACCAAAAGGCAAGACATAGGGCCGCAGGAGCCACTTGCGCTGAAGACTGCCAATCTATAGAATGGATGGTACTTTGCGCAAATTTCCTGCGCGTAAAAAAGAAATCACAGGAGGCTGATAACAGAATGGCAGAGAAAGTAACAGACCAGGTTGAAGAGAGAAAAGCAGCCAGCATGCTGCCCCCGCATGTAAAAGAGTTCTACAGGAAAGCCGAGGCAGACCTGGATGGCTTCTGGGAAGAGGCGGCGCTGAATGCCAGGCATGACCTTCACTGGTTTAAGATGTGGGACAAGGTCTTCGAGCACAATTACCCCACCTTCAAATGGTATGTGGGCGGCAAGACCAATATCTGCTACAGCGCAGTTGATTTCAAGGTCAAGATGGGCAAGGGCGCCAAGGCGGCCTTGATTTATGAGAACGGCGACACGGGCGAAGTGAGAACTGTCACCTATATCCAATTGCTGAACCTTGTGAAAAAATACGCTGCTGCCCTGCGGGGGATCGGCGTGAAGAAAGGCGATCGCGTGGCCGTCTACATGCCGATGGGCGTAGAGGCGGTCGGCACCATGCTGGCCTGCGCCAGGATAGGGGCGGTGCATGTGGTCATCTTCGCAGGCTTCTCACCCCGGGCCATAGCCGACCGGGTTGAGCTCAGCGGCGCCAAATTCCTGATCTGCAAAGCTCGCGGTACACGCCGCGGCAAACCCGTCGATCTCAAGGAGATGGTCGACGATGCTATCACCCGGCTTCCCAAAGAGATCGGCTTTAAGCATGCCGTCGTTCTGGACGAACCGCATGATAAAAATATTCCTATGACTGCGGGGCGTGATATTTTCTGGAAAGATTTCCTGGCCAGGGGAGCAGGCCAGAGCGGCGATTACGTCGAGATGGAGGCCAACGAGACGTTGTTCCTGCTGCCGACCTCCGGCACCACGGCCAAGCCCAAGGTCAGCGTACAATGCCACGGCGGCTACCAGGTCTACGTGTATTCTATGGGCAAGTGGATCTATGACCTCAAATCCAGTGACATCTGGTTCTCCACCTCGGACATCGGCTGGATCGTGGGCCACAGCTACAATGTATACGGCCCGCTGTTGCACGGATGCACATCGATTCTATATGAGGGCACGCCCGATTATCCTAATAACGAGATGTGGTTCGACATTATCGAGCGCAACCGGGTGACCGGCATGTTCACATCGCCCACGGGTATCAGGGCCCTGGCCAGGTTCGGCGTGGAGCCGGCACGGAAGCATGATTTGACGTCGCTGAAGCGGGTGGTCTGCGCCGGGGAGGTGCTCAACCCCGCGGCCTGGAAATGGTTCCAGGAGGACGTCTTCAAGGGCAGCATTCCCGTGATCGACCACATGTGGCAGACTGAGACCTCGGGCGCCATCATCGGCAACCCCTACGGCCTGGGCATGGCTCCCATCAAGCCGGGCTCGGCAACATTCGCGACCCCAGGCGTCATCGCGGACATCGTCGACGAGAAGGACGGGCACTCCATGGGAGTCGGGGAGAAAGGCATTATGGTGATAAAAAAGCCCTTCCCCGGCCTTACACCCACTCTATGGGGCGACCCGGAGAGGTATAAGACCGACTACTGGGAGGCCCGGCCCGGCACCAAGGGTATGTACTATGCCGGCGATGCTGCCTCTATGGATGAGGACGGCTATATCTGGTTCGCCGGCCGCGCCGATGAAGTCATCAAAATAGCCGCCCACCGCATAGGCACCGTCGAGGTTGAGAATGCGCTTGTATCGCACCCGGCTGTGGTTGAAGCTGCTGTGACAGGTGTACCGGATGAGTTGCGCGGCGAGATAGCCAGCGCCTTCGTGGTATTAAGGTCAGGCTATCAGCCCAGCGATGCGCTCAAGAAGGAGCTGATCGATCATGTTAAAAAGGAGATGGGCGCCATCGTGGTAATGAAGGATATCGGCTTCATCAAAATGCTGCCCAAGACGCGCAGCGGAAAGATCATGCGCCGCGTCATAAAGGCATTGCTCACAGGCAAAGACCTGGGCGACCTCTCAACCATCGAGGAAGAGGCCTCGGTCGACGAGATCAAGGAAGCTATCGGAAAGATAGGCAAGATATAAGCAGATTTCTACGTAAAATAAAAGGGGCGGGACTTAAGTCCCGCCCCTTTATTTTATCGATTTTCAGGTAGGTATAAATGGCATGGGCATCTCATCCCAAATACGTCCTTCAAGTTCACGTCCAGCTCTCTTCTTATTGAATCCTCCCCACTGTTTAAAAAAGAAAGGGATTCCGGCTTTTTGACATTGATCGCGCAATTCTATGACCCAGGAGCAGCTGATTGATCGAGCCCCGGGGCCCGATTCCCCACCAACGATGACCCAATCGATTCCAGACAGGTCGATATTTTGGATTGGGCCGAGAAGCGGTTCAAATGAAATGAATTTGATTCGTGCTTTAGTCTTTCGCAGATGGTCGATTCGAAGAAGGTAATCACTGGATTCAACAGTCACGCCCATCCATATATTGTTTCCCCAATTAAGTTTTGGGGATAATGTTGATAAACGTTCAGAGCGCTTAGTCAGTATTTGAAAATTGTGCCATTGGGCAGCATTCATAGTGTCGAAAACTTGACATATGAACTGTTCTGTCACTGCCTCGTGAAACAGATCACTCATTGAATTCACAAATATCATCTGTGGTTTTTTCCAATGTAATGGTAACGACAACAGTTTGTGATGCATTGTGGGCATAAATCCATTGATATAATTGCGCTGAGCCATGGCTTGAAGGCGCATAGCCATTCGTTCAGCATAACAATTTTTACAGCCCGAACTTATTTTCGTACACCCTGTTATCGGATTCCAGGTAGATTCAGTCCATTCAATGGATGTTGATAAAGCCATTGTTATTCCAAACTAATGTCTAATAATTATTGAATATATCAATAATAATATCATCAGCTACCTTTTGTTGTGAAGCAAAAAATAAGTAATATACAATCGCGTTCTTTGAATTTTTCATGGGCATCGGTTTGGACACGAAATTAAAACCGGCGACCTCCAATAGTCTTTCTCGGAAGGCTGAAGCCACTGTGTCGTTATCTGATTTATGCTTTTCTCCCCATAGATCAACCCTGCTATAAGTTACATCCCTCCACGACTCGTCACCCCAATAAGCGCTCATACGTTGAACATCCCCCGGATCAACGCTATCAGGATTTTTCCAAAGAACATTTCGGTTGGCGTCTGCGATAGGAAAATTGAGGAAAATATCTATGCTTTTCATATGACCGGCTGTCTCAATTACCTCCCAGTTCAGATGAAGGCCGTAGGGATCGAGCAGACATAGACCTCTTTGGTAATTCTCATATTTCACGTGAGGAAATACCTCAGTAAGCAATTTCTCATTGCAGTCGCCCTCCAAGATGTGAACATCTGGACGACCGGTCGCCTTCTTTTCGAGTTCGGCAATTTTGGCACGATTAATGTCTATGAAGAAATATTCTTTAAAAGGGGGTTGAATTGATAAGGCTATCTGTGGACTTCCGGGGATAAAAGTTCTTTTATCCTTAGAGAAATGTGAGCCGGGGCCTGCAAATGCGTCAATATATACGTGGTGGAAAGAAGGATTAGTCCTGGTCGTTAGTATTCGTGAATAAGCCGAAGCGTATTTCTGGATTATCTCGAGTTTGACCTCTGTCCAAATCCCAACTTCATCGAATATGAGTTTCACAGCGTCAGATTATACATTTACGCTAATTAATAATCAACAGAAAATTATAGTGATAAGGTCCTTGAATTGGACCGGCGGTCCGCTATAATTCTTAACCAACAGAATTAGGCTTCACGAATTAAGTTACTTTCGTAAATCTGAGGGAGGAGAGAAAGATGAAATATTGGTATAAGCTGAGCAACGAAGATATCCACACTGTGGCCGATGAACTTGATATAAAGCTGAATAATACACAGATTAAGGAAATAATAGAGCGTGCGCCTGATCATTTAGACTGGTTCGGGGCAATCGAAATAGCTATCAATGAAGTTATTCAAGACCAAGATAAAACGAAGTAGTATTTATAATTACTTCAGCCTTTCCGAAAAATCCCTTTCGTTGCTTTAACGGCAGCGTATGTCACAGATTGCTTCACTTCGTTCACAATGACAGCGCGACTGCTATCCTTCCTTCCGCTTCTTTATCTCCAGAGCCGTTTTCAGCCCTTTCTCACGGATGACCTTGAAGGCCAGGCCCTTCTCCGTCTGGTGATAGAAGCGCCTGGCGTACTTTTTAAGCAGCTTTTTATCGATCTCGAAGCCCAGGCCCGGCCGTGTGAACGGCTGCAGCATGGCGTTTTTGTCCGGGATAATGGGCTCGATGATGCCCTCGCGGAACTCGGGTATCCAGGAGGGAGGCTCGTTGGGGTATTCCAGCGGATGGTGGTTGCCCTTATCTGCCAGCACCATGTTCCAGCCGATATAGAAGCCGATGCCGCTGGTCCAGGTATGTGGCGAGAACAGGCGATCGTTCTTGTGGCAGGCGTCGATGACCTTCATCACCTGCTGGATTCCGCCGGCAAATGTAGCATCGGGCTGGTAGACATGGAAGCAATCCTTCTCGAACATTATTTTAATCTCGTCCCACCCATGATTAAGCTCCGCGCCCGCTATCTTGACGGGAGACTCCTTCTTGAGGGCGGCAAGCCCGTCGTAGTCGTGCCAGTCCAGCGGCTCCTCCAGCCACTCGATCTTATTGTCTGCGCAGGCTTTAGCGAAATCGGTGGCGCGCTTCAGGTTCCAGGCGGGTACGCGGTCGACGATGGAGACCAGCCAGCCCTGGTTGGCATCCACGCCGATGACCGGATCAGGGCCTACTCCCTTGCGAACCTCCTCAATCAGCCGTACATCGTCCTTGAACTCCTTAGCTTTGACGCGCAGCTTGAAGGCCTTAAAGCCCTTCTCTTTCAAGGCCAGCAATTCCTGTATGCGCGGGCCCGGCTCGTGCAGTTCGCCAAAGGAGTTATAGACTTCGATCGGCCTGGCAGTGCCGCCCAGAAGCTCGTAAACAGGTTTGCCCTTGGACTTGCCTAATATATCCCAGCAGGCCGGCTCGATCCAGTAGTTCAGCCAGCCCAGGAAGCCCGCCTGCTTGAGCAGGCTCTGGATGCGGTCGATGTCGGTCGGGTCTGACCCCAGCAGGTAGCCGCCCAAAAGATCGCCCAGGCCCTGCCGCTCCTCGTTCATGGCCGTGCCGGCCGACCAGCCCTCGATGCCGTCATCGGTCAGCAGCTTGATCAGCGTAAACCGGTTGTGCGTTTGAGGGTAGCCGGGTATCCACGTGGGCCAGAAAGTGTGCCTGAGCGGAATGTGGACGTGGAAAAGCTCGATCTCAGCGATTTTCATGTGCAGACCTCCTCAATTACATATATTGTTACTGCTTTATTTGCTGTGACCTAATCGCTCGATTTCCTTGTTGAGAAAATAGCTGATCACCGTCCTGATGGCAACAATGGCTACCAGCACCGCCACTTCCTCCAGGCTGGGCTTAACGATGGTGCGGATGATATCGGCAGCGATAAGGAACTCAAGTCCCAACAGCAGGTAGCGGCCCAGGTCGATGCGTATCTTTTCCAGGGGCAATAATTTCCTTTGCCTTCCCAGATGAGCAAATTGAGCGCGGATAAATTCAACCAGACCGACAATCACGCCCCACAGCACGATGAATATGCCGACTATCCCGATGCCGAGGGAGATATATTCGAGGATTTCTACGAGCTCTGCCATACAGCGCCACCTGGGAGATTGCCCGTATTTTAAGCCAATGAGGGCTCGATAACAAGAGAAAGCTGCCGGCGATATTGACATTTGGCAGGGATTGTACAATCATATATTTAATTCACCATAGCTAATTAAAGGCATTTCCCAAAGATAATGACCGGTGGTACAGGAGGTGTTATTGTGCGATATTATCATGTGCTCGTGATTGCCCTGCTGATAACCGCTTTTCTATTGCCTTTGCAGCTTTCGGCAGCCGACGTGTTGCCAACAAAATTTGTCACAGTCCTGGATTTTGACAAGGTTCACCAGGCGCTGGATTACGTGACAGGGAGCATGGTCTCATCAGGCGGTGATTTCTGGATAGCCGATAGGACACCTAACGCCATTGCTCACAACTGGTACGGCGGTGGGAATACGGAGGGCATCATCGATATGGGCCTGAAAAAATTCGATGAGGTGATAGAGGCGCCAGCCACCGGTTACCAGACCGATACCGTTGCCCAGGAAGGGCATACCTACGTCACCAGTTCACCTGGTAAGGGCATGTATGGGAAATTTTATATCGACGACATCATCAGGCTGGGTGACAGGCCGGGCTTAACTGTTACTGAATTCAGCATCAGGTACGCTTACCGGACAGACGGCTCAAGGAACCTGGTGACCGGCACGGCGCAACCTCCACCCCCGCCCCCGCCACCTCCGTCGGGTTGTAATTGGATCGGAACTTGGGATACCTACGATGTTCCTAGCTTGGGAGGTAAATATCTGGATACGCTATATTTTCAACAGGTGGGGAATCAATTAACCGTCACCTACAAGAACTACACTTATAGAAAAATTATAGGTACCGTATCTGGTAATATTCTAACTGGCACCTGGGGTGATAGCCCGCCCTACACCCAAGGCATCGTAGATATTACAATGTCAGCCGATTGTAATTCCATCACCGGTCGCTGGCGATGGCCTTCCTCGGCAGGTTGGGAGGGCACTTGGGTTGGTACAAGGCAGAGCATCGCACTCCCTCCACCTCCACCACCACCACCCCCGCCCCCACCGCCCCCACCTGGGGAAGGCATTCTCCATGAACATAATAATACCGGCAGCGGCACGGGAGCCGATGTTCGCATGGAATACTGGCACGCGCAGACTTTCACGGCTGAGTCTAATCATCCAGTTGACTCAGTCAGGCTGAAGCTATACCGCTCGGGCTCCCCCGGCGTGGCAGGTATAAGGATAATGGCCACTGACGCCAACGGACATCCCTACGGCAAAGAACTCGTCGCAGGTACAACCGATGGAAATACGCTGACCACCAATATCAGCGGCGAGTGGCGGGAAATAACTTTTCCCTCCTCTTACAATCTTATTGCGGGCACAAAATATGCCATAGTAGTCTTCAGCGGAGGATATGCAACAGGCGGCGTATTAAAATGGCTCTGCGAAGCGCCGGGGACCTATACCGGAGGCAACAGGGAAACAAGCGCCAACTCTGGTGATACTTGGCAGAGTGATTTCAACAGCGACTACCTTTTCGAAGTTTATAGCGGTAAGTTGATTAGACCGCCGGCAGGGATGGCATTAACCGCCGAATCGAGGACGGCAAGCCCTAATAGCACCATCCAGGTACCTATCCTCCTTAATAACGCCAGCAACATCGGGAGCATGAACTTCGTTGTTACGTATAATCCCCAGGTGCTCAGGGTGAACAAGGTGGATAGCGGTTCCCTGCTCAGCGGGGCGCTTTTCACGCCGAATTACCAATCACCACCGCAAGTGAGATGCGGGCTGGCCACATCAGGTGGCATAAACGGTAGCGGTACCATGGCTTATATCGAATTTCAGGTTATAGGCACTGCGGGCAGCAGCAGCCCTTTGACATTCAGCGAGTTGAGCGCCAGCACCACTTCCGGCCAATTAATAACAGTAGGTAGCCAGAATGGTACAGTAACCGTAGCAAGCGATAAGCTGAAGGGCGATTACAATGGTGACGGCAAGGTGACCGAGATTGACGCCCTGGCCGCTCTCAGGATGTCGGTCAATCTATTGACTCAGGACCTTACCCTGGATATGAACGGGGATGGCAAGGTAACGGCTGAGGATGCGCGGCTGATACTCAAGAAAGCCCTTGGCAAATGAATGATCCGGTCTGAAACACTATTCAGATAGAAAGGCGGAGGTTATTATATGAAAAATGAGTTTTCGGCGAGGCAATATATCCCGACGCTGATAATAATATTAATACTCCTCGTGCTCCCCTTGGCCGGATGCACGACGCTTTCAAAGCTATTGAGCGGATGTGGTGGTGGCGCCGGAACAGCCCAGATTCCTGTTAACCTGAGCGGCGCCAGCGGCGTGGGCAGCCTTCACATAGAACTGGTCTATGATTCAGCCATCATCGAGGTAACTGCGGTGAAGGCGGGCAAGCTGGCCCAGAATGCAGTAGTCGATTTCAATATACAGACTCCCGGCCGGGCAATCATCGGGATTGTCAGTTCCAATGGCATAAGCGGAAGTGGTGCTGTTGCTGGTATCGCCTTCAAGTCGAAGGCCAAATCGGGCACGAGCGCACTAACACTGGATAAAGTAGAGGCTTACAGCGCAGATACGCTTCAGGATATAAGAACCCAGGTGAGCGCCGGACAGTTCAACGCCAGGGACCGTAGCTTTAATGCGCCTTCTATAACATTCAGCCCCTAAACAGGGTTAGTAAAGCCGGCTTCATAGCCGGCATCTTTGGGAGGGGTCAGGAGATGATAGATAATCTCCTGACAGACCGGTAAAGTATAAGTGGAGCGACGTGATATTTTGACGGTTTAGGAGGAGGACATGATGAAATTGAGAGGCACCGGAGTCATATCGTTAATAATTGCGCTGGTCTTCACGTTAACATTGTCGGGGTCGCCTGGTCCGGCCATGGGAATATCCATGAAACAACCCCCTGCAAAAGAGCCTGTTCCGCAGCAAGGTTCCGTTAAATCCTATGGCGCCGGTCAGGTACTGCTTACAGCAGATATTGATTTGCCCGAGTGCTGGCACAGGTGGACCGGTGCTTCCACTTTAGATGCTTGGTGGACTTGCGACGAGTACTGGGATAGGAAAACGCCCGCCAAGACTGCTGACTATGTAACGCAGCGCGTTGTCAGTTACAAAGAGTTCACTGTGCCTGCCGAGGGAGCACTTCTCATGGACGTGAGGTTGGAGACAGACGCCACACACAACGGCTGGCTGCGCTATGATATTCAACGCTACGATGATTCTAGCGCCAAATGGGATGGGGCAGGCGCGTACTGGCAGACTACGGTCCGGATAGAAAATGGCAAACAGACTATGGCTACCAACACACAATATGACCTGAACCTGCTAAGCCAGGACAAAGATGGTAAGCCCTGGCACCCTGAGTTGAAAAATTTCCCACTCTACCCACCCGGAAAATACCGTCTAGTTGCCTCGGAGGAGGTGCGGGGAGCCTTGGAATGGTATGCGCCCGGTAAGGGTACCTTTACCATTGTCTTCATACCAAATGGTAAGCCTGTTTCTGTTGACTCGGATGGAGACGGTGTGCCCGATGACAAAGACCAGTGCTCCAATACAAAAGGTGGGACAGCGGTTGACGAGAAGGGATGCCCCGAGAAACCATCTGAGTCCACTCAGCCTGTGTTAAAGGTTGCCACTGTATCCTCATCCAAATCTATAGACATGAAGAACGGCCTCGAGTTTAAATTCAGTGAACCTGGTGCAATTTCCTTTCCCGACGGTCAGATGATAGTTTCTCCCAATGGCGGAACGCAAGTAACGGTGACCGATTTTATTAACACAGACCAGGAGTTTGCTTATGAATCCCGAATCGATGCGAATGGCGAACCCTTTAATATTCTCGTACCGAAAGATCCGGAATGGATAAATTGGCAGGCGTTTGCATTTACCGCCATTCCTGCCTTGGGAGACTCGGTTATTTACAGAGATGAGATGGGTAAGATCAACATGATTGCCAAAGGGGAGTACCTGCCACAACAAGGTTATCAGTGTGTGCTAGTTCCTGCAGGTCCTCCCAAGCCGCCTGAACCTATTTACTTACATAGCCCGACGAGAAAACAATATTTAGGCAATTTGGCAGGACCTGCAATCGGTCGGAAGATTCGCGAGAACATGGAGGACCCATGGACTTTTATTAAAATGGGCGGGGGTATGGCAGTTAACTATTATGCCGGACCAGGGGCATGGGTGGCATACCAGATAGGCATAAGGGTGGCCCCCTGTATTTTGGGTGACATGCCTCCAGCATCCGGTAGTGGTATAAATACAGCACTGCATTTCACGCCCAATGAGTATGTGATGATGGAATCAACCGGCTACCTGCTTACATTGGAAAAAAATGCCTATTTCGTTCTGGTTCAAGAAGGGCTGGTTACACGGATAAATGATAATACTGGACAATCTCTTGATATACCAGGAGGTTATGCCGCGTTATTCTGTCCCGGAACGGAGACGATCCCGGTAAAAATTGAGGACCTGAACGGAGCTCCGTTGACCAGCTGTGAGGATTTCTATGCTGCTGTTAAGGGAGCAAATAAAAACGGATCTTTTACCGGTACTGGCACTGAGCTAATAGCCGAATCAAGGACGGCTACCCCCAATAGCACAATCCAGGTCCCCATCCGTCTGAATAACGCCAGCAACATCGGAAGCATGAACTTCGTTGTTACATATAGCCCCCAGGTGCTCAGGGTTAACAAAGTCGATAGCGGTTCCCTGCTCAGCGGGGCGCTTTTCACGCCGAATTATCAATCTCCGCCAGAGGTGAGATGCGGGCTGGCGACATCGGGTGGCGTAAGCGGGAGCGGTACCATGGCCTATATCGAATTCCAGGTTATTGGCACAGCTGGCAGCAGCAGCCCTTTGACAATCAGCGAATTGAGCACCGGTGACGCTTCCGGCCAGTCAATAACGGTAAATAGCCAGAATGGTACAGTAACCGTTGCTACGAGCAAGCTGAAGGGCGATTACAATGGAGACGGCAAGCTGTCGGAGGTTGATGCCCTGGCTGCGCTCAGGATGTCGGTTAAGCTATTGGCTCAGGACCTTACCCTGGATATGAACGGAGATGGCAAGTTAACGGCTGAGGATGCGCGGCTGATACTAAAGAAAGCCCTTGGCAAATGAACAACCAGGTCGGAATCCAGCCGTGCACATTCCCGGATAAAAGGTGATATTATAGAAGCATTATGGCAGGAGTAAAACAGGAAGTCTTCGCGGTCACATCAGCGTATGTAAATGCATATGTCGTACGCAGTGAGCGGGTGATTATCGTTGACACCGGCGTTCCGGGCTTCGGCGGCAGGATATTGAAAACGATGAGCCGTCACGAAATCAGGCCGGAGGACGTCTCCCTTATCGTTATTACGCATGGGCATCACGACCACACCGGCAGCGCAGCTTACCTGAGGGAGAAGACAGGCGCGCCTGTGGCGATACACATGGGAGACGTCGAGGCGCTGAGGACGGGAATAAATCCTCCCCTTTGCGGGGTGGGAGGCAGGGGCAGGTTCATGGTGACACTATCTAAGATGATAAAGATGCCGCGCGTGCAGGGGATGGACCCCCAGATATTGCTGGATAAAGAGATGGACCTTGCCGATTAC
>Ga0268278_1001149_pt1 | contig 16101 bp, 13 predicted proteins | sample saktaG_3_FD_190135 | JGI IMG/M metagenome (GOLD analysis project Ga0268278, IMG submission 190135) | Saline water microbial communities from Sakinaw Lake, British Columbia, Canada - sak_2010_1_5_55m | ecosystem: Environmental > Aquatic > Non-marine Saline and Alkaline > Saline ... | reverse complement strand
AGCCTTCCATGTCATCTATGGAGCGCTTGTAGATCTTCTTGTACTCCGCCAGGCTCTTGATGTAAGCGTTCTTGGTGAATTCTTTGGAGGGCGGGAACTTCCTGTTCTCCACCGACATAGAGGTGATAGTCGACTTTTTCTCTTCAGGTTTGTCTGCCATACTTAGCTTTGCTGATCCTCCTTGTATAAATTTCTATAGTATTTTAGATCGAACCCATATTATGTATATTGAAAGGATATCCGGTTATGTGCCTGCCGTAACTGACAAACCTCAAAAGGATAGCAGTCCCCGGAATTGGCACAACCAACCCGAAATGATACATTAAGGCATTTTGACTGTCAAGCTCGGCTCAGGTTTCGAGCTTTTCGCCGGCCTGTTCTCTGCGGAAGTACTTGATGATCTCCCATATAGTCGCACCCACCGGCAGCGCCAGTATCATGCCCCAGAACCCCGCAATGTAGCCACCCACAACAAGCAGCACCATAATGATGGCGGGGTGCATCTGCATGTATCTTCCCTGTATCCAGTTAACGAAAATGGAATTAAGCAATAACTGAGCAATTATAAATACCAGCAAGGCCCAGACCACCAGGTGCGGCTGAAGGGCCAACACCATGATCAGGAGGATCAACCCTGCTATGACCGGGCCGATGATGGGGATAAACTGCGTTAGAGCCGTCAGTGCGGCCAGCGCCGCCGCGTGTTCTACCCGCAGGATGGCCAGGCCGATAAATACCATGCCGCCGACAATGAGGCTCAATATAATAGTGGACCGGATATAACGGCCCATAACGTTACCAATTATGCTGAGAATGTCGCCGGCGCGCCGCGCCGCACTTGAGGGCATAGAGTCGTAAAAAAACTTGCGGAATGATTCATAATCCATCAGTACAAAGAACAGGAAGAAGGGAAGTGTGAAAAATCCAAGTATGGTCGGCATGCTGGCCGGGATAACGGCCATACTGCCCACAACAAAATCCTGTAAAAACTTCGCGGCCTGGGGACCCAGTTGTGAGAACCAGCCTTCAAACCTGTCACCGATCGCCTGGGGCAGGCCGCCTTTAAATTCTTTGAGCCAGTTGTTGAATTGATCAAGCCCCTGCTGCAGGAACTGGGGCGCCTTGTCCAGCATCACCGTTGAAGCCGCCCCCAGCGCAGAGCCGATATAAACGATGAAAAGCACCATGACTGCGGTGAAAATGACAAACACGATAATAATGGATATAACCCGCCTGGCCTTGACAGCCTTGCCGCGGGGCGGCAAAATCCGCTCCACCCACCGGACCAGCGGCATCAACAGGTAGGCCAACAATATACCTATGAGAAAGGGAATGAGCACCGCCATGGATACCCATGCCAGCCAGAGCACCAGTGCTATGACTATAAGTATCAGTACAGGACGCCAGTATCGTTTGAACGGGCTGCTCTCCGTCGTCAAATCATTCCCTCCTCTTGCCAGACCATATCATCTTTGCGCACTCTGACACCGGAACTCAGATACCGCATGCTAGCTGTATCGCTCGTGCGCTCACAGGGTATCGCCCGGCAGACTGTTTTATTCCTCTTCACTGGCTATGCGGCTACGGACCGCTTCCTTGACCTTGCCGGCCGCCGTGGATGCACCTTCCTTCAATGTAGCTGCTTTCTCTTTGACGAGCTTGCGCGTTTCGGAGCCGCTTTGCGGCGCATAGAGAAAGCCCACAACCACGCCTATCAGCGCCCCCACCATAAGGCCCGTGAAAAAACCTGCCCCGGAATCCTTGTTCATGTTACGCCTCCTTTTTCCTGAAAAGATCGACTATCAGGGTAATGCCCTGCGCTATACCCTGCACCGCGCTGCCAAGCTGCACAACAGGGCTGATCACTTCTTGCCTGGTGTAATCGACAACGTCGCCAACCTTATTAACAACGTTATCGGCAGACTCCAGCACTGTATCAGCAGACTCCATCAGGGGGACGAGCCTTCTGTACAGGAGGAAAACAATGATGCAAACAAATACGAGGGCGACCGTGGCTATGCCAGCCCAGACTACAATCGCCAGGTCGCGCCACCATGACAGATCCATATAATTGCCCTCCTTAGCTTATCATTAAATATCTTATTCATAGATCCAGGCTGAGATAATACAGGCCTGAACCGCTGCTCGTAACCTTGAAACCAGCCCTCTCGAATACTGTCAGCATGGGCTTATTCTCGTACAGCACCTCTGCTACAAAGGCCAGCAGACCGTTCTTCTTGCCGAGGTACACCAGGTAATTCAAAAGCTCGGTACCGATGCCCTGCCTCTGGTCCTTATCCCTCACCGCGAATGCCACCTCGGCGCTGTGCACATCCTGCCCGATCCCATACTGCCCGATCCCCACGACTTCTTCGTCTTCCTCACTTCCTTTCGTCGCAAGAATGACCAATTCCTGTGTGTAATCGATGATTACGAATTCCTGCAGCCTCTCGTGAGGCATGTCCTTCCGGCTGGAGATGAAGCGGCGGTACAGGCTCTGGTCGGACAGCGAGTAAAAAAAGTCCTTGATAAGAGTTTCGTCGCTGATCTTGACCGGCCTGAAAAGCAGCTGCAGCCCGGATTTAGTTGTCCTGGCTGTCTCCAGTGATTCCGGGTATTCCCCACGCTTTCCCGGTACAAAGGCCTGATCTTTGTATATCAGGTTGAGTTTCTTTGCCTCTTCGATCAGCCAGGGGCGGAATTTCGGGTGGGCAATGGCGATCAATTCCATCGCGCGCTCACGGATGTTCCTGCCGTGCAGGTAGGCTATCCCATACTCGGAAACAACGTAATGGATATCCCCCCTTATCATGGTCACCCCACACCCCTCGCTGAGGAATGGGACTATCCTGGAGACCGACTCGTCCTGGGCCGTGGACTGTATGGTGAGTATGGTCCTGCCATTTCTCGAAAGGATCGCTCCCCGCATGAAGTCAGCCTGCCCGCCGATACCGCTGTAGAAAGTCTTACCGATCGATTCCGCCGTGGCCTGGCCGGTGAGGTCGATCTCGAGGGCGCTGTTGATGGCCACCATGTTATCGTGACGGGCAATGACCAGCGGGTCGTTAGTGTAATCAATTGTGCGAAACTCGATGGAGGGATTGTCATCGATGAAGTCGTAGGTAGACTTTTTCCCCATGCAAAAGGTTGCCACGGTCTTCCCGTGATCGAGTTTCTTCATGGAATTATCGATAACCCCCAGCTTGATCAGCTCAACCAGTCCGTCCGACATCAACTCTGTGTGAACACCCAGGTGTTTTTTATTGGACAGGCTCTTCAGGATGGCATTAAGTCTGCTGCCGTAGCCGATTTGAATGGTATCGCCGTCCTGTACCAGATGTGACACGTAGTTGCCTATCCTTGCGGCGATCTCATCATCAACAGGCGGATCAAACTCAAGCACAGGCTCGTCGTATGGCAGTACATAGTCAACCCGGTCGATATGTAGAAATCCGTCACCCTGCACCCTGGGCATGTTGGAGTTCACCTGTGCTATAACAAGGTGCGCTTGCTCCACGGCTTCCGCAACGATATCGACGCTGATGCCGAGGCTGAGATAACCGTGGCGGTCCGGCAGCGAGGTCTGGATTAAAGCCACGTCTACAGGCACAACCCCCCGCCGGAACAGCTGCGGCACCTGGGAGAGAAAGATCGGCGTGTAATCCGCCAGACCCTGATTAACCGCTCCACGGGTATTATCACCGATAAAGAACGAATTGTGCCTGAAATTCGACTTGAATTTTTCCTGTGTGTAGGCCGCCACCCCGAGAGTCCATACCTGCAAAACCTCCGCATCGAAAAAGGCCTTGGGGTTGGATTCCACGTACTTGACCAGTGCATTGACCAGGTACTGCGGCTCGGCGCAGGCCGTGCCGATGAAAATACGGCTGCCGGGGTGTATCTTGCTGAAGGCCTGTTTTTCAGTGGCGAATTTATCAGGATATTTTTTCCTGAATTCATTCAGCGCAGGATTGCCGCCCTGGTCTCCCATTATAGCCTCCGCTTTGATTCGTCCCATCGATGCACGCTATACGCAAATTGTATCATACTTTCATAAGGTATAAATAAAGCGGGCGCTCCCTTTGTACGGAGCGCCCGCTTCGCTGTCATGGGTTGATCTTAAATCATTATTTGGTAATCAGGGTCGAACCTATCTCTTTGTAGAGCTCCATGTTCTTTGGGTCAGTGCCAGCCATGATCATGATAGCATTGCCATCCTTTAATACACCGGTGATGGCGGCTTTGGCCATGCCGAAAGCTGCGGATAGCTGGATCACATTGGCCGTTGTGCCATCTGCAAGTGTAATAGTGGCCTCATTATCAATGCTGGGTGAAAACGCAGCACCGCTGGCTTTAATCAGGTCAGCAAGGAAAGTATTGGCAGTACTCTTGAATTCGGTTGCTGGCCTCACTGCAATATAGACAAGATCTTTACCTTCTCCCTTTGCATAGAAAACACCACCTGTTAACTTAACCTCCCCTGACGTCCACCCGGCGGGATATGCTACTGAAAACTTGTAGGTGGGATCCGTATATTTCACGGATTTGTATGTGGTTACCTTCTCCACAATCGGCGGGGCTGCTGGGGGAGTTACCGGCGTGGTCACCGGCGGGGTCACCACCGGCGGGGTCACCACCGGCGGGGTCACCGGCGTGGTCACCGGCGGGGTCACAGGCTTTGCTGGGGCTGCGGGTGCGCATGCCATGGCCACTACTGCCAGCACCAGCACCAGGATGGATACGATGATTAATGACTTGTTCTTTAACACTTCCGGGTCTACCTCCTTAAACTATAATTTATTGGTTGATGCAACAGCCTCTGTATTAGCTGCAAGTGTAAAAATACACCAAACCACGTGGTAAGTCAAGTATCCGAATTGCGTCAAAATAAAGTGTTACCGAACATGTATCTGCAAGATGCCCCGCAAATCAATAGAGCCTGAGCAGCGCGTCTATGCCTGCCGCGCAGTTATCCCAGGGTCCAGCCCTCTTGACCTTGATCACGCCATATCTATTGATAAAGTATGCTGCGGGCAAACCGGCGGGCTTGTACAGGCCTGCCGCCTGTCCATCGGAATCTAATAATATCTTACATTTTGCCCCGTTGGCCGCAGCCCATTGCCTGACCTCACCGTCGTTTTCCCCGCTCACGATAACCAGCACTTCCAACTGCTCCCGGGGCCACGTATCATATACCTGCCCGATACATTGCATTATCTGTGAACAGCCGGGGCAGGAAGTGCCGCTAAAAACCAGCAGCACTTTTCTTCCTTTGAAAGAATCAATCGAAACTTGTCTGCCGTCCAGTTCTAATAAGGTAAAGGCCGGTGCCATGCAACTCACATTAGCACAAGTACGGGGAGACATGGATTGCCGGGCGTTCGGCGCTCCCGCAGGTCTTCCTGCCGCGCTGCCGGACCCATACACCAGCAGCATCAAGCCTGCGGCCTCGTCTACGGCCGTTGCAAAGGTATTACAGCCGGCTTCGATATTGGTGTACCTGCCATTTACCACGCCTATTACCTCGCCGAAGCAATTGATCATGGGCCCGCCGCTGCTGCCCGGATACACCTGCGCGCTGGCCTGGATAAAACGTACCGACTCAATGGTTGGAAATGCACATAGAATCCCCTCGGTTACTACCGGCGACGTTGAATCAGCATAGGCCGGGTAGCCCGCGATTACTACGGCATCACCGGTCTGAAGACCGTCCGATTCGGCCGAGCTGCCAAGGTTGGCACAGGCGAATTCCCCCTTTCCACCCGTTATGCGGATAATGGCGAGGTCCTTTTCCTGGTCAGTGTCGAGCACGCTGCCAGTGTAATCAACCCCATTGCTCAAGGTAACGACAGCCATTTTCTCGGCGCCTACCACATGCCTGCTGGTCAGCACGTAACCCGATTTATGGACCACTACACCTGATCCCATTTGATCCCCCGCCACTATTCTTACAACCGCAGGAAAGAGCTTTCTCGCCTTGTCAAGGCAGGGCGACGTGCTGCACGAGGCCGCCAGGACAGGACAAAAAAGGAGTAAGCCGAAAACAATCGCTATCGCGGTCCTGATACTCATTCTATACCCGGTCATAGAATAATTATATTAACACATGAGCATTTATTTTTAACCGCATTAAATATGAATCCCCCTCCCCGCTTCGCCTCTCCTTATCATATATTCTTGAACCATCTATAATTAAAAAGGTACAATTTAAACTGGATTTTCCGCCATTACGGGGTATAAAGTAGCCGTAGAAAATCCGGGATCTGTTTAATATATGGGCTTCAAGATCGTTATCGCCGACAGCAATGCCAAATTCATGAGCATGCTGGGGCGCGCCCTGCTCGATTCAGATTACGCCCTATATCCCGCCGAGTCCAGAGAATCAGCCTTGCAGCAGATCACGCAATATGATATCGACGCCTGCATCATAGACGTGGACCTCCCGGGCGGCATCGAGGAAGTGCTGCAGGCGTGCATGAATAAGTCAAAACCTATTGTGGCCATGGGTGCCTCCACGCTAAAGGAAACCGGTAAACTCGTTGAGATCATGTATTACGGCATACCTTATGTTAAAAAATTTAACGTGGAGGGTGAGGCCAAGCTGGACCATATCATAGCCAGGATGAACATCCTGCTGAGGACCCTGCTGATCTTCAGTAAGGACACCGAATATCAGCGCGGCGTTATAGCCGGACTCGAGAGCAAGGGCTACAAGGTATTCACCACCGAGGCCTCCGAGGACTTCATGCACACTTTCCTGTTGAGCGAACCAAAGGCGGTGCTGGTTTATTTCCCCAGCGACGAGGAGATCGAGGAGCTTAAAAAGATACGCAAACTGGATAACCGCCTGCCCATCGCGGTTGTCCTCAACAATCTACCTGCAGAAGCAATTGACTTTCTACAGGACAAATCCACAAAGATCCTGGCCCGTGACGAGGTGTCCGACTACCTGGATAACCTCTGATCTAACGCGGCAGATCAAATGCCCAGCGGGATACTCAGGTCAACAGCCGTCCCCTGACCGGGTCTGGACTGGATGGTAAGCTTTCCCCCCAGCAGAGAAATCCTTTCGTGCATGCCCACCAATCCGAGCTTACCGCTATTGGACAGGTCCCCCACGGCCCCCGGCAGGTCGAATCCTTTACCATTATCCTTGATGGCAACTGTAAGCTGCGAATCTGAAAATTGAAGATCGACCTCCGCCTTCGTTGCTTCAGCATGCTTGCCGATATTGTTAAGAGCCTCCTGGATGATTCTGAACAAGATCAGCTCCCTCTCGGGCAACAACCTCTGCTCCTTGCCGTTGATCCTCAAGGAAATGGCGATCCCGCTGTCCTCCGCCTTCTGTTTAACCAGCCACTGAACAGCCGGCAACAAACCCAGGTCATCGATGATGGAGGGCCTCAGGTCCTGGCTGAACCTCCGTATACCCTGGAGACTGACACCGATCCTCTGGCGGATATCCTGCAAGGCTATTCTCTGCTGCTGGGAAAGGCCAACATTGTCACGGATAAAATTATCCATCTGCCTGGATATGGCGAAAAGGGCCTGCGCAGTATCATCGTGCAGCTCACGCGATATCCTCTTTCGCTCTTCCTCCTGGGCCCGGGTGATCTGGTTTAAATAGTAACGGAGGTTATCCTGCATGCGCCTCTCTTCCGATACATCCCTGGCAATATGCTGAAAGCCCACCGGCTTGTCATCAACGGTCATCAGGATAGTGGTCAGGGTCAAAGTCCTCTTGATCCCATCCTTGGTCACCGTCTGCTGTTCGTAGGGCTGGCTAAAAGGTTCGCCGTTCAGCAATTTCTTACCCACTTCCCGACCCAGTTTCAGCATCCCCTCATCCATGAACTCCTTGACGTTCCTGCCGATCAGTTTATCGAGCGGATAACCCGAGATCATCAGCGTCGCCCTATTACCGGCCAGTATTTTACCGTACAGGTCCTGGAACCAGATGGCGTCATGGGCGTTTTCAAACAGGTTCCTGTAGTCCCTGGCCGACTTGTAGAGCTGGTCCGCGATCTCCCTGGCCTCTGCGTACAGCTTGGCATTGGTAAGGGCAGAGGCTATCTGGCCTGCGATCGTGCTGAGCAGATCGATCTCGTCTGGGAGGAAGGTCCGCGGGCGCCGCATTCCCACGCAAAGCGTGCCTATTACCTCTCCCTTGGATTTCATCGGCACTATGAGCATGGGATGTATTTTATTGCGTATCACCGCTTCGCGGGTCAGCCTCGAATCGCTCGATGCATCGGGCACAAGCATAACTTCACCCGTAGCCGCGACCTCCCCGTTGAACCCTTCCCCTACCTTTACATGATCGAGCTCCAAAGCGCTCTCCGGCGAGATACCTTCATAGGCGGTCAATATCATGTCATTCTGCATGGGCTCAATGGTATAGACCAGGATGACCTCGACTTCCATAACCTCCCCCACCATTTCTACAGCTGTCTCGATGACCTTGGCTGGCTCAAGGTATTGACTGAGGGCGTTGGATATGGTGTTCAGTGTAGCCAGCCTTCTGGCATTGGCGCGGGCTTCACGTATCCTGGCCTGGAGTTGCTCCTGGGTATTCTCCAGGGCAGTCACTGCCTTGCCGTACCGCCTGTCGTCGCTCTCCTTGATATGTATCCAGTAAACAAACACCAGGCCGGCTATGGTAACAAGTATTACTTCGAGTATGGCGTCGCTGTGATTGGTTGTATACAAGAGCGCCTGTGGCAGCATCACCAACAGGGAAGCGCCTATGACAATCAGCGTGGGCAATATGCCGAAGACAAACCCTGTATAGAGTGCGATAAGAAGGAACAGGTTGCGCTCGATAGTGTGACGGCTCAGGTTCAAAAGATAGAAATCAGACTGGAAACCGCCGGTCCAGATTACGTCACGGTAAAGAAATAAGGTTATGATGCCAAACAGGGCAATGATGATCCAGAAATGGTAGCGTGACCATATTTTGTGCGGAAATCTCATGTTATATGGGCTTCTGCCAGGCTGGTGAAAATCCCTGGCTTCCAAGATTTAATTAAGGCAGCTCCTCCAGTGTGAGCCATCCTTTTTTTAACCCGTATACTATGGCCTCAGACCGTGAACCCACCCCCAGCTTGTTAAATATGCTGCGTAGGTGAGTTTGAACCGTTCTCACGCTCAAGGTCAGGCTGTCGGCTATCTCCATGTTGCTCATGCCCTTGGCCGCCAATCTCAATACTTCCATCTCCCTGTCGCTCAATACCTCGCCGGGTGTCTGCACAGGCTGCTCTTCAACCGGAGACCTCAGCCGGTTCAACACCTTCTTCATTATCTTTGGATGCAGCACCGGTTCGCCTGCCATAACCTGGCGTATGGCATCTATCAATTCCTCGCCGCTGGACTCCTTGAGGAGGTAACCGGCCGCTCCCGCCTCCAGAAGGGCAAAAACATATTCATCATCATCATAACCGGTTAAAACCAGGATGGCCGTATTAGGATACAATGCTTTTACCTGCTTGGTAGCCTCTATCCCGTTTAACCGCGGCATTGATACGTCCATGATGATTATGGCCGGCTTCAGTTTTTTAGCCAGTTCCACTGCCTCGATCCCATCGCTGGCCTCACCCACCACTTCAAAATCCGCCTGCGATTCCAGCAAGCGTCGGGTTCCTTCCCTGACAACTTTATGGTCTTCAGCCAGAAGAATCCTCATTTTCTCCATTTTCCATAACCCCTTAGAATGTGATTATATACACAATAAATACACTATTCAAGCCGCGGCGGTTGCTCATTCAGCATAAATGCTTACGTATTTTAAGACATAGCCTGCCCATCAATTTATCGGTTTTTCAGTCTTGACTTCATCCTAAATACATTACTATGGAAAATATGCCGGCGATTAAGCTTTGCGACGGATGGAACGAGGCCCCTGTTATATTAGATTGTTATATAGTAAGGACCCTTGTGTTTCCTACCCGTCGTGTATCCTAAAGGAGTCGACATATATTCCACGATGTCAGAGAACATAAACCTGTCGCCGGCCGCAGACACCCTGGAGCAGATCAATTATTGGTCCGGCAGGTCTCCCTGCTGGGAGATGTGCCACTGTCCGGCCATGATCAGGGAGGAGTGCCCGGCCACTAAATATCAGTTCATACCCTGCTGGCAAATTGAGGGCACGTACTGCAAACTGGACGATTATGGAGGGAGCGGCTATGATACCAGCATCTGCCAGGTATGCCGTGTCTACAAAAAATACGGCAATGGCAAATCCATCGAACTGAAGCTAATGGGCAGGGGTCTGGACAGCTCTTTGAGGTCGCTGGAAAGGCTGGCCAGACGTTGACTTTAAATATGAAAAATAATAGAATCTGTAGCCGGTTGGGCAATCTGACTGAACAGTCTCACCGGTGGAATAGGGTCGTATGACTTTATTCCACTTTTTTACGGATATATCCTGAGTTAGGAGGATTTTTATGGCAAAGCAAAAGGCAGCCCCAGCCACTACCACGGACACAGGAAGAGGCTTCGCCGGCAAGGCATTCCAGAGGATCCAGGGGATCATCGATGATACCGGCGGCCAGGCAGGTGCACCGATCCGCGTCCTTCAGCAGGCGCAGGGTATCATAGGCTACCTGCCGCCAACCGTGCTGAAGACGATCTCGCGGGACCTCAAGATCCCTCTGAGCGAACTGCACGGTGTTGTCACATTCTACAGCTTCTTCACCATGCAGCCCAAGGGAAGACACGTTATACAAGTCTGCCTGGGAACTGCATGCTATGTGAAAGGAGGTCAGGACATACTCGACCTGCTGAAAAAAGACTATGGCCTGGAGCCGGAAGGCGTCACGCCGGACGGTAAATTCTCCCTCGAGACTGTGCGTTGCCTCGGCTGCTGCGGCCTCGCCCCTGTTGTTGCCATCGGAGACGATATACACAGGAAAGTCAAGCCCGGCCATATGAAAGATATCCTGAATATGTACCATTAGGAGGTAAAGAAAAGTGCCCAAGATAACCTCTATTGAAGCATTAAGCAAGTTAAAGAAATCAGTGGAACCGAGGCTTAAGATCCGCGATGACGCGGATTTCAGCCACTACAAATCTTCTCGACAGATCTGCATACAGCAATGCCGCGGCATGGGCTGCACTGCCGCTGGTGGCGACAAGGTAACGGAGCTGTTTGAAGAGCTTATCAAGAAGAAGGGCCTCGAGAGCAAATTGAGCATCGTCAGGACCGGCTGCCTTGGTCCCTGCGAGATGGGCCCCACCGTGATCGTGAATCCAGGAGACATCCTTTATGTCAGGGTCAAGCCCGAGGACGTCAAGGAGATCTTCGAGAAACACATTTTAAAGGGTGAGATAGTCGAAAGGCTGGTCTACCACGACCCGACCACCAATCAGGCCATACCTGAAAGGCTGAATATCAAATTCCTGGCGGACCAGGAGTTCCGCATCCTGCATAACAACGGCATCATCGACCCGTGGGATATAGAGGAGTACATTGCCCGCGGCGGCTATGAAGCGCTGGGCAAAGCCCTTTACAAAATGAAGCCCGACGATGTCCTCGAAGAGGTCAAGAAGTCAGGCCTCAGGGGCAGGGGCGGAGCAGGCTTCCCCACTGCTACCAAATGGGGCTTCCTCAAGAGCTCTCCCGGGACTGAGAAGTACCTCGTATGCAACGGTGACGAGGGAGACCCGGGAGCATATATGAACCGCGCTGTGCTGGAGGGCAATCCCCACTCGATCATAGAAGGTATGTCCCTCGGCGCCTATGCGGTTGGCAATGTCAAACAGGGCTTCGCCTATATACGAGCTGAGTACCCCCTTGCCATCGAGACATTAAGCGCCGCCATAGCCCAGGCCCGGGAATACGGGCTGCTGGGTAAGAACATTATGGGTACCGATTTTGAGTTTAACCTGGATATCTTCCCCGGCGCCGGCGCCTTCGTCTGCGGCGAGGAAACCGCCCTGCTTATCTCCATCGAGGGCAAGCGCGGTATGCCCAGGCAGAGGCCTCCCTTCCCCTCCGATAAAGGCCTTTTCGGCAAACCTTCTGCCATCAACAACGTCGAGACCTGGTCCATCATACCGCGCATCATACGTGAGGGCGCCGACTGGTTCTCCGGGGTTGGCAGCGAGAAGAGCAAGGGCACCAAGTCTTTCAGCCTGGTGGGAAAGGTTAACAACGTCGGCCTGGTGGAAGTGCCGCTTGGCACCAGCCTTGGCAAGATAGTCTTCGATATAGGCGGCGGCATCCCCGGAAGCAAGAAATATAAGGCCACCCAGATGGGTGGTCCATCCGGCGGTGTCATCCCCATCGAACACGTGAATGTGCCGGTGGATTATGAATCCGTCACGGCTCTGGGCGCCATCATGGGTTCCGGCGGCCTGGTAGTCATGGACGAGGATAGCTGCATGGTGGACGTGGCCAAGTTCTTCCTGCAGTTTACCCGCGATGAATCATGCGGCAAATGTGTCCCCTGCCGCGCCGGCATCCCCAAGCTGCTGGCCCTGCTCAACAAGATCACCAGCGGCAAGGGCACACTGGAGGATATCGACACTATCCTTGAACTGTCCGAGATGATCCAGAAGGCATCGATCTGCGGCCTGGGTCAAACTGCTCCCAATCCCGCAATCTCCACCATCAGGCATTTCAGGGAAGAATATGAAGCGCATATCATCGATAAGAAGTGCCCGGCAGCGCTCTGCCAGGCGCTCTTCCGCGCACCCTGCCAGCACACCTGCCCGGTCGGGCTTGATGTGCCCGGGTACGTATCGCTGATTAAAAGCGATAAGCCGGCTGAAGCTTACAAACTGATCATGCAGCGTCTGCCCCTGCCGATGACGGTAGGCCGTGTTTGCCCCCATCCCTGCGAGAAGAAATGCCGCAGGGGCCAGGTCGACGAACCGGTCTCCATCAGGCACCTCAAGAGGTATGCCTCAGATTACGCTTACGAGCATGGCCTTTCTTACACCCCTGCAATAAAGGCCTCCAAAGCTGAAAAGATAGCTGTGATCGGCGCAGGGCCTGCCGGCCTGGCAGCCGCCTGGGACCTGGCAATAGAAGGTTACAAGGTCACCATTTTCGAGGCCTTGCCGGTAGCCGGCGGCATGCTGGCAGTCGGTATACCCGAGTACAGGCTGCCCAAAGAGGTACTCAATAAAGAGATCGACAATATAAAGAAGCTTGGTATCGAAATAAGGCTGAACAGCCCGGTTAAAGATATCGACGCTCTATTCAAGGACGGATTCAAAGCCGTATTCGTGGGCATCGGCGCCCACAAAGGCGATAAGATGGGCATCCCGGGCGAGGAGCTCGAGGGTGTTTACGATGCCATCGATTTCCTGCGCAACATCAACCTGGGCAAGTTCATCAACGTGGGAAAAAAGGTCGCTGTGGTCGGCGGCGGCAATTCTGCCATCGATGCCGCCAGGGTGGCGCTACGCAAGGGCGCCGAAGAAGTGCACATCGTCTACCGCAGGGAGAAGGCCGATATGCCCGCCGAAGAGGAAGAGATACTGGCTGCAGAGGAAGAGGGAATAAAGCTGCATGTTCTGACAGCCCCGGTCAAGGTCATCGGTAAGGGTGGCAAGGTGTCGGGTATCGAATGCAGCAAGATGGCGCTGGGCGATTTCGACAAGAGCGGCAGGCGCTCACCCAAACCCATCGCCGGATCCGAGTACTCGATTGAAGTCGACATGCTGATCGAGGCCATCGGCCAGAGGCCCGACACAGAATCAATCAACCTGGGCAGCGTAAAGACCGGACGCGGCGGCGTCCTGGTGGCCGACAAGAGGACACTTGCCACCGACCAGAAAGGCGTTTTCGCTGGCGGCGATGCTTTCACCGGGCCGTGGACCGTCATCGAGGCCATAGCTTCAGGCCAGAGGGCGGCCTCATCGATCAAGATGTTCCTCTCCGGTAAAGAGCTGGGCCCAAGGGTTGACCGGCAGGATGCCGAGGTCTTCGAATATTCCAATGTGCCCCCCACCGATGTTGAAACCGCCGAGCATGCCAGGGTGAAGATATCCGAGATCAGCCCGGTGGACAGGAAAACCGTAATGAAAGAGGTGGCTATTAACTATACGGCCAAAGAGGCTCGTGAAGAATGCAGCAGATGCCTTAGATGCGATATTGGATAGGAGATAGGCAAATGAGTGAAATAAAATTATTGATTAACGGGAAACAAGTTAAGGGAAAGCAGGGCGACACGGTACTGGATGTCTGCCAGGCAAACAGCATCGATGTGCCCACGCTGTGCCATTTCAAGGGACTTACCGACGTTGGCGCCTGCAGGCTTTGCCTCGTCGAGATTGAAAAAGAAAGGAACCTGGTTCCATCCTGCACCTACCCGGCGCGCGATGGCCAGGTCGTCACAACCAGCACGACGAGGCTTGAAAAATACCGGAGACTGGTGCTCGAACTGCTGTTTACAGAGCGCAACCACCTGTGCGCGTATTGCGTGGCCAGCGGTGACTGCGAACTGCAAAGCCTGGCCTACAAATACCAGATGGACAATGCGCGCTACCAGTACTCCTGGCCCACCCAGACTACTGACTCGTCCCATACCAATATCGTCCTGGACCACAACCGCTGCATACTCTGCGGCAGATGCATACGCACCTGCGACGAGATCGCCGGCGCACACGCGCTTGATTTCGGTAAACGCGGCTGGAAGACCAATATCTGCGCGGACATCAACCAGCCGCTGGGCGAATCCTCCTGCATCTCCTGCGGAGGCTGTTTCCAGGCGTGCCCGACCGGCGCCATCTTCTCCAAGATCAGCGCTTACAGGGGCCGACCCTCTGAATGCACTTCGGTTGAATCCAGCTGCGCCATCTGCGGTGTCGGCTGCAATATCAACGGCCTGGTTAAAAACAACCGGTTGATCAGGATCGACAGCCCTGATATGACCAAACCCCGCGGCCTGCTGTGCGAGATCGGCAGGTTCGAGCCGCTCTATGACGCGGCCGACAGGGTTGTCACTCCGATGAAACGCAATAACAGGGGACAGCTTATAAGCTGCACTTACGAAGAGGCATTCGAAGCCATCTCCAAAAAGCTGGGCACCACCGACGGAATCGCCGGGCTGGCTTCGGGCAATGCTAACTCGGAAGCACTGAAGTCTTTCGCCGAGTTGATGGATAAACTCGGCAGCAAAATGGTTGACACTCTCGACGGCGATGACTGCCGGACCGTTGCACAGGGCATAGCGAAATTCGACAGCAAGGCCGGACTGGATATGGAAGCAAAGCTCGAGGATATCCTCGTTGCCGACAGCATCGTCGTAATAGGAGCTCATCCCTCCAAGACCCACCCGGTAATCGGCTCTTATATTATGCGTGCGGCATCCAAGAACAAGGCTCAACTGGTTGTGATCGATCCGCTGCGCAATCCCTTCACTTTCCGGGCTTCGGTCTGGCTCAAACCGCCAGAGGGAAAAAAGGAGCTTGTCATTAAAGCGCTGGGCAAGGCCATCCTGGACCGTCTCCCTGCAAAGTCAACAGGCGAGAAGAACAAATATGCAGCCGCCTTCAAGGAAACCGATATCAAGAAGGCCGGCAAGGACCTCGACATCGACCTGCACGATATAGTAAAAGCCGGAGAGATTTTGGCCGGGTCAAAAAACGGCATTATCATTTACGGTAACGGCATCCTTCAATATAAAGATACCCAACTGGTCGCGACAATATTGAATCTGGCAGCACTCGTGGGTGAAAAACCAAGGGTCATCTCCCTCAAGCGCTACGGCAACAGCCGGGGCGCCTGGGACCTGGGTCTGGCCAATTCAAAGGGTTCCGTAGCCTCAGACCTGGCCAAGGGCAAGGCCAGGGGCCTTTACCTGCTGCTGGTTGATGACCTGACAGATTCACAGGCCCTGACCGACAGAATGAAAGGAGTCGAGTTCGCAGTAGTTCAGGCCAGCTACCGCTCACCCGTTACGGAGAAAGCGGATGTTGTTCTTCCATCCCTTCTATGGACTGAATGCAAAGGCAGCTACACTTCTATTGACGGCATCACCAAGAAGACAACGCCGATGGTCAAAGCGCGTGCAGAGATCAAGACCGATGCCGATACACTCAAGGAAGTTGCCCGGCACCTGAAAAAATAAACGCCCGTAAGGAGTGAAC
>Ga0268278_1001138_pt1 | contig 16194 bp, 19 predicted proteins | sample saktaG_3_FD_190135 | JGI IMG/M metagenome (GOLD analysis project Ga0268278, IMG submission 190135) | Saline water microbial communities from Sakinaw Lake, British Columbia, Canada - sak_2010_1_5_55m | ecosystem: Environmental > Aquatic > Non-marine Saline and Alkaline > Saline ... | reverse complement strand
GGAAAAATGTCTTGAGACGGTTGTGAAACTATTCCTGCGGCAACCGTCTCCATAACGACCTTTAAATCAAATTCATTATTTTCTAATTATCGCTTACTCCCGCTTATTTGTAAACCCCCCCTTGGCAAAACCCTGTGGAAAAACCTCCAAGGAACTCGGTTCCCTTACGCTCCTTTTTTTAAAAAGCCCAGAATTTGTTTTTCAATCGCGTTAAATCCAAATTTAACAAAGAAACCAACGCCAATGAAAGCAACTACTAAATCAACCGCTCGCCAAACCATAACAAAGGCGGCCCCGTTGTTAAAGCCTAAGCCCAAACCGCCAAACGCCAAGCCCACGCTCAAATCCAACGTGCCCAAGGAAGCGGGCACAGGCGACATTGAGCCCAAATTAGCAAAGCCGAAAACCGCCAAGGCCTTAAAAAACCCTGCTTTACCGGTTAAAAAGAAAAGCAACAGGCCGGCCCGCGAGAAAAGCGCGGCGTGTCTGGCAACAGAAAGGGTCATTGCTTGCCAAAAATGTTTTTTAGAACAAGAAAAAAATTGAAAAACCTCTTTTTCAACTTGCAAAAGAGTATCGGCGCTTTGCCCATTAAAAAATTTAATTTTATTGGCCCCGCTTACCTTAAAAAGCCAGCTCACAGCGCTCTCGCGCCTCCATCTTTTGAAATAAAAAAGCAAAAGCAACCCCAGCATAACAGCGGCCGCCGCCACAACGCCGGCGCTCAAACCAAACGACAGTTCCCCCTTAAAAGCGAAAACAGCCAAGCCGGCCAACAAAAAAATAAAAAAAACCGTGGCATCAGCTATCCTGTCAATAATGCTTGTGGCAATGGTTCTGTTCCACGATAAATAATCAAAGTGCTTTTTCGTGAAAAAGGCCTTGACCGCGTCTCCGCTCAAGATTGAGAATGGCGCCAGATAACCAACGCCAAAACCCAATAACCACAAAGAAAAGAGCTCTCTCATTGATAAATTATCGCCAAACGCTTTGAAGATAATCTTTAGCCGCAAAACTCCAAAATAAACCGCCAGCAAAGTTAAACACAGCAAAGCCAACCCGTGAAGATTGAACAATAACGAAAAAGCCCGTCCCAAGTTTTGGGAGCCGGCCTTAGTAATTACCGCCGCGAAAACCGCCGCGCCCAGCAGGACCGCCAGGATAGATTTTAACAAACGACCCATTTTGCCTGATTAATAGGTGATCTTCTTTATTTTATATTCAATCTTAACAGGCGAATTAACTATTGCCATATCTCCCGCCTTCTTGCCCATCAAGGCCATGCCCACGGGCGACTCATTGGAAATCATCCCCAAGGCCGGATTGGCCTCCCATGTGCCCACCATAATAAACTCGTCAATCTCGCCTTCAATCTCAACTTTTACTTTAGCTCCCAAGTTAATCTTATCGCGCTCGGACATAGGAGGCAATTTAATAATTTCATAATTGTTCAAAACATATTCTATTTCTTCCAGTTTGGCATCCAAAACATCCATATCGTCTCTAAACGAAACAAACTCCGAGTTCAACTCTTCCGAATAAAAAGCCGACGGGGCCTCTTTGCCCAGTTTGGACTTCCTTAGCTCTTTCAGCCGCGCAAATTCTTGTTTCAATTTATCCAATCCCTGTTCAGTTAGATAATACGCCTTATTAACACCCATAAATCAAAAATCAGTTAGCCAATTTTAAAAGCCGTTGACTGCACGATTCCCGCGCATCCCGCCTTTTTCAAAGCAGGGATTATTTCCCGCGCTTGTTTGTCTTTGCAACGGAAAGATATGTCATAATAGTTAGTGCCGGTAATTTTTTTAACCGCGGGCGCGTCAAACCGCCCAACAAGTTTCAATACGTTATTCAAACGCCCCATAGCAATGTGCGCCATAACGTTTGTCATTTCGTGGCCGTTTATATGACCAAAAATTAGCATAGCCATTGTTTCAATCTTTTCTCTTTTCCACGGATTCTGCCAAGCAGTTAAACTGGCGATAAACTTAGTGTTCACTTCAAAAACGTTATCAATAACCCTCAAATTATTAGCCGTGAGCGACTCGCCTGTTTCGGTAATATCCACAACCGCGTCAGCAAAAAGCGGCGGCTTTGCCTCGCTGGCCCCCCAAGAAAATTCCACCTCGGCTTTTACTCCTTTCTTTTTTAAATAACTTTTGGTTATCTCAACAACTTCCGAAGATATGGTTTTGCCCTCTAAATCACGCACTGATTTTATCAAAGAATTTTGGGGCACCGCCAAAACCCATTTAAAGCCCCTACCCACTGTTTTTTTGGCGAAATCCAAATCGCAAATCTCCTTCACCTTGGATTTTTGTTCAAAAATCCAGTCGCTAGCGGCAATACCCGCGTCCAGCTTGCCCAAAGCAACATACTTGGGAATCTCCTGCGCCCTCAATAAATAACAATCTATCTCCGGGTCGTCAATCTTTGGCTGGCAAACGCGCGGCGCCAAGCTAACGTCAAAACCGGCCTTGCGCAAAAATAACAGCGAATTTTCTTGCAGCGAGCCTTTGGGCAAACCAAAAACTAATTTATTCGCTTCTCGTGTTTTATTTTTTAACGCCATAAACTAAATTACAACTTTTTCTAAAGGAAATTCCACAATATCAGTGCAACCGACTTTCTTGAGACGAGGCACGAGCTCGCGGGCCTGTTTTCTGTCAATGATCGTTAGAACATCAAACATATTCTCCCCCCGCAATTGAGTAACCGTCGGCTTTTTCATAGCTGGCAAAATGTCCAAAAGCGCGGCCATTATATCACCCTTCGCGTGTAACATCAGCCCTATCATATCCATAGCCAAACGAGCGCTATTGAGCAACAAAGCCAAATTCTCGGCTTTCTGACGCTTCCAATTATCTTTAAACGCCTCGTTGTTCATAATCAAACAAGGAGATGTTTGCATTATTTCCGCTATAATCCTTAAGCTATGTTCCCTTAATGTTCTACCGGTATTAGTGAAATCAACCAAGGGCTTGTTAAACATCTCGGCCTTGGCTTCGCCCGGATAAGTTGTGCGGGTTATTTTCACCTTTATGCCCTGTTGCTCAAAGAACTTTTTGGTTATGTTCGGCAAGCGAGAAAACACCTCTTGATTTTGCAAGTCCTTGAGCGACTTAAACTTTGAATCCTGCGGCACAGCCACGACAACCCTAGTATAATCCCAAATCCCATTGCCAAACTTGAAGTTGCTAATCTCTTTTGCTTTAATGCTTTGTTCTAAAATACGCGCCCTCTGAACAATGGCTACGTCCAGCATACCATTTCCGACCCATTCGGCCAGTTCCTGCGTTTTAGAAAAAAAACATTCAATCTCCGGATCATCAATGGTTACTTTATGGCCGCTGGAAGAAACATCCACCGCAAACCCGGCTTTTTCCAGCAGTTCCAAAACCTGAAATCTTAAAGCTCGCGCGGGAACGCCTAAACGTAATTTATTTTTCATATTTTTTGTTATTATAATATTTTTTATAAAAGCATGACTTACGGCCGGTATGGCAAACATTGCCATGCTGTTGGACTTTGATTAATAAAGTATCGTTATCGCAATCAAGCCAAACGCTTTTAATAAACTGAAAATTACCCGACGTCTCGCCTTTCGTCCAAAGCCGCTGGCGGGTTCTTGAATAATAAACTATTTTACCCTTTTGTAAAGAGTTGCGCAAGGCCTCTTGGTTCATATAGCCCAGCATCAAAACCCTGCCGGTCAAATAATGCTGCGCGATCACTGGAATCAAAAAGTTAACTTTCTGCCAGTCAATCAGCCGCGTCAATTCTTCATGGCTATTTATCCTTATTACTGATTCTTTTGAATTTTTTGACATACACTCCTTAAGTCACTCATTGACATTTTACCTTCATGCATCGCTTTGCCAACCACCGCCCCCCAAACCCCAATCTTGGAAAGACGCATTAAATCATCTATACTGCTCACCCCGCCCGAGGCCGCGACATGCAGCTCGGGAAATTTGCGAACCGCTTCGTCATAAAGAATAAAATTAGGCCCCTCCATAACCCCGTCTTTGTCAATGTCGGTTAAAAGGATAAACCCAACCCCGAGATTAATCAAGCCGCGCAGGAAATCGTCAAAATTAACGTCGGATTTTTCCTGCCAGCCCTTATAATACACAGCTCCTTGTTTAAAGCCAACATCAACCATAATCCTGTCGGCGCCAAAGGCCCGCAAAAGCCGCTTTAAGAGATCAACGTTATTAATTGCCAAGCTACCCACTATAATCCTTTTTACCCCTAAATCAAAAAGACGCGAGGCCTGTTCTTGGGAACGTATGCCCCCGCCAACTTCCAAGGCCAATTCAGTATTTCTTGTAATATCTTCAATGGCCCTCCAGTTGATAACCCTGCCCGCTTTAGCGCCCTCCAAGTCAATCAAATGCAGGTTATTTAAACCGGCTTTTTCAATTTCTTGGGCAACTTCAAGGGGCGCGGTGGAATACTCCTTTTTAAGATTGTAATCGCCCTTAAATAATCGGACGCATTTGCCTTCTATAATATCAATAGCTGGAAGTATCTCCATAACATCTAAATTCTAACACAATCAATCGCGCTGTAAACCCCCTAAAATAACTGCTGCTGGCTTACAGCAAAATTTTTTTTATCCTTACTGGGAAAAATATTAACCTTGCCGTAAACGCCATCATAGCCGGGCTCCACCTGAATTTTTCCCTGCCGCATACGGGCAATGGCTTGGGCCAAAGATGGTTCAATGTCTTTTATCTCCTCAAGGGAAGCGTCCAAAAGAATACCAAGTTCTGGACCAAGTTTTTCAATCAAATTGCCATAAACTCGCGCTACTTTTTTGCTCGTCGGGCCAACCCCCAAGCAAGCCGCGATAATTTCGGACAAAGGAACCAATGATTTATAGGGAATATGGCCTTTCGGCGTGAAGCCCTCGGGCCTGTCGGCCAACTCTTCTACGCGGCTCAGAACTCCGACGGTTAACGGTCGGTGGCAAGCCGGGCATAGCCCGCGATATTTTTTGGTTTGGGCGGGGGATAGCCGCACCCCGCAAGCGCGATGGCCGTCATAATGATATTTGCCTTCCTCGGGGAAAAATTCAACAGTAAATAAAAACCTCTTGGGATTTTTGCTTTTTATTGCTTCAGTAATTGCCGCATAGCTTAAATCCGTATCAAAAACACAGGCCTCACGGCCAATCTTTGGAGCGCTATGGGCATCTGAACAACTAATTAAAGCTACCTTATCCAAAGCCGATAGACGCCAATTCATAGCAGGGTCGCTGCTTATGCCGGTTTCAATGGCAAAAATATTTTTAGTTTGTTCTTCAAAACATTCCTCCAAAGAATCAAACCCGGATTTTGAACCAAAAACAGCGAACCAGGGCGTCCAAGCATGACTCGGCACCACTAAACAATCGGGGTTGGCCTGCCAGGCGATTTCGGCCAGCTTCTTGGCATCCAAGCCCAAAATCGGGCGTCCGTCGGCTTTTAAATTGCCAATTGCCGATAGCTGCTTATTGATTTTTTCCACGGTGGCCAAGTTCGGAGCAAAAATTAAAATATGCACCTTTCTTACCCGGCCGTTTTTTGAATAAATACAGCTAATCTCGGTGGTGAGAACAAACCGAGTGACTCCGTCACCCTGAGGCCTTAGGCGAAGGGTCTTATTTTCTTGAGATCCTTCGCCTGCTGGCTCAGGATGACTGATTATTATCCCAGATTTTAGTTTAAAAAGCCCGGGCTCGGCCGGCCGCAGCTTGTCTCGCAATTCCTTAAACCAAGCTGGATGCGTAAAATCGCCAGTGGAAATCACGTCAACCCCCTTAATCTTGGCGGCCTCGTCTAAATGTTCCAAATCCATTTGGGGAGAGGTGGCTCGGGAGTATTTAGAATGAATGTGAAAGTCAGCGATTATTTTCATACTTTAACTTTTTTAAATTTATTGGCAGCGCGAAAAATTAAAAAATAAGTAAGAGGATGCATTTTACAGGGATGTTTTAAATTCTCAATGTCTAAAATCATATGCAGGGTGGCCCCAGCGGCTATACTGGTCGGCCAAAGCGGCCAATGCGCCAAAAAAGCCCATAGCCAAAACCCAACAACCAATTCCCAGCTATGAAAAAACACAAAAATCCATTTGGCTTGCTTATCATATTTTTCCGAATCCAAAAAATCCTTAACATTAAACGGCCGCGGCGGTTTGAACGCCCAAAAATCAACCAGGTGGTCCAAATCAATGAAAACACCCGTTAAAAAAACGATCAAAGCGGCCCAAGGCGGCCGCACAAAAAGTAAAAAACCAATCCCTAAAATAGCTGAAGCAATAATGTGTTTGAGCGGTCTCATAAATAAATTAAAAACTAAAAATGAAAAATGGTAATTCAAAATGACACGAAGTGTCACCATGAGATCACCTCAAGCGGCCGGAAAGTCTTACGGCTGAAGGATGTCTTCAACTCGGCCGTTGATAGAAATTATAACCTCATTGACCGTAGGAAACTGCTTCAGGGTTTCGGCAATTTGGGCTCTAATGGCGGCCACCCGGCATGAGCCGCCGACCGCCTTTTCCAGCTCCTCGCTAAAATCAACCTTGGCTATGCCATTTTCAATGGTTAATTTCTGAATTTGAACCCCGGAATTGATGTTGGTTATAAAGCCGTCCGCTTTTTCCTCATCAGTTAGGTTGCCTTTTAAAAGCAGGTCCAAGGCAGCCCGCCCTGGCGCTTGAGTGGCGGCTATCGCCCGGTCAACCGGAAAAACCTTATCGCAGGAAAACTCCGGGTCTAATTTAGAATTGTTGAAAAATACCTTCACAGACATCACATCAGACCCCGCCAACCTTACAGGAATTTCTAATTGATCGTCGTTCTCGGGCAAGCCGGAGGGATTGTCTTTTTTAAGAACCAGAATAGCGTCTGTATCTTGGGCCGCCAAGAAAGCAAGCTTAACTTCAAACGGCACATAGCTTTCAGTCATCCAGTCGCTTTTAGCTTGAGCAATTCCCGCGGCGACTTCTTCTCCTTGCAGGCCTAGAAGCTTAACCGGAAAACTCGCTTCAAAATACCACGTCCCCCGCGCCTCTCCTTTTATACTCAAGGGGCTGGAAACGGCTTCACCGGCCAGGGGCATGGGATCGGTTATTCTAATAACATCGGAGTTGCCTTTAACGGTGGTAAAGGCCTGCGCCTGGCCACCCGGACAAGTTTCAGTTGGCATAGCCGCGGATGGCTTGCCGTGTTTTACCCACTGGCCGTCCGAACAAAGCCAAGTATCCTCGGAGCCGCTAAATAATCGCATACCAACGATAGAGCCAACTACTAATAAACCAACAATTGCAATAATAAGATATTTTTTGGACATAAAATTTTTAATTCTTAATTTTTGTTTTTCCTTGTCTTAAAATTTCTACTTGACCATTTCGCAAAGTTATCAAGGCCGAGGGCGCGCCCTTAATTGTCCCAGCGTCAAGATAAAAATCCGCTTTATCGCTAAAATACTTTTCGGCTTGTTTAATGGTTTCCGCCGACGGGGCGCCCTCCGGATTAGCGCTGGGGGCGACAAGCGGTCCCGTACTTTTCAGTAGGACATTCAACCATCTTGCTTTAGGACAACGAAAAGCCAAAGTTTCGTTGAACGGTTTTAAGTAGGACAAACCATTTTTCAGCTTGGGACACCGCAAAATAATACTCACTGGCCCGGGCCAAAACTTGCCTAAAATCTGTTCTGCCGGCTTATCAAGCACAACCCCGAATTTTTTTAAATCATTAATGCCCTCTATCAAAATAATAAACGGTTTTTTAGGGTTTCTTTTTTTTAGTTTGTAAATTCTTTCAACCGCTTTTTTACTCAAAGCCGAGCCAACCAAACCGTAGATGGTATCGGTGGGCATAACGCCAATTCCGCCATTTTTTAAATTTTCTATTATATCTTGGGCAACTTCAATCATTGAATTTTTAATTTCTAATTTCTAATGAATGTTTAATGTTTTAATGTTTAATTCTAAAACGACTTCTTGCATTTGTTTAGAAATTTAAAATTGGAAATTAAGATTTGATTAAAAATTAGAAATTAGAAATTTATTCTAAAAACAATCCTTTCAACCCCGTCTCCTCCTCAACAACCCTTTTAACCTCAACAGCTGTTTTCAAAATCGCTATTTCCAACGTTACGCTCACAACACCCCCAATAAAATGCCCGCCAAACACGGTTTTGTCGGCTCCCGCCAACGAAATATGCAAGTGAAAATCATGGCCGCTTTCGCTTTCCGAAACAACGCCAGAAATAGCCAGAACTTCCATAGGCCGTTCAAATTTCTGAGGAAAATAATCACCCTTTTCCCTGAAAAACCCCAGCTCCGCCCAGCCCAATTGGCCAACCGCCGTCGTGAAAATCGCGGTTTTAACATTGTGTTTCCCACAGATAATTTTCAGCTGTTCGTAAACATTCTCTCCGCGAAAAAGCCGCGCCATTATTAAATTGTCTTTTTCCTGGCTTTGCATAAATTTACACTACTATCTTATTTCAATATTTTTTTATCTTCTGATTTTAACAAATAATTTTCTTTTGATACGACAGGTCTGCCTAATTCTTTTTCTGTTTGTTTTCTGGCATTTCCAGCGACATTTCCGCCTCTCTCTGCCACCCTTTTATTTTTTACAAATGTGTCCGGCTTTTCTTGTTGAGAAATTTCAGTTGTTACTCTCTCGCCAAGCATATTAAAAATCAATTCCAAGTCGTCCATATGGTCGCGCAAATTTTGCCGCTTCAGGCCTTTCAGTTTTTTGTATTCGCTTGGTGTTACGCCAAAGGTGGCTTTGGAAATTTCCGCAGTCAAAATTTCATATTCTTTTTGTTCTTTGACACCCCGTTTTTGCCATTCATCGGTTAATTCTTCACGAATCGCGATGCCACGCATTCGTTTTTCTATCCAATTTTCAGAATATCCCTTAAGCTTATAGAGCATTTTGGTTCTCTTAGTTGCCAGCTCCGGGTCTTCAATTTCTTGCACTCGCTCATAGCCCACCCTTGCCAACCACCGTTTGAATGGTTCCGCTTTAGGAGATGGAATGGATTGAATTATGCGGAAAATAGTTTCGGTACTGGCACAATCGGTTTCTCGTTTTTTTCCGTCTGGAGCGATCATTTTCAACTGTCCGATATTTTCGGACACTTCAGAATAACCCTCTTTTATTAACTTCTTCTTAATGTCGCCCCAATATTTTCTTGGTCTTTCTGTACCAGTCAGCGCTTCAATAATATCTATAATCGAAAACCACCATTCGTTTTTATAAATAGTTCTACGAATTTCTTTCTTTCTAAAAATCGCAATTTTTATCACAGCAATTCTCTCGCTCATATTTAATTAGAATTTAAATTTTCCTAATTCCAGTCGTTTGTTATGCTTCCCGCAAACCTCTTTCAACTGCTCAAAAACATTCTCCCCGCGAAAAAGCCGCGCCATTATTAAATTGTCTTTTTCAGCGCTCACAGCCATAATGGGTTATTATAATAAAAAAACAGACCTAATAAAAGCCCACTAAATAAAATAAAAGCGAAGCCACATGTTTTTTCATGGCTCCGCAAAAAATCCAACGCTCATTTGATAGCATCCCTCCTATCTAAATACCTAAAGATGAGCCCTACTATTGTCCCGATAAAAAAAGAGCCCCCTACATATAAAAGAACAAACCACAGGAAAAAAATATGCTGATAAAACCCTTGGTGGAGAAATGCCCAACACATTCCCGTATATCCACCAAGCAAAAGCCAAATCACGCGACACTCAATATAGTCCCTCATTTATATCACCTCCATAAGGAGCTGTTGTCAACGCAGCCACGCGCTAAGTTAATATCCAAATTTAACACATTTTCGGCTAAAAACAAGCTATCCGCGCGCGATAATAACCCGGCCCATTGCAAAGCCCTTTATTTTACTTTTATAAACTTCATCTGCAAGCCCTTCATCAATTCGCTGATTTGCATCCAAAAGAATGCCCAGACCCAGACAAAAGCGGCCGCCAAAACAGAAATGCCCGCTGGCATCAAAAAGCCGGTTACAGCCAGTGTGGTGGCAACGGCTTGGGTAGCTAGTGTTGCTATAATAACTTGCTTGCTTGGCAAAAACTTAAACCATTTTTCCTTGGTGTGCGCCACAAAAATCAGCATATGGCCGGATACGGTAAGTTTAAGGAAAAACATTGTTTGAATAACCGGCAATGGCAAACGCAAAACTTTTGTCATTAGAATAAACAATAAAATGCTGTTAATTATCCCCACAGAACCAAATAATAAACTCAAGCCAAATCTTTGCCTGCTTTTTATTTCCGACGGTTTCGCCAAAATTTTTACCCGGTCAACCGCCAATGAAATAATCGGAATATCGTTAAGAAAGGCCAAAAGGATAAGCTGAAGCGGCTGGAGCGGATAAAAACCATACAATAATCCGAGAATTAAAATAGTGATAATCAACCGGAAGCTTTCAGAAATCCTATAAACCGAATAATTATAAAGCCGCGCGAAAATTTTGCGCGATTCCAAAATCGCGTCCTGTATCACAGAAAGACCCTGACCAAGGAGTACAATGTCCGCCATACTTTTTAGAGCGCTCACCGCGCCAGAAACCGCAATACCCACATTGGCGATTTTAAGGGCGGGTAAATCATTAATTCCGTCGCCGGTCGCGGCTATTATGTACCGCGCTTTAAGCAATTTAACGATTTCATATTTATCTTTAGGTGAAACTTCCGCGAAAGCAGCAATATCGCTAAATTCATTTTGGAATGTCTGCTCATTTCCATAAAATTTCCTTGTTTCTTGGGCGGTTAAAACCTTGCCGGAAAATTCCAGCTCCTTAGCGATTCTTTTCGCTATCACTTTATTATCGCCGGTGAGCATTTTCACGCCGATGCCGTTCCCCCGCATAAAGCGCATGGTTTCTTTTGAGACCTCGTCAAGCGGGTCAGCCAAAAAAAGCAGGCCGGCTATTTCCATTCGTTCTTCTTTGGGCCCGTCTTTTTTGACAGCAATAGCCAACGCCCGAAATCCTTGGTTAGCCGCCTCGGTGATGTCTTTTTCAAACCGCGAAGCCATCTCTTTTGAAGCAAAATCGTCAAAGGCCTTGATTACCTGCGGAGCTCCCATACTTATCAATATTTTTTCTTGGCCTTTTTGAAGAAAAACTGTTGACCTTTTTCTATCTGAATCGTATGGCGCAAAGTTTATTATTTCCGCCTGGGCTAATTGCCGAGCGGTTTCTTCAAACTTCTTAATAATGGCCAAATCAATGGCATCCGGGGTATCGGCTGACACGGCATAACGGGCTAGCTCAATGACGCCGTCGGTGCTCAAGCCCTTTTGGTATGAAATAACATGGGAAACGCTTATTTCATTTTTGGTGAGCGTGCCTGTTTTATCAGTGAGGAGCAAGTTAACATTAGCCAAATCCTGCAGGGCGGAAAGCCGCCTCACCACCACTGACTTTTTAGCCAGCCCCCCAGCTCCAATACTTAAAATAATTGCCATGACAGCGGGCAAAGCGATGGGAATACCGGCAATTATTAAACTCAAATCAAGCGTTAAAAGGTCTTCTATAGCAAAACCCTTGGATATAAAAACAGCAGTTAAAATTAAAACTGCCGTGATGCTGACAATCGTCAAAAACTGCGTGGTGCTCAAAATATCTTTTTCTAAGATACTCTTATGAACTGGGGGCTCTATGGAAAAAATGGTCTTGCCAAAATTGGTATTTTTTCCCGTGGCGGTAACTTCGGCTTCAAGATTGCCCGTGGCAATGAATGACCCGGAATAAATTTTATCTCCGATTTTTTTATCTTTGGGCATTGATTCGCCGGTGAGCACGGCTTCATTCACCGAAAGATTTTTGGCGGATATAACCGTACCATCGGCCGGAATAATGCCTCCCAAACCTAGCCGAATGTGATCACCCGACGCCAAATATTTAGCGTTAACAAAGCCCCATTGGCCATCGCGCAAAACCCAAACATCAAATGATAACTTGCCGCGAAGCTCTTGGATAGCTCTGTCCGCTTTAAATTCTTGCCATTTTTGGATTGAATAATTAACAAAATACAAAGCAAGAATAAAATAAAAATCAAAAGTTTTGCCGCTTAGACGGGATAAAAAAGCCGCTCCCAAAAGCATAAGCGATATGGGAGAATAAAGAGGTTTCAAAAACCTTTTGACAAGTCCAATCTTTTGCTCCTTAACATCGTTTAAGCCATATTTTTCTAATCTCGCCTCGGCTTCAAATGTTGACAGCCCGAGGTAGCTCTGATTTACCATATTTTAACGATAACTTTTAAGAAGTATTTCCGCTTCAGCGGCCATTTTTTGCAAGGCTCTCAAACCTAAACCTGACTCGCGGCTTAATTTTTCAAGGTTAAACCGTAAAACATCAATCGCTAAAATAATATCGCGTTGATTAAAAATATCAGCCCATTGCTTTTGAAACGAAGGCAACATAGTTACGGGATAAAGCTTGTTTTGGTCAATAAAAACCTCCAAGCCCTTGTTAAGCGGGTATTTCCAGCCCCACAGGCCAACCCCCGAGCATTCTGAATACTGAATGGCTCTGGTAGAAAATTTAGTGTTAGTGACTAAAATGCTGGATATTTCTTTACCTTGATTGATTTTGGCTAAGGCAAATTTTCCCTGCAAAATATCGGCAAACCGCGCGTAATTAGCCAGAGCCACCTCTTGGTCAACCGCTAAACCGCTTCGCTGGCTGTGATATTTGCACTCGCCAATTTTCAAAATGCCGCCCTTTTCAGCTATAAAATCAATCTCATAATTTCTCAAACATTTTCCTGAAACAAACTGGTTCAATTTCACCGCGTAACCCGCTTCTCTGAAAATAGCGCCCGCGTATTTTTCAAAACCAAAACCATCGGGCCCTAAGTCCCTCATCGCTTGTTTAAGATTAAATTTTAAACCGAAAACCGGCTGGGCTTGGTTGAGCAACTCTCTTACTTCTTGGAATATCTTAAAAGTAGGTATGCCGTTATAAATTTTACGTTTAATTTGCTGGGCGATTCCTTTAGCCAATTTTAAGTTAGCGCCAACTCTTCTAGCTGATTGCTCTACCTTTTGCAAGGAAAACGGTTCTTGCTCGCCTCGAGAATTAATAACATACATAAGTCATAAAAAATTATTTATTTCAATGGTAAATAAGCTGGGTTAAAGTGCCTATCACTAAAATGAAAATTATCAAATAAATCAAAAATTTCGGAGTTTTTAAAGAATATTCCGGCGCCCTATCGCCAAGTTTTCTAGCTTTTTTATAGATTAAAACCAAGGCAATGCCCTCAATCAAACCAACCGCCGCGCCCAAAATTGAAATAACCGCGATAAAATCGCGAAAACCCAATAAAAAAACTAACAAAGGCCCCCCGCAAGCCAAGGTAAATGCCAGCCAATGGGGCAGTTTATAGTCAAAGCGAAAAGTGTTTTTCAGGTAATTGGCCAAGGTCAAGAAAGAAGTGGCAACCGCCAATAGCCCGAACAAAGCGCCCAAAACCATTACTTTGTAACCTAGAATCGGCACCAAGCCCTTCATGGCCTCGGGGCTGGTGGCCTGCCCGGTAACACCGCTGATAATTAACCCAAAAACAAAATAAAAAACAGCGCAGAAGGAAATAACCGCGATAATAATCGGTTTGAGCTTCTTTTTTTCTGTTAAGATGTCCTCAACCTCGCCTACTGAAGACCAACCGATTAAGCTAAACATTAAAACGCCAAAAGGCAAAAAAATCTTTTGAGCGTTGAACAAAACAAAATTGGCCGGATTAATCCGCGGCAAACAAAACAAAAAGATAACTGAAATAACTAAAAAGAAAATCCCGGCCATTATGAATTCAACCAAGGCAATGGAGCGGGTGCCCAAAAAAACTAAAAAAGCCAACACCCCCCAGATTAAAATTGATAACTGGGAAGCCGACAAAAAATGAGGGAAAATAATGCTCAAAAAATCGCCCGCTAAAATTATGTAAACCAACAAAGAGCCCGCTATGCCCGTAATCACTGAAAAAGCAACCAAATGCTTAGCGCCGGGCCCCAAGTAGCGCCCGGTATAGCCAACCAAACGCTGTTCTTCTTTGGTACGCAGGGTTATCTCGCCAAAAAATAGGTGCAGAACTATGATTATGGGCGTTAAAATTAAAAAATAAAGCAAACAGGGGATAACTCCGCTTTGCGAAAAAACATAGGGAATAGCAAAAACGCCAGCGCCAATTATCATACCTACCAAAGAGGCGCCAGCCAAAATTGTTCTAGGAATTTTCATCTCGCTAAACTTTGTATACCTTATACCCGTCCCTGACTTTTTCTTTTGTTTTTATGCCAACCTCTTGGCCCTTTTTGGCCTTTTTAATGGCTTGGTGCTCAATCTGCATTGACTGCACTTTCTGTTTAAAATCAGTATCAACCCCGCCGCTAACGCGAATCTCGTCTCCCACAGCCAAGGGCGCTGTTAATTTTATTACCGCTACCGTGATGTGGTCAAAATAATGCACGATACTGCCCGCCAATATCTCTTTTTTAGCCGGCTTTTTTGCTTTTTTCTTAACTACAGATTTCTTGGCTGGCTTCTTGGCAACGGGTTTTTTAGCTAACTTTTTCTTAATAGCCATACTATAAAAATTATTTTAAATAATCGACCTTTTCCCAAAAGTCTTATGTTGCTCAGCAACAATAACTTTTATCAGCTTTTCCACCAACTTTTTAGGGTTAGTGTCATAGACAATCTTGGTTTTAGGCCGATAGCCCTTAGACAACACCGGCTCAATCAAATCGGCCGTGCCTCCCGAGCCCTGCATAACGCCAACGGGCGTGTGGGTTTCAAAAGCAATGGTAAATTCATTCAAGGTGCCGGTTCGACCGCACATAATAATCACTCCGTCCGCTGCTTTAGTTAAAATTAGATTGCGGCCAACATAATCAAAACCCGTGTAAACGATTAAATCAAAATAATCAACCGGCAATTTATAGGTATTGATATGCTCCTGTCGGCTGCCCGCGGGCGAGAACCCAATACTCACTCCGCCCGCCAACTTAGCCCCTTTAGCCGCGTAATAAGGCACGCCCGTGGTAGCGCCAGTGAGCAAGATACAACCCTGTTTAACAATTTCGCAGCCAATCTCCTCGCCCAACTCCTTGATATTAGGCGAGCAACAACTCATCTCCGCGGCCCCGGAAACGCAAATTTTATATTTATGGTCGGCCAATGAAACAGGATCTGCTTTTTTGATTTTTTTTGTCTTTTTAACAGCCATAAATTTAAAAAATAATGGTTAATTTCTTAAATTATAGCATAAACCTCGTCTAAACAAAAAGAGCGGTTTGACGCACACCGCTCTTTTTGTTTTCAAAAATAAATTATTCGCCATCTCTGATAATGCCCCCCGAATACTGGTGAAGCAGAGAGCTGATTAAGGTCTGGTAGGGCATACCCTTTTTAATGGCCTTGGCTTTAATTTCTTGCAGGTCCTTATAAGAAAGCCGAATATTGATATTTTTTGTTTTGTTCAATGTCTGCCTGGCGCACTCTTTATAAAGCAAGGCCTTCTTTTTCGCGTTAGGAACTTTTTTGAGTTTATCCTGCTCAAAATCTTTTAATACCTTTTTTTCATTTTGATCTAATTCAAAATATTTCATATTTTTAGTTATTATTTTTAATAAGATATTTTTTAGTCGCCTTACGAGAAGGAATGATGGTTTTTAAAAAAACTTTTTGCCTGTCTTCCGCGAATGGCACCAAATACGCGTAATTGTTAATTCTTACAATAAATATCTGTTGCCGCGGATGTTTAGCAACATTGGGATTTCCAACAATATCCAAAATATTACCTTCTTCTATGGCCATCAATACTTCCTCAAAACAAACATCTCTTTCTTGTTTCAAAAGCTCATTTTTATTTCTATCCCAGTCAAAATATTTCATAAGCCGCCTGTATTTTCATTATATACAAAAGGTATCTTTTGTCAACTATAATTATCCACAACCCCAAACTTTTCCTAAACAAAAAGGAGCGGGTCGGCATAATGGTTTTTACCATAGCCTTCCCGCAACCTTGTGATTTTCATCACTTTTGTTTTTTATAGTACATTGATTTCCTCTGTAAGCAATCTCATTACTTCTGCCACAGGGTCTCTCGCACCAAGAATCTGCCTGCCCATCACCAAAAAATTAG
>Ga0268278_1001133_pt1 | contig 16235 bp, 14 predicted proteins | sample saktaG_3_FD_190135 | JGI IMG/M metagenome (GOLD analysis project Ga0268278, IMG submission 190135) | Saline water microbial communities from Sakinaw Lake, British Columbia, Canada - sak_2010_1_5_55m | ecosystem: Environmental > Aquatic > Non-marine Saline and Alkaline > Saline ... | reverse complement strand
GAATAACCTGTGGCGTGGCACCCTGATCATGGATGAAGCTGATACCACGGGGGATAAAGAACACCAGTTTGTGAAATACCTGAACCTGGGTTTTGAGCGCGGTAAATACTACGTTCTATCCGATAAACAAAACCCCAGAGTCCAGGATTTCTTCGACCCTTTCAGCCCAAAGATATTGGCAATGAGACAACCCTTCAACGATAACGCCACCGAAGCCAGATTACTCTCTGTCTCGCTGCATGAAACGAGCAACCTGAATATTCCCATTATCTTGCCGGATATATATTATTCTGAGGCCCGGCGCATTAGAAATGAAATGGCATTGTTTACCCTGCATCATTTCGACCATATCAAACCACAAAACCTGATGAACTTTAACGATCTGCCCATCGAGCCGAGATTGAAGCAGCTGGCGATGCCGCTATCAATAGTCTTTCAGCTCTGGCCTTCCGGTTCGGAAATGTTTCGGGACCATCTCATGTCGCGTCAGCAGGAAGTCCGCCGGGTCAGAAGCATGTCATGGGAAGGGACCCTGGTCAATTTATTGACCGCATTTGCCTCCGGCGATCAGGAAATGGGGATCGAATCCAGCGAGTATTTTGACCCTCAGAAGAAGAGTCTGGTAGCTGTTACCCCGAGCATGATCTCCCAGCAATTGAAAACTTCGGTGAAAGCGGTTACCCAGGGACTGATTTCTGTGGGAGTCCAGATAGAGAAACGATGGGTAACAGTTCACAAGGATGGCAAGGAACTAAAGAAACAGGTGAGAGCTTACGTGGTACCTGATTCACGCACATGGAAGGAAATAATGAGCCGCTATTACTTTGCGGAAGAGGGCGAGAAAGACCTAGAGATACCCGAAGTAATTAAGTCAACAAAATTCACCGTGTGGAAAGAAGCGTCACAAGTGTCACAAGTGTCTCAAAAAACAGATGAACCCGTTAATCCTGTGACACTTGTGACGGATGTGACAGTAAATACCACACGGCCAAATGATGTGAATAACAAACCGAATCATCGCTGCTATACCTGCGGGTCGGATAACTGGTGGTACAGCCCGGCAACTGGGTGGCTTTGTGGGACCTGTCATCCTGATCCAAATAGAAGTATCTGAAGAACGGGGGGTGGTGACCCCCCTGGGGGATACTATAGAGCTTAAAACAGTACCTTAGTGCAACAGGAGCCAGTAGTGGCTCAATCGTATAGATAGTATGTATGTTTGTATCAAGAAATAAGGGGGACAACGAGAATGAGATTTATTGGGGATAAATACATCAGCAACATCGGTGTCGCCATGCGCCTCGTTTTGAAAGAAGCAGGGCGGCAGGATATATCCGAAGAGGCAATCAGATTGTTCTTAAAATCCTTCGACGAACCCAGTCTCCTTACGGAAGCAGAGAAACTACTTAAAAGCGAGGTGCATCAGCATTACGGACGTAACACCCGCTGGCGTTATTCAGACGAAGGACTTTGGTTGGTGACATTACCACACCTGAGATATGACGCTTTACCGAATCCAGTTCTATCCTTCAGCCTGCAGCCATATTTAGTTGCCGGGATGACAATTTTAGACGGCAAGTACTCTGATCACGATACACTGGTTGGTGCCATCGGTAAGCCCTACAAACTGACGCTGCCGATGGTATTCCTGCAGGCAATCCTGAATGAATCTTTGGGACATTTCACCCTGGTATCAAAAGACAGCACAAGTACCACATGGGATATTCCCGGATTGAATGTACCACTAACGCTACCCGATGACTTCGTGAAAGGATTGTCATCAACATTAGAGAGTAAATCGGTAGTTTCCTGGCTCTTAAGCTTCGGTGCACAGGGCCGTAAACTGGCACCCCAGGTGGCAGGTTGTCTGCTCGGTCTACAGTTCGGGGGTAAATCAAAGACCCTTTCGCTATCTGAGCAAGTCTGGAGTAAGGAAATAGTCATCGCGGGTTTAACCAAACTTTATGGTGAACAGACGGCTAAGACGCTGTTTAACAGGGAGTCACCGTATCTCAGTCCTAACATGACAAATGAGGATGCGCTAAAAGCAATGCTACAAACAAGAGGAAAAGAGGAGTAATTATGGAATTTGAACTTAATAAGGATGAATTAGATCAGGTGCTGCAGGCTATGCGAGTGCTGGGGCCGAATAGAGGCGACGAGCGATTTCAATCATTGCTTGCTGCTCAAGAGAATATATCTACGTCAGGTTTTCTTGAGGCGGTTTGGGGAGTTGTACGGCTACAGGAGGAAAAGGGGATTGATTTGTCTCATGCCATCGATGAATATCAGCATCTCCTCAATAAGAATGAGAAGTTGATCAGCGAGCAGGCTTCATTGAAAGATAAACGTGACGAGGCGCAGAAAGCGTACCAGCAAATATTGAGCGACATAGCCGCGGCCAAGAAAGAGCTAGAGGCTACTATAGACCAAATTGGCAAAGAAAAGAAAGGGCTAGCAGCTTTCGTTGCGCAGGCTGAACGCGAGAAGAAACAGATTAATTATGAATTGGAAGAATGTAGAAATAAGGCCGGCGTCACCGAAAAGGATATAATAATGGCCGGTTCGTTGAAGGCTAAGGTCAAGAAGAGCGGCTTCGAGCTTGAAATGATCCTCGACCTGGTGAAGGAATTCGCTCCTTATCGAGATGCCAGAGAAAGACTGGTAGAAGCTTTAGAGAAAGAAGGTTCGCTAACTAACCAGATATCCTCTCTTAAGGAAGAATCGAAAGAACAGGAGAATGCTCTAACCTCAACAATCACTCAGATGACATCCCGGAGGGCCCAGCAAGAAGACGAGTTAAAACGCCTTAAGAATATATGCCATCAATGGGAGATTAATCTGAACCAATTGCAGGCAGATGTCGACGAGGAGCAGCGGCTGAGACATTTTATGGTTCGATATCAATCAGAGATCGGTCTTTTGGAATATCTTGCCGGCTGGAAACAAATCCGATTCTTACGATGTGACAATTCAGGCTGTGAACCTTTTGGCGGCATCAATCACTTCTGGACGGATAAACAGGCTACCAAATGCCCTCACTGTGGAAGCGGGCTTGTCCACTACGATGAGGAGCTGTATAAATTATTAAACCTGGAGATGCGTCCTTTCAAATTTACATTGGGGTAGTAATATGGCAAAAGACAAATCGAAAAACAAGCGTAGTACCGGAAAGAAACCAACTGAGTTCTCTTTAACTTGTGCCTGTGGAGCACAATCCAGGGTCTATTCCATTGGAGAAAAAGGCTATATGGCCCATTGCCCGGCATGCGGAGCTCTCACTTTCTTTCGTAATGAAGACCTGCTTGAGCGGCTGAGCTATGGTGGATCCATTTGCCCGCACAAGATAGACCCGAAACCGTGTACTGGAGGTCGAACCTCATGGTGCCCTGTGTGTAGAATAAGAACTTTCTACCCTGGTGTCACTTGAGGTATTAATAAACCCAAACGATGGTCTTTGAGGTGGTCCCCGAAATTCGGACAGGTTGTTAAGAGCGGGTTCTGCTCCCTAAAATAAAAAGAGAGAAAGGAGCAGGACATGAAACAAAACCGAAGGAAACACAGCCCGTCATTCAAGGCTAGGGTAGCCCTGGAAGCACTCAAAGGCGAAGAAACGATAGCCGAACTGGCTAATCGTTTTGAGGTACACCCCAGCCAGATTCACAAATGGAAGAATTCGCTAGCTGAGGGTGCTGCCGGTATTTTCGGTGATTACCAAAACCAGAAGAAAAAAGATAACGCCAGCCTTGTTGCCCAGTTATACCAGCAGATCGGCCAGCTCAAGGTGGAGAGGGATTTTCTCGACAAAGCTTTGGGTCGTTGAGCGTAGAGCGGCGGCGTGAGGTGGTCGACCACCGGCATCCGTCGCTCTCAATCGTACGCCAATGCCGGTTGTTGGATATCAGCCGCTCCGGCCTGTATTACCAGCCGAAAGGAATCTCTGAGGATGACCTTGTTCACATGAAGCTGATTGACCGCCAATACTTGGCTACACCGTTTTACGGGGCACGAAAGATATCTGCGTGTCTGAAGGGTCATGGTCACCTGGTCAACCGGAAACGTGTCCGGAGACTGATGCGTCTGATGGGGCTCAAGGCCATTTACCGGCGTCCCAGGACGAGCAGAGCTGCGCCGGGCCATAAAATCTACCCTTACCTGCTCAGTGGCATGAAGATAACCCGCCCGAACCAGGTCTGGGCGGCGGATATCACCTACATCCCCATGGCAAGGGGGTTTCTATACCTGGTAGCTATCATCGACTGGTACAGCCGGTATGTGCTCTCTTGGAGGCTCTCCAACACCTTTGATGCCGGTTTCAGTGTCGAGGCGCTGGAGGAGGCTCTCAGGAGGGGAAAGCCGGAAATCTTCAACACTGACCAGGGCAGTCAGTTCACCAGCGAGGCCTTCACTGGCCTCTTGGGAAGTCATGGAGTGAAAATCAGCATGGATGGGAAGGGGAGCTACAATGACAACCTGTTCATTGAGCGGCTGTGGCGGACGGTGAAATATGAGGAGGTGTACCTGAAAGCATATCAGGACGGCAGGGAGGCCAGAATCGGCCTCGGTAACTACTTCAGTTTCTACAACACCAAACGTCCTCACCAGGCACTGGGCTACCGGACACCGGCCGAGGTGTTCACATCAATCCCGGTAGAAGCTACTAATGAAGATATGGTAGAATCCTTAACACCAGACCCCTTGAGGATAGCGGGACCCGACCTTAACATTGCCTCTATCCTGTCCTAACAATGGGGTCCACCTCACTTGGCGGAAAATCAGTCAGCTTCTAAGTTCTTAAATGGTCACAACAAAATGTTTTGTGCAGTGGTTCAAATGCTGGCTGGAAGTTTAGTCAATGTGAATAGGCTAGATTGCCTCCAGTTTTTTGACCGCATCGTTAATATCCATTTTCGGGCTCTTATTTGTGTAATATTTACGCTCGAGGTTATCCAGAAAAATATTAAGAAAATTTAGATTCTTAATGGTATCTGAGTATGTACTGATGAACTTCGTTATAGCGGCTTTCACTTTAGTATAATTACCATCCGAATCTAAAGCTATTGCTGTTAAAGAGTCTAAAACAATACGATCTAGTCCGTTAAAATCATCTTGGACAAAATCAGGACGATAACTTATCTTAAGTAGCTTAATAAGAAAAGGCACCGATTCAAGTAATCTTAGTGAGGGTAAAGGAGATGTCCTATCGGGTAATTGTTTATGTCTTCTTACCCATTCCACATAGTAATTCAAACCTTCCAAGTCTTGCAACAGAATCAAATACTCTGAAGCCTTAATCTTGCCAGGCACGTTCTTCTTCATAAGCATGTTCTTAAGATAAACTCGAACGAACTGACTATTACGACTGACTAATTCCTTTACAACATCCCACTTAAAATCGCCAGTAATCTTTGGCAATACTTTTTCTAAATCCGAGGATGTTTCGGACATTTCAAGGTAAGCCTGCAAAGAAATTTGGCGAACCTCATCATTTCTATTCTTATTAGCTATCTCATTCAGGGCGAATGGTAGGACTTCTTTAATCCGATTTCTCACGCAATATTCAATATGATTTTTTAATACATCATTGCTTTCAATGCCTGCATGAAGGTTTCTTAATATCCTATCTGTTATCTCGATCTTACTCAGTCGGGCTTCAAGGTATTCGATACCTTCCATTTGGTTTCCTTGGACCCAGTCAAATGAGACCATATCAAGCAGGATATCATGTGGGTAGTCAAGATCGAACTTTTGAAGAAAGTACCACAAATATATGGCCAGCCAACTCGCACTAAACTCCCCTGGTTTTTTCACTACCAATGCTTTTTTAAAGTCGATTTTTCCTAGATGAGAATGGCACCAGTTTTCAATCCACTGTTGTTCCTTTTCCATCAAGGTTAGTTCTTCATCATGGCTTAAATAGTTATAAATATTACTGATACAATACCAGTCCCAATCCCAACTCCTGACTATTGAAATAGCATCGTCTACCGATAAGAGTTTGTCTCCTGCGATATCACGTAACTGACGGATTGCTAGATCTGAAAAGTATGGATTTTCCCAGCGTCTAATTTCTATATCAATAAGTTCTTTGTTTGTAAAACTAATTTTCCCCTCTGTCTCAAAAATCAATTTGATTTCGTTAAGAAAGGCCTGTTTATTAAAAAGTAATTCAATATCACGCAGTTTTCTTAGCTTTCCTTCCTGATCGTAATTTCGTTCGGGTGGTAAAACGAACTTATTTCCTGATTTATTATTGATTTCTTGATTGAAAAACAAATACAGATCACGATTCTTGAAACCAAGATAATGCTGGAATTTCCATACATCCTCATCAGTAATATTCCTCTCTTCGTACTGTTGAATTAAAAATTCAACACAATTCGGATTAGTTAAAGCCGCAAGGGCAAGCATAATATTCTCATCTACCTGTCGTTCTGAGAATAACTTCTGAAATGCTCGGAGACGTGTATTAGAGCTATCAAAGAAACTAAGGAACTGCTTTGTTTCATTTTCCAAGTGTTCTTTTACTAGAATTGTGAATAACTCTAATGCAGAATTAAAAATCAAAGGTTCTGCCGAACAAACATCGGCGCTATTTTTAGCCACAATGGAGATACCCTTTTCGAAATAGACATCATCTAAGTCCCTGGGATTCTCCTTGAAATAATGAAGTACCTTGACTAAGGCATCTGGCGATTTCACTTTTTCAATGCCCTTTATTAAATTCCAACTCTCGTTACCAACCCGTGTTTCTTTGCCATCAAGCAAGTGTCGAGACCGTACGTATCTTATTCCTTCTAAGAATACATCGATATTTTTATCAAGATAATCGCTATTAGCTAGGAAATAATACAAGCTAGACCGGACCCTACTGTTGTTTGAAGAACGTAATATCGGTAAAATTTGGTTAATAACCCCAAGTGAGTTTAGCTTTAGATTTGTTATAGCAATTAAAGCATGGCTTTGAATTATCTCACCATGAATAGAGTCCAGAGCATAATTTATTAAAAGCTGGCTGGTGCGTCGCATTTGACTATGTACATCTAGATGTTCAAGTAAATCAATGGCATTCGTCACGGTTGTATAGTGTGCTGGTGCCTCAAGCTCTTTTAAGAGGAAGTCAACAATTTCATCAGACTGGCCAAAGTAAGCGAGGTCGTTATCTCTGAATTTATTCGTGTCTATCCAGATACATTTTTCTTTGTACTTATTGAAAATCTCCTTAAAAATTTGAATCCTTATGGCTTTATCGACTTTATCTGGTTCAAATTTAACAGCAAGTTCGGGCTCCTTTTCTAAAATCCAAACAAGAAGTTCATGGTTATCCGACATGTTTAATAGAAATGAAACGGTATTCAACCAAGAGGGAATGACCTTCGTATGTTCAGGTCCGAAAGAAATGAACTCCCTAATTTTGGCTAGGTTTTGACGGGAAAGCACTCTCGCCGCAAGATACTCCTGAAAGTTGTTATGTTCAAATCCCCAAGTCACGACTTCTGCTTGGTTTTTTCTCCAACCTGTGCAATGTTTGATAAGATCTCTCATATCTTCATTGTCTATCAGCTTCTGGAATTCATCATTAGTGATGTAATTTCTGCCCAAAACCTCCATACCTAATGCAAGACGCTCTAAAGTATTAACTATCGTAGTCCGCTTTTCATCTAGTTCGATAGTTGTTCTGTAATGCACCATGTCGAGTTGTATTCGGGCAATGAGTAGTCGCTCAAATATTTCCGCTTTGCTATTTGGCAGATTTTTAGTAGCTCTAAAAAGCTCAACCAAGTGAATCAAATAGAATGGAATTTTCAATAATTCTTGAAGTTGATTTCTTATGATGGTATTGTTAAAATCTCGCGCAAAATTGCCAAGAGCTTTGTCGATATAATGTTGTATATCTTCAGCATTAAGATTTAGGAGAATGTATGAAGAGAATTTACTTAAAGTACCTGATATTTGCTCTGTTTCAAGGTTGTAAAAGTTTGTCCGGCATGAAACAATGATTCTTGCATTAGGATGTTGATCGGAGAATGTTTCAATCTGACGAATGGCTGCTCTTCTATTTTGACTCTCAATCTCATCTAATCCATCGAGTACTAGAAGCAGTTGGCTTTCAGGAATTTCATTCCAATTAGGTGGGAGTAATTCAGAAAGACTTTGCACATATTTATTTAGAGATACAAGAAGCGGGTTTAAATGCTTTTCACCTGTAGAAAAATACCAGGAAACTTGTTGCAGTTCTATTGTCTTACCAACTCCTGCATCACTTAAAAGTACGATTCGTTTTTGCTGTAAAATGACGTTAACTAAACTATGGGTAAGCTCATTCCTTAGAAATAGTCTGCTGGCCACATCATAGTCTTTGGCTAAACATATTTTTCTCGTGATATATTGTGGAACCTCATGATACTTTATCTTTGGGCCCTCTTTTTTACTGATTCTGAAGGGCTCTAAAGTTTCCACAATATGTAATAAGCTCGTAGTAACTTTTCTCCGGAATTCTTGCTTTCCCTTAAAACCGTCATAGATCCCAAGAGGCTTTATTCTTTTTTCTTTGAATTCCTGAACTCGCAGGGCTTGATTAGCGTCATACGAGTTGTCTGGATAATATTTATCTAGTTTGAAATAGAACTGTAATACTGGTCTCTTGGTCTTTTGGTTACAGTCGAATGCAATCTCGAATTCTTCTTCAGTGGGAGTTAGTCCATTTGGTTGTCTATCACCGAAGCGCTTCCACATAATCCCAAGATATACGTCATAATCATAATCTTGAACCTGTTTGTTTATGACAGATTGTGCGCCTTCACCTGTAATAAAGGGTACGACGTCTCTTTTCCAATCAATCGTTTTTAAATAGAAACCCCTTGTTTTCCCTTGACCACGTGTAATATCTTCACAAACTTCTTTGACCGTTTGCTTCAATCGTTTGACGTCATCTGGACAGGAAACGAATACTGTGACTCGATTAACTTCTTTAGCCATATACCCTTAACCCACCATAATGGTATCTCACTGCTATTATAGCAGAGGGCACATATTACCGACATAAGCGGGTGCTAAATTAACTGAGAGTTAGCGTACTATAGTCAGTACGTTTAGTCAGGTCACAACATGACGAATTGCTAAGCCTCTCTCTCGCTGGACCAGTGTTTAATATGCTTGCTCTTGACATATAAGGTGACAAATGTTATCATTGTGCTAAGAGTGATTAAGGTGATAGAAGTGAGGCAGGTAAGAATTGTTCTGCCCGATGAGTTGCATCGTGATTTGAAGCGACGAGCCATCGATGAGGGGATGCCGCTTAAGGAACTGATTGAGAAGGCTCTAGCTAAGTACGTTTCGGAGAATCCGCCAATGCAAGGTAAATTGCTGCTTGCACCATCATTGGAAAAAGGTCACAATGCAGAGTAAGTCTTTAACTGGTTAATATGATATAACTACAGCCAAAATCTGTCTACGCCGAAAGGAAATGAACATATGGCCGGATTGCCTTCACCGATATATTTAGATGAACGGGATGGATCCCTAAAAGTCAACCACAAAGTATCTACTCGCCAGCCCAAGTTAATAGCATTTGGTTGGTACGGCGGTAAATTTTCACACCTAGAATGGCTGCTTCCGTTGCTGCCTGAGTGCCACCACTATTGCGAACCATTTGGAGGTTCTGCTGCTGTCTTGCTGAACCGGCCTATATCACCGGTCGAGACATACAACGATATCGACGGCGAAGTCTGTAATTTCTTTCGGGTCTTGCGTGAGCACAAGGAAGCTTTGGTCGAGGCGATTGGGCTTACCCCATTTTCTCGCGAAGAATTCGCAATAGCCTGCGAACTTGATGCAAATATACTGCCACTTGAACGCGCCCGCCGTTTCTACGTCAGAGCACGCCAGGTTCGAACAGGTTTGGCTCAGACTGCATCAATCGGCCGATGGGCGAATTGCAAAAATACCAGTCGTCAAGGAATGAGCGGAGTTATTAGCCGTTGGCTTGGCGGTGTTCAGGCACTCCCGGAAATTGCGGAACGTTTGCTGCGAGTTCAGATCGAGAACAGACCAGCAATTGACGTCATAAGGCTATACGATTCAGACGAAACGCTCTTCTATTGTGACCCTCCTTATGTTCACACCACCCGAGGGGACTCAAATGCTTATGGATATGAAATGACTGATGACGAACACGAGAGACTCGCAGACACGTTGAACACGGCCAAAGGCAAAGTCGCACTAAGCAATTATGACTGCGAGTTAATGAATCGGCTTTATCCTGCACCAAAATGGCGCAAGCTACATGCGCCTGAGCGCACAATACACTCGACTAAAGGCAAAAGGGCTGAAGTTCTTTGGACTAACTATGACCCAGTCAAAATAGCAAGCAGCTTCGACTTGATGCTTAACCTGTGATTTTATTCCAGAGTTCAGCTGCTTGATTGGCACTCTCAAATTTTCTCATTGCCCTCAACAACTGAACAACCATCTCACCAAATCTTGCCCGTCTAATTGGATTTAGTATCCCAGCAAGAAGCGTCTTTGAACGCCAGATATCCACTAAAAGCAGATCAACCTCGGCAGAATGAGCGTCTAATTCTTCTTTTATCTGTTTCTCCTGCCCTGCGGCTAAACCAGCGGCAATTATAAAATGATACTCGGGCACCCCTTTCTCTAGGGACTTCCTTATGCCGTGCTTAACGTCATCCAAATTCAGGGGGCGATGTTTACATTCAGAGGCGGCCACAAGTGTTTCATTGTAGTAGATCTCGACATCGCCAGCTGTTCTACCGAATTCGTCTGCCGCGTTTGGTGAGGTAACCGATATCTTTCCGTTCTCAGAAATCAAAGCCATTATTGCTCCCCATATACCCACCAAACGTGAACCACCATCAGTTTCTTGAAGAAATACATCGATGAATTCTAGTACCGATGAGAGATTGACGCGGGTTTTGACGCGGGCCTCTTTTTGATCAGCCGCATGTTGAGCACCAACACGCAGAATATGCACAAGCCCCCGATAAACATCTTCGGCTTTTGCAGAATTGGCAATCTCCAGAGCATCATGCAACTTCTGAGCTAGAATCTTGTTTCGCAGTTGGGGGTTTCCGCCATCGTGCTCGGTATGTCGTGCTGGTTTGTTTACAAATGGCTCATTGGAAAGACCGAAAAGATTCCCCTTTGTTTTTTCAAAACCGACAATCACTTTATGGCAGAGACTTCGCGCGTCATAGGCTTCGCTCAACTTGCTGCCGACCTGCAAAGCACGAGCGTGAACGGACGGGTTTACGTACTTGGCCAAATAGCCGGTTATTAGAATATACTTGAAAGTAACGTCAGTTGCGGCAAGAACTTGCTCGATATATTGCTGCATACGAGCGGGTGGACAGTCTTTCGACTGTCGGTCACTCCATGCATGATTCAACGCCCCAAGCGCAATATCATGATCTACAGTTGTGGTCATGTCGTTATTACACCCATTGGCTTGTTTCCCACCCCCATCTGGTTCAAGCAGTAGGCGAGTTGGGGAGGGGGGGTCTTGCCGACCTCATTATCGTTCGCCAAATACAAGCCCTACTAACTACGAGCATTCTACCACCACTGCCGTTGTGAGGCAAGAAGCGTCACGGGTTTAACGACATAGATATTGCTGAAGGTAACATTTTAGTGAATTGGTCATACTCATACCTCGTGTCGTTGACACTTAATAATCGAAATGTTACTCTTTGTTAATTAATACACAAAAGCTTAAGCGTGAGGTAGCAAGGATTAGATGCCTATAAGTCAGGATTATTCTAGCTTCCTAGCGAGCTTCAACTCGATCAAGTTTAGAGGACTTTGGCCAGCTCAGGAGTATGTGCTATCAGGGTACTCGTCGGAGTACTTTGACCAAAAGGATGTCGCTATCGAACTACCGACAGGTGCCGGTAAGACATTGATAGCCTTGCTCATCGCCGAAGCGTGGCGGCAATCAGGGAAAAAAGTTGCAATCCTATCGGCCAATAAAACCTTAGCTCGGCAGATGCTAAGAGAATCTGAGTTACTTGGGATACCATCAGTCCTTATGGAAGGGAAAAGCACCGACATTCCCAGTGGAGATAAACGAGCTTACCAGCGTGCAACGAGCGTTGCCATAATGAATTATTGGGTGTACATTAACCAGCGTCCCGTAAATTGATCCCGCCGACCTCGTTATCATGGATGACGCCCATTTAGCAGAGCACTGTCTGCATTCCCTATATTCTGTAGAAATAGATAAATTCAAACATGCTACGTTATTCAAAGATATAGTGACCGAATTGTACGAAAGATTCCCAGAATATTCAGTACTTGCAGACTCCATCGCTGACGACGCTCCTCCCACCCCACCGGAACTCCTATCTTTTGTTGATCAGGTAGCTATGGACAATAGAATCAGAGAAATAATTGACAGTTCGTCTTACCTCACGAAAGATGATGACCTTAAATTCCGTTGGAATCGTATTAGGAATAGTCTCCGCGAGGCTAATTTTTACATTGGCATAAACTCAATCTGGATTCGTCCTTATGTTTATCCGCTAATATCTAACGCTCATTATGAGCAGGCGAGCCAGCGACTCTATGTGAGTGCTACAATTGGTGATCCATCTGACCTAAGCAGAAGGCTAGGAGTTAAAAAGATCGTAAAAATACCAGTGCCGCCCCGATACGCTGAGAAAACATTCGGGAGGCGGCTAGTTATCATGAACCGGATTGAGGATAAAGATCTGCCTGTGCGTTTGCAAGCCGCGATTTTAACTGTCTTACGTATACATCCCAAGAGCGTTTGGTTGTGCTCAAGCACTGCTGAAGCTGCGAAATTCAAGGACATTGTCCTGAAATGGCTCGACGAAAACGGTCTCGCAGGACATCCGAGTTGGATTCTTACCTCTCTAGGTGATGAGATTGATCAATTTAAGAAGTCTTCCCAAGGGCATTTATTCGTGGCAGGTAGGTTTGATGGCATGGATTTCACCACGAATGAATGCCAGTTGGTTGTTGTGACAACTCTCCCAAGATCGATTAATCTTCAAGAGGAGTTTATTTCCGCGTACCTACGCGACTCCGGATTCATGAAGAGGCGTCTAAACCAAAGGATAATACAAGCGGTGGGGAGGTGTAATCGTTCGGACGATGACTTCGGTATCTATGTTTTAGCTGACCGAAGATTCGCGACCCATTTCGGTCCTGAGTCTAACAGAGTAGGTATCCCGAGAAACATAGTGGCAGAAATCGACATAGCTCAAGATGCGGCGGAAAGTAGTGAAGATGAACTGATCGAGTCAGTTAAAGACTTCCTTGGTGGACATTTCGACAAATATGACGCTCAAGTAAAATCTTATCTCGCCGAGGTTCCCAATCAATCACCTGATGATGTCAATTACGACACCTCGAATGACGAGGTTGTTGGCTGGACGGCTCTCTTCCAAAGTCATAATTATCGCGTCGCCACGAACCATTTTGAGTCATGTTGGAAAGACGCACTCAAAGCTAACCTATTAGAGATAGGTGCGCTTCATGGTTGGCACTGGGCAAAAGCTCTTTATCTCGAATCAACACTCGGCGAACCATCTGCGTTGCAGAGATCATTTCGCGTGTTGGAGGAAGCTATTGGAAGAGGTGGTCGAAGCGCATGGTTCAATAGAATGCGTGCCTCCCTGAATCGTGCAAAGAATGTTTCTGCAACAACGAGGGAAAGCACAAATGAAGATTATTCGTCTGCGATTGTGAGGGCTTATGACGATCTCTTGGAGAGACTGGGGGCCACAGGGAACAAGTTTGAAAGATGGTCTCAAGCTCTCACGAGCAAGCTTGAATCTAACAGTCACCAACAGTTTACTGAAGGACTCGAGCAACTGGGAAGAATCCTTGGATACAGTGTGTCTAGACCAAGACATGGTGCTGCCACTGATTGTCGATGGCGAGGTGTGCACGGGAATATAAAGGAGCTTATAACGTTCGAAGACAAAATTGAAGATACTCCGTCGTCAGAAATCATAGCGTCAGATGTTGGGCAAGCTCACAATCAGGAAAATCGAGCAAAAGGAGAATATGAACCTTTTGGTTACACCGTACGGGGCACGATTGTAACCCATCTGACCACTATTAGACCCGATGCAGAGTCCTCGGCTGGGACAATAAGAGTGATTGAAAAGGATGGCATATTAGAATTGTGGAACCGAACCAGGACTCTTCTCAGTCTATACAGGGATAATTGGTCTCTGGATGACTTGTCCGCACGGTTGGCTGCGGCAGAGACGATCCGACCCAGATTTCCCCCTGCCGGTTGGTTAATCCGAGTGCTTGATGGCACGAAGCGCACCATTTCTGCAGTGCACCTGTTGACAGAATGGTCATAAACAGGAAAAGGCGATGAACCGGCCGAGTACCGGTCTTACCCGAGGCCGGGACAACTTGTAGGGGGGTGGACCGGCATCCCGAATGGCTGCCCGGACTGTGCGCCGGTCATGGTATCCTTCCTTGGCGATCTGACGTATACTTGTGCCTTCAATGAAAAAGGCTCTTCGGATCTGCTCTTTCTGGTCCACTTTAAGCACCCGTTCCCTCCGGTCACTGGTTTTCTTTCCAGCGTACCGGATTCTACCGGTCTGGTGGGTGTGTTCTCGCCCATCCTGGACAGTAGAAGGTGGATGCTTATTATCCTAGCACTCACGGTCACAATAGCTTATATTGTTACCCAACATTCCTGACAATTAGTGCAGCCCCGCGTTTTTCGGCTAGCATCATTCTGCTTAATTGACTTGGTTATGACGGTTGTTTATTTTATGATATGCTATTCATAATGATCTTGGGGAGTATGCATGGATGGTGCCATAAAAAAGACTTGGATGCCTACAGTTGCCGGTATTCTGGGTATAGTTACTGGTAGTATTATCCTGATTATATTGTTTCTGTTTGGTATCGGCCCAATGATTATTGAGCCAGTTAAGGCAGAAGCATTCAGCTTTGATTTGTCTTTGTTATTTATGGTTATGCCCGCGATAATTATTTCCTCACTAGATATTATTGGTGGTACATTTGCTATACGAAGGAGAAGGTGGAGGTGGGCACTTGCTGGTTCAATTTCTAGTGCTATCGGTCCAACCCCCTTAGGTATAGCAGCAATTGTACTATTGATATTATCCAGAAACGAGTTTAAATAGATATTTCGCTACACTAGTAAGTCTGAATAATAATTTGAAACAGAAACCTGTTTCGTGCTATCTGATGTTTCTCTGGACTGAACTGAGCGTATTCAAGTACTACCCGCATTTGTCAATACGCAATCATCGTCAGACAAAAAAATAGGCTGGGGAGTTCCCCAGCCTATTTTCGTTAACGCTAGCTGCTTTAGCTTACCAGTGCCGGTTGCCGGCCATGGCTTTCTGATTTCTTCTCTGCCTCTACCACCCCGTCAGGTAACTCATTACGGACAGCAATGATAGAGTTTTTGATGTAGTCTATCCTCTCTATATCGATAATGAGACGGACAAGGCGCTGGTCAAGGTATTGGGGTAAGTTAACGATGTTTCTTGCTTCTCTAGCAACAATCTTCGCCTGGTCCAATGGCTCATCAGCTTGACTGATAAACTCCTCCACCATATCCATCGCCTCACTTACTCGCAGAGCACTCCACTTGATGGGCACAATATCACCTCCTTTCAGGGCAAAGACAGCCCCTTAAAATATAGAATTACGGCTAATACTCGTCGGGGAAAAGGATAGTGGTCGCCGACCTGTCCGCCTCGGTGATTATCCAGATTTTGGGCAGTTCTCCTGACTCATAGGCGGAGAGGAGTCGGTATCCCTCTTTGAGGCTTAGCTCGTTTTCCTGTATGTCCTCATCGGTAAGGTTTCCCCAGTCACCACTCCGATGTCGGGTAATGCTAGTCATAACGAATTTAGCGAAAGCCTCATCATCTGCCACCAGGTCATTTACTCCCCTGGTCATCACAAGCTGTCCCAGGGGAAAGGTTTGGTTGACTACAAACATATGGGTCTCCTTTCCGGGCACAAATAGCCCTGTAGATTTAATCCTTTACCACTAGAACATCGTGGCTTGGGCGCCGTGTTTCTGCTCGTTTGCTTCCCAACACTCCTGGGCAAGCCTTCGGGCGTGTTCCATTACCAGCTCGTTGTCTAGCTCGTCATCGTCGGCTTTATTGATAAACTCGGAGCGATAGCCGGTGCTGGTCATACACCCTCTCAATTCAAGATGGTCGGCGTGAGCAAAG
>Ga0268278_1001132_pt1 | contig 16236 bp, 14 predicted proteins | sample saktaG_3_FD_190135 | JGI IMG/M metagenome (GOLD analysis project Ga0268278, IMG submission 190135) | Saline water microbial communities from Sakinaw Lake, British Columbia, Canada - sak_2010_1_5_55m | ecosystem: Environmental > Aquatic > Non-marine Saline and Alkaline > Saline ... | reverse complement strand
ACTCCAGCACCTCTCCTGATAAAAAACATGGCGGAGAGGGTGGGATTCGAACCCACGAGGCTCTCGCCCACCGCTTTTCGAGAGCGGCACCATCGTCCACTCGGTCACCTCTCCGCTGTCAGTCTATTATATCACCCCGGATACGCATGAAAAAAACTTTGAGTGCCGGGCCGTCGCTGCGGTGAGCGCTCAACCGTATAACATGTAAGGGCATGATTGAATAGTTCGTTCCCCGGTGATATTATTTCAGTCCGGTCTGATGATAAGGATTTACCGCCGCTGAGGAGATATGGCAATGTATAAGAAAATAATGGTGCCCCTGGACGGCTCACAAATCGCTGAATGCGTTATACCTCATATTGAAGTAATCGCTAAAAAAACCGCCGCCAAAGTGGAGCTGGTTAGCGTTATCGAGCCGCTGGATATCCCTACCAGGGGGCAGATCGCGATTAGTGATGACGATATCAGGCAAATCGATGCGGAGGGGAAAAAAGAAGCCGGCAAATACCTCAATCAGGTATCCGACCGGCTTACCAAGGCGGGCATAAAGACCGATACCGTGATTTTGAGTGGTAAGGCGGCGGACAGGCTTGTCAGGTACGCCGTAAATAACGGTATAGACCTTATCATCATGGCCACGCATGGGCGCTCCGGAATATCGAGACTATTCTGGGGCAGCGTGGCGGAGAAGATACTTCGTGCCACTGATATCCCCGTGTTGTTGATCAAAACGACGACTTGCGAAGTAGATTCCTGATAATCAACTGCTTGGCTGATATATATATCACGGATTTATCAACCTGAGCTAATACTCTGATTGAGCGATGATCAGTAACTTTTTTACCGCGCAGGTGCCTGACCAGCCAGTGATTGCCATTACAGTAGGGCTGTCACTGGTTATACTGGCGGTGCTGATACTGCCCTTTGTGGTGAAGAATGTCGAGGAAAACCTCGAGCTTTTCTTCCTCATCATGGGAGTCTTTGCCGTGACTATCTCAGGGCTTTGGAGCCGGGAACTGGTGATCGAAGCGCTTAAAGCGCCAGTCGTGATCAGCAATGTGCCCATCGGCATCTTCCAGGTCGTGCTGGTATTCGGCCTGCTGATACATTTCTATAACAGGGTTTTCTGCAGGGCGGTGCTCTCCATTGCATCAAAGCTCGGCTGGAGGCTGTTTGCCTTTGTCATGATATTGATCTGCGGGCTTCTGTCCAGCCTGGTTTCCATCATAGTCACCGCAGTACTGCTCTCCGAAATAATCGCAGCCATCCCGCTGGATAAAAAAGAAAAGATCAAGTTTGCCGTGGTGGCATGCTTTGCCATGGGGCTGGGCGCCGTTCTTACACCCGTGGGCGAGCCGCTTTCGACCATACTTGTTTCAAAGCTGTCAGGGCCGCCCTTTCATGCCGGTTTTCTCTTCTGCCTGCAGGTGTTCGGCATCTACGTGATACCCGGCGTTGCCGCCATCGCCCTGTTCGGAGCCTTTTATATCGGCAGGCATATCAATTTGCGCAGCTTTAATCATGAGGTGGCGTACTCCGAGACGCTCAAAACCGTGATATTGCGGGCCATCCGGGTGTATTTCTTCGTGGCTGCCCTGATACTGTTGGGCGAGGGCATGAAGCCTATCATAGTATGGTACGTAGTTCACGTGCCCGCGGCGGCCCTTTACTGGATCAACACGATATCCGCCGTCCTGGATAATGCTACGTTGACGGCCATGGAGATAGGTCCCGATATGCTGCTCTCGCAGATCACGGCCATCATCATGGGGTTGCTGATAGCGGGGGGCATGCTGATACCGGGCAACATACCCAACATCGTGTCGGCAGGCAGGCTGAAAATCAGCATGAAGGAATGGGCCGTAATAGGCGTACCCATGGGGCTCGTGTTACTGGCTGTCTATTTCCTCGTCCTGCTGCCTCTTTTCATCAACCCGTCCGGCGGTTGATTTGCCAAATAAAAAATAAACTTGATATACTAAGCAACCCATCGATGGTCCGGGAATTGATGATGTCCGATTAAATGACTTCTGTGCCCCTGTAGCTCAGGGGATAGAGCACCGGCCTCCGGAGCCGGGTGCGAGGGTTCAAGTCCCTCCAGGGGCGCATCGAACCCACGGGTTTTAAAGATTAGATAAATGAAACAGGGTACAACTATCGAAATTCGCTGGCACGGCCGGGGTGGCCAGGGGGCGGTTACATCCGCCGAGCTGACCGCGCTGGCTGCGATGCGCGAGGGTAAATATGCGCAGGCCTTCCCCAGCTTTGGGCCCGAGAGGCGCGGCGCGCCCGTGCTGGCCTTTAACCGCATCAGCGAGGACACGCCCATCCGAATCCGTTCCGGGGTAGTGAAACCGGATATCGTGATAGTGCTTGATCCCGGTCTGGTAACGCTGATAAACGTGGTGGACGGATTGAAGCCGGGAGGGACTTTGATCGTGAACAGCACCAGTGCCATCGAGGATATCAAGCAGGAGTTCAGCGGCGACTGGAAGCTGGCGGTGGTCAATGCATCTTCCATCGCCAGGGAGCTGCTGGGGGTGAATATAGTCAATACCACCATGCTGGGCGCACTGATAAAGGCCACAGGCATAATTAAGATGGACTCGTTGAATGAGCCGCTAACCGAGAAATTCGGCGCCCGCTCAAAAGCCAATTACGAGGCCTGCAACCTGGCTTTTAACAGCACGGCGCTGGGCGAGATAACCACAAGCGGACCTAAGAAAGGGAAAACATTCCAGGCTGAGAAGCTCCCCAAATGGAACGAACTGCTGGTAGGATGCGCAGTCACAGATGTGGGAAACACCAAGCGGTTCTGCACCGGAAACTGGAAATCGGAGCATCCCGAGTGGAATGATGCCGTCTGCATTAAGTGCGGCATATGTTCGCTGTATTGTCCCGAGGCCTGCATCAGCCAGCAGAGCGACGGCTATTTTCGCTCCGATCCCTTCTTCTGCAAGGGCTGCGGCATCTGCGCACAGGAGTGCTGGACTAAAGCGATTAAGATGGTTGAGGGACCTTAATCATGACGTCAAAGCGCACCGGTATTGAATCATCCCTGGCCATCGCAGAGGCCGTTAAACTGGCCAACACCGATGTCATTGCCGCATATCCGATAACTCCCCAGACCCACATTGTGGAAGGGCTGGCCGAGATGGTGGCTAACGGCGAGCTCGACGCCGAATACATACCGGTTGAATCGGAGCACTCCGCCATGAGCGCATGCCTGGGCTCCAGCGCCGTGGGGGCCAGGACATTCACCGCCACTGCCGGCCAGGGCCTGATACTAATGCACGAGGTATTGCTGGTGGCTGCCTCGATGCGCCTGCCCATCGTTATGACCGTGGCCAACCGCGCCCTCTCCGGCCCGTTGAATGTCTGGGGTGACCAATCCGACGCCATGAGCGTCCGGGACTCGGGCTGGATACAAATTTTTGTGGAGAACGGCCAGCAGGCTTTCGACCAGGTGATATGCGCCTTTTATATCGCCGAGCACCCGGACGTCCTGCTGCCCACCATGATCAATGTCGACGGATTCCATGTATCCCATGTGATCGAGTCCATCGAGATGCTCGACCGCAAGACTGTCGACGGATTTTTACCTCCCTATAAGCGTAAATACACGCTGGACCCCGACAATCCTGTGACCATGGGCGGCTTCGCCGCGCCTAACATGTATACAGAGACCAGGAAGGATTTGGATATAGCGTTACGGGATTCCAGGAAGGTGATACTTGATGTGTGGAGCAAGTATGGCGACCTGACCGGGCGGCACTACAAGCCGGTTGAGATGTATAAGGCGGACAAGGCTGAGACCCTGCTGGTGACGGCGGGCGGCTACAGCGAAAATGCCATGGACGCCATCGATAAGATGCAGAAAGAGGGCAAAAAAATCGGACTGGTCAGGGTACGCCTGTGGCGTCCCTTCCCCCATGAGGAGATGGTACAGGCCTTATCGGGAGCAGGTGACGTTATCGTGTTTGATCGGGCGATATCGCTCGGTGGTCCGGCGCCGATCTGCTCCGAGATAAGGTCCGCCCTCTATTCGGTTGACGGGAAACCCCGGATCGCCAGCATAGTCGGCGGGCTGGGAGGACGCGACGTATCGCCGGCGGATTTTGAAAAGATAGTTGATCTGGGGCTGGAACGTATTAAAGCCGGCCGCGAGGACGAAACATACATGTACGGAGTGAGGGAATAGTGGAAACTCTAAGCATTTATGTGCCCAGGCTGGTCACTAAAGGCGAGTATATAGCGTCCGGTCACCGGGCCTGCTCAGGCTGCGGCGAGGTGCTGGCCGTGCGTTATGTGTGCAAGGCGCTGGGCCGCAACACCATCATCTCCATGGCCACGGGATGCATGGAGATCATCTCATCGCCGCTGCCTGAATCTGCCTGGGAGGTGCCATGGATCCACACATTGTTCGAGAATGCCTCGGCCGTGGCCTCGGGCATCGAATCCGGCATCAAGGCCCTGAGGCGCAAGCACGGGTATACAAAGGAGGTCAAGGTCGTGGCCATGGGTGGGGACGGCGGCACGGCGGATATCGGCCTGCAATCGCTGTCGGGCGCCCTGGAGAGGGGACATGATTTCCTTTACGTCTGCTATGACAACGAAGCCTATATGAATACCGGCATACAGCGATCGAGCGAGACGCCTTTCGGCGCCTCGACCACCACGGCGCCGGCGGGTAAAAAGAGCATGGGGCAGCATACTTGGAAGAAAAATATGGCCGCCATAGCCGCGGCACACAATATACCGTACGTGGCAACCTCATGCTCCAGCTATCCATTTGACATAATGACGAAAGTTGCTAAGGCTGTCAAGGTCAAGGGGCCTTCATACATCCACATCCTGTCGGTCTGTCCCACCGGCTGGCGCTGTCCCTCCAGCCAGACCATTAAGGTGGGCCGGCTGGCGGTCGAGACGGGTATTTTCCCGATGTACGAAATAGAGAATGGCCGGTACAAGTTGAATATCGACCTGCCCCACCTCAGGCCGATAGAGGATTACCTCAAGCTGCAGGGCCGCTACCGTCATTTGACAAAGGACAGCATCGCCGAGATACAGGTAAAGGTGGTTGAGGAGTACAACAAGGTCAGGCAGCTTGCGGGGCTGAAGAAAATAAAATGAAAGATAAAGTGGCGGAGATAATCAAGAAATACGGCGGAGACAGCAGCCAGATGGTTTCCATACTTCAGGACATCCAGACGGAGTATAACTACCTGCCGCGTGCGGCGCTGGACAAGCTGAGCAAGAAGATGGATATTCCGCAGAGTCATGTTTACAGCATGGCGACCTTCTTCCGCGCGTTCAGCCTGGAGGAGAGGGGCAGGCACATCGTCCATGTCTGCCTGGGCACGGCCTGCCATGTGCGCGGCGCCGACCTGATCCTGGAGTCGCTGGAGCGCCGGCTCGGCGTCAAGCGCGGCCAGACCACCGCGGACCGCGGCTTCACGCTGGATACTGTGAACTGCATGGGCTGCTGCGCCACCGGTCCCGTGGTCAAGGTCGATGAAGAGTTCTTCGGGCATATGACCAATGACAAGGTCGAGCCCATGATAAATAAATTCAAAGAATAGTACTGATGGCAAGTAAATTAAAAACCGCTAAAGCGCTGGCCGCACTCCAGAAAAAGCTGGCACGGGAAAGAGACGCGGGCAGGTGCCGCATCTCGGTCTGCAACGGCACGGCCTGCAGGCCCTACGGCAGCAACCCGGTAGCGGAGGCTTTCAGGGCGGAGATCGAGAAGCGCGGCCTGGCGGATCAGGTCGAATTCAAGATCACGGGCTGCCACGGTTTCTGCGAGCGCGGGCCCATCGCCCTCGTCGAGCCGGGGAACGTGTTTTACCAGAGGATCAAGGTTTCCGATGTCCCCGAGATCCTCGATAATACGGTCCAGAGAAAAGAGCCCATTGCAGGGCTGCTGTTCAGGCCTGATACATCTGCTACATCCGTAGCCCGGCAGGGTGATCTCCCGTTTTACAGGAACCAGCAGCGGATTGTCCTGGGGAACAACACCAGGATCGATCCCACCAGTATCGAAGACTACATTGCCATCGGCGGCTATTCGGCGCTGGCTACAGCCCTTTTCGAACTGAAGCCGGAACAGGTAATTCAAATGGTCAAGGAGTCTGGCCTGAGGGGGCGCGGCGGCGGCGGATTTCCCACGGGTACCAAGTGGGAGACGTGCCGCAAGGCTGAGGGCGACATCAAATATGTAATCGTCAACGCCGATGAAGGCGACCCCGGGGCCTACGCCAACGAGGGACTGTTGACCGGCAACCCCCACGGCGTGCTGGAAGGGTTGCTCATCGGCGCCTGCGCCATAGGCGCTCACCAGGGCTATATCTACGTGCGCAATGAGTATCCCCTGGCGTTGAAGAACATAACGCTGGCTATCGAGCAGGCTGAGAAGCTGGGACTTACAGGGAAGAATATACTGGGATCGGGATTCGATTTCAGCGTGAGGGTCAACAGGGGAGGCGGCGCCTTCGTCTGCGGTGAATCGACGGCTCTCATGGCATCCCTGGAGGGCAAACCCGGCGAGCCCAGGGCCAAGTACATACATACTGTGGAGAGGGGACTGTGGGACAGGCCGAGCTGCTTGAATAACGTGGAGACCTGGGCCAACATACCCCTGATTGTCAACAATGGGGCCGGGTGGTTCAGCAGGATAGGCGCCCCCGGCAACAGCGGCACCAAGATATTCTCACTGACGGGCAAGGTTAATAACACCGGCCTGGTGGAAGTGCCCCTGGGCATCAAGCTCAGGGAGATCATCTTCGATATAGGCGGCGGCATACGCGGCGGAAAGAAATTCAAGGCTGTGCAGACGGGCGGTCCCTCGGGTGGTTGCCTTCCGGAGAAGCTGCTCGATTCACCCGTGGACTTCGATTCGCTGATAAAGGCCGGCTCGATGATGGGATCGGGCGGCATGATCGTGATGGACGAGGACAACTGCATGGTGGACGTGGCTCGCTACTTCCTCACCTTCCTCGAGGAGGAATCGTGCGGGAAATGCGTGCCCTGCCGGGAGGGCATCAAGAGGATGCGCCAGATCCTCACGGACATCACCGAGGGCAGAGGCAGGGAGAGCGACCTGGAGCTTTTGACCGAGCTTTCAGCCCATTTGAAGGACAGCGCGCTATGCGCCCTCGGCAGCTCAGCCCCCAACCCGGTGCTGACCACCATACAGTATTTCAGGGACGAGTATGAGGCGCATATCAAGGATAAAAAATGCCCGGCCGGAGTATGCAAGGCGCTGATTCGCTTCAGCATCATCGACGAGAAGTGTCCCGGTTGCGGCATGTGCGTCAAGACCTGCCCCACGCAGGCCATTATATTCATGGGCAAGAAGAAGCCCGTTGTACTGGACCAATCCAAGTGCATCAAGTGCCGCACCTGCTATGATATCTGCAAGATGGGAGCTGTGAGCATTGAGTGAATTGGTAAACCTGACCATCAACGGCAACAAGTACAGCGCTGAAAAGGGCACTATGGTGCTGCAGGTTGCCAGGGACCACGGCATCAATATCCCCACGCTCTGCGATCACGTGGACATCGAGCCATACGGGGCCTGCAGGCTGTGCATCGTTGAAGTGACTCGAGGGGGCAGGACCCGTATCGTCACCTCCTGTCTTTATCCCGTGGAGGAGGGACTGGTCGTACAGACGGATTCCCCTCGTATCATCCGCAACCGCAAGATGCTGCTGGACCTGCTGCTGGCACGGTGCAGCGAGAACAAGGTAATCAAAGAGCTGGCCGCGGAGTACGGCGTGGACAAACCCTCTTTCAGGGAGGAGTACTGGGAGAAGCATGACTGCATCGTCTGCGGCCTGTGCGTCCGGGCCTGCGAACAGGTGGTCGGGGTGAGCGCCATCAGCCTAGTGAACCGCGGCGTGTCCAAGGAGCCCAAACCGCCTTTCCTGGAGAAGGCCAAGGCATGTATAGGCTGCGGCTCCTGCTACTATGTATGTCCCACCGGTGCGGTGAAGATGGAGGAGAAGAACGGCGTCCGCTATATCTACAACTGGAAGGTGGAATTCAAGCTGAAGAAGTGCGCAAAGTGCGGCATGTACTGGGCGCCCGAGGCGCAGCTAGAGTACATCAGGAAGAAATGGAACCTGGAGCCGGGGTTCTTCGATATCTGTCCCAATTGCCGATAACCATTCGGTTCGTTCGGCGGCATATTTCTTGACTCTATATTTTCCCCAATCTATACTTTTGTCCTGCGGGGTGTAGCGCAGTGGTAGCGCGCATGGTTTGGGACCATGAGGCCGGTGGTTCGAATCCACTCACCCCGACCATAATTGAGCGTGAAATTGTAAAGACGGCCCGCATCCATCCTTTTTAAATGAAGTGCAGTCTGCTAGAATACTTGCAAACGGAGGCGGAGGTCATGATTATGCATTATCAGCAGTGGGTGTTACTGGTGGTGATAGCGATATTCGGCGCCGGGGTAATCGGGAGCTATATCCAGGGGATCGCTGTTAATCCGGGGGGAGCCGAAAAACTGTGGGGCAATGTGACGGGTGGTCTGCGGATTTTCAATTACATCACTATGCTCCTTGCAGTCGCGGGCTTTTTCATGTTCACTTATTACTTATTCTTTCGAACCGACCCATCCGTAGCCAAAGTTGCCGGAGATCTCAATTTCTGGGTATTTATTATTATATATGCTCTGATCCTGTTGCCGTCCGCCTTCTGGATGCCCCTCACCTTCAATGTGCTGACAACTCAAAATACCTGGGCATGGGTTGCTGATAGAGCAGTGCTCTTTATTGTTGGGTTCGCTTCCCTGGGGTTGACTGTAGCTCTGTTGACACTGCAACCCAGGATTTCAGATGTTGCATATTGGATGGCCGTAGCCGGTTCGGTCCTTTTTTGCATACAAACGCTGATAATGGACGCTTTTATTTGGGCAGCCAATTTCAAATATTGATGATGGGTGGATAGTTAGAGTCTGCTAGGCTGCCTGCCTTAATGCAACCAGGAGCACGCCCGGCCCTCCATGGACGCCGAGTGCCGCACCCAGTTGTGTAATTATTATTCTATCTTCCGGGAAGAAACTCCCTAGCTTCGCCTTTAACTGGTTCGCCCATTCCGGCACTGCGCTATGCACAATAAATAATTCCTTCAGATTGCGGTGTGCCTCAACGTACTGGCAAATTCGCTCCATTCCCCTGGAAAGAGTCCTGGTGAATCCTGCCCGTAATATTTTCCCGTCTTTGAATGTGAGAAGGGGCTTGACATCGAGGATGCCGGCCGCAGCGGCGATTGATTTGCTGACCCGTCCGCTTAGCGCCAGGTATTTCATAGTATTGAACATGCCGAACATCTTCACCTGGCTTATAGCTTTGTTGGCTTCGAGCACTACGTCATCCAGGCTTCCCCCGACCTTGGCAATCCTTGCCGCCGCTATTGTGACCAGGCCCAGCCCCGCTGAATTAAGTTTGGAGTCAATTATTTCTATATCCGGCTCACGCATGAGTATGCTCCGCGCCAGGAAAGCTGAATTATATGTGCCGCTGAGTTTAGAGGAGACATGTATGGAGACTACTTTCTCCGATTCTTCTAGAGACTTATTGTAGACCTTGATAAAATCTTCGGGGGCTGGCTGTGAGGTGGCTGGATGTATGGGCGAGGTCGCAATCCGTGCATAGAATTCGTCATCCGTCATATCGATACCGTGACGGTAGATTGACTCACCGAAGCGGATATATATAGGTACGATGGATATATTGAGGTCCGCGGAAATATTGACGGGTAAATCAGATGTGCTGTCAGAAATCACCTTAACTACCATTAACATTACCTCCCAACTAAACGCGCTCGTTTTGCCGAGACTGCCTGACTGGATGAACGATTGACTATCATCAACAGGGCAGCTCCATGCGTATATATGTAATACTATTATAGCGCCTTTGATATACTATTGGAGTAACACTATATTTTACATTGATGGTTACTCCGGCTGAAATTAATGTATTTTGTATATTGTGCGCTTGGCATTCTGGCCGTCGTAATCGCCTGCGTCGCTATCTACGGGAGCCTGCGCATTCATCCACCTTCCAGGAAACTGCCCGTACAGGGCCGGGAATTCCCCGAGGGCTTTCTGTGGGCGACCGGCGAGGACGCCTACCAGCACGAAGGCGGTAACCTGAACAATGACTGGGCTCGCTGGGAGTCGCAGAAACCTTCGCCTATAGAGAACGGCTATGTCTGCGGCCGCTCCGTGGATTTCTTCAACCGCTATGAAGGCGATTTTGAACTGGCCAAACGAGATGGCCAGAATGCGCACCGCATCGGCATCGAGTGGAGCCGGGTGGAACCGAACCTGGGAGCCTATGACGAAGAAGCATGGAAGCACTATGAAGCCATGCTGCTTTCGCTGAAAGACAAGGGCTTCACTGTATTTCTCAACCTCTGGCATTTCACGCTGCCTCTTTGGGCTGCGGATATGGGGGGCTGGGAAAACGCCGCAGTAATGGAACGATGGGAGGCCTTTGTCCGGAAGTGCGCGCTCCGCTTCGGTAAGTATGTGGACTACTGGAGCACGATGATCGATTCGCAGATTTACGCCTTGTCCGGATATGGACTGGGAGATATTCCACCCAACAAAAGGGACCTGGAGCTCGCCGTGCATATCTACCGGACGCTCATCCACGCTCACGCGAAGGCATATCATATCATCAAGGAACACGGGGTGGTCGAAGAAAACAGTAAGCTGAAAATTCCGAAGGTCGGGATCATTTATTTCTTTTTCCATTACCAGCCGAAGGGCTTCTTTATGGACCGCGTCGTGGTCGGTCAGACCGACAGGATATTCAACTGGAATTTCCTGGATGCCATCCACAGCGGGGTTATCGATATAAAAGTTCTCTTGGGACCCTCGGTCAGGGAGAGCGATGATGCTCTTAAGAACACGATGGACTGGATTGGCGTTAACTACTATACGCGCGAGATCCTTTCCTTCAATCCGCTGAAACCTGGGATGATCAACCGTACCAGTTATTCCGCGTACCCGGTGACCGATATGGGGTGGGAGATTTATCCCGAGGGGATATACCATATCTGCAAAGAGGTCGCGCGACGCTACTCGGACATTCCCATCATGATCGCCGAAAGCGGCCTGGCCGATGCAAAGGACGACCGCCGGCCGGGGTTTATCCTTGACCATCTTGCCTGGGTGCACCGCCTGATAGGGGAGGGCTGTCCCATCTTCGGCTTCACCTATTGGAGCCTGACCGACAACTGGGAGTGGGCCAAAGGATTCGGCCCCAAGTTCGGCCTGTACAGGGTTAACATGGACACCCTTGAACGGGCTGAAACGGCGTCGACGCGCCTCTACCGTTTCATCGCGCAGAATAACCGTCTGCCGCAAGACCGGGAGCTGCAGAGCCTTTTACCGGGTTGACAAACCCGCTGACTGGTCTACTTCTTCAGGTATGCCTTACCGTCCTTTTCCCGTATGGGATAGCGCAGGAATACCAGGAACGAAACCAGCGCCACTGCCCCGGCAGTCAGTGAGATAAGCTTCAGGCCCAGTTCGGTTGGCTTCAAATCGCCGCCTGCGTACATCAATGCAGCCGCCACGGCGATTGAAATACCGATGGCGAACTTCTGGAAGAGGGCCTGCACTCCCACGTATATACCTTCTCTGCGCTTACCGGTGAGCTTCTCGTCGTAATCTATTACGTCGGCAAGCAGAGCGTATGGGAGCACCATGATTCCCGCGACGGGTATGCCGATCAGCGCCATGACCACCTGGGACTGCAGCATCTTGTCGCCGAAGGGCAGTAAGCCGACCAGGCACAGCAATGGCATGGTGACGATGGCGCTGGCCAGCGTCACCAGGAAAATGGCATATTTTCCGTACTTCTTGGCAAGGAAATTAAATACAAAAAAGAAGATGATATTGGTGGCCAGCAGCGGCGCCATGAGAAGCGTCACCTCGCTGTCGGCCAGGCCGAGGACATACTGGGTCCAGAACGGCACCAGAAGGATCACCATGTTCAGGGAGAACCACAGGAATGCCGTGGCGGCCAGCAGGTAAACGAATGCGCGGTTCTTGAGCGTTGTCCTTGCCCAGTCGAATATCAGGCCGAATCGAAGCTTCTCACGCGGTGTCCCATCGCCGTCAGACGGCTTTTCTTTAATGGCAAACAGGGTCGGCGTGAACGAAAGGACCGTAATCCCTCCCGTCACTACACCGATGCCGATCCATCCGAACGTGTCCTTGATTGGGCCCATGACCGCGAAAATCAGAGTGCCCACCATTAAAAAGACCGCCTGCATGGTAGAGATATTCACGCGCTCCTTTAAATTGCTGGTTATCTCGGGCAGCAGGGCCAGGTAGGGGTTGGCCAGCAGCGACCAGCATATGAAGAACAGCTGTACCAGCGTGAATACATATACGGCATTGATCCAGCTCATCTCGTTGGGAAGAGGCGGCGTCCAGAGGAGGAAAGTGATCAGCGCCGTCGGCAGCATCATGACCATTATAAAAGGGATGCGCCGCCCGAGCTTCGAGCGCCAGTGGTCGCTGAGGAACCCGGCGATCGGCTCCGTAATACCGTCCATGACCCTGCCGATCAGGAAGATTATTGAAAACAGGGTCACGGCCACGAGGGCGGTGTCCTTGCTGGGAACGTAGAGCTTCATCAGCCATTGCGAGATCACCAGGTTCGCAAGGTTGAGCGCCATGCCTCCCATGGAGTATGAAAGCTTTCTACCGAATGTGAGCTGCTGCATAAAGCCTCCTTCTTAAATCAGGGATTCCCAATTGACGTCAAACTGGGCTATTGCTTTACAAACACTGGTCAGCATATTAAGCCTCTGAAACGAAGCTGTCAACGCCGCTACTTACCTTCATTGAAACGCAGGAAACGGAAATTAGAGTCGGTTTTGAAAAGACGCAGTCGATGCCCTTGACACAACTTATGAACGCTGTTATTATTTTGAACCAGATTCAACGAAATAGTCTATTTGTATCGATTTATCTCATTTTTACATCAGTGAGGTTGAAAGGGCATGGATGTAATCGAAACAAAGATCGACACCAAGTCGGATGAATACCGGCGAAACTACGACTCCATGGTGGCCCAGGTCGCGGAGCTGAAGGAGGAATTGCGGATAGCGCGGGAGGACCGCCCTCAGAAGGCCAAAGACCGCATCGCGGCCCAGGGAAAGATGCCTATCCGCGAAAAGCTGGAGCGTCTTTTAGACCGCAATACGCCTTTTCTGGAGATAGCGCCGCTGGCTGGACGCGGCATGTATGACGGCATGATCCATGGCGGTGGACTGGTGTGCGGCGTAGGGATTGTCTGCGGGAAGGAAGTGCTCATTACCGGCAATGACGCCACCATCAAGGGTGGGGCCACCTACCCCATGACCATGAAGAAGACGCTGCGGGTGCAGACGATGGCCATGCAGAACCATCTGCCGATTATCACCCTGATCGATTCGGCCGGAGGATACCTGCCGATGCAATCCGAGGTGTTCCCCGATATAGACGATGGTGGAAGGATTTTCTACAACCAGTCGATCATGTCAAAGATGGGAATTCCCCAGATCACGGCTGTGATGGGGCTGTGCACTGCCGGCGGCGCGTATGTGCCCGCCATGTCGGACGAAACCATTCACGTCAAGGGGATCGGAGCCATCTTCCTGGGCGGGCCTCCCCTGGTCAAGGCTGCAACGGGGGAAGAGGTAACCGCAGAACAGCTCGGGGGCGTGGACCTGCACTGCCGGGAATCGGGAGTCTCAGACTACTATGCCGAGGACGATGCGCACGCCATCGAGATCGTCCGTAATATCATGGAGTACATGCCTGCCAGGGAAAAGGCGCGCCTGCCCATGCACGAGCCGAAGCCTCCACTGTACGATCCTAAAGAAATATACGGGATCGTCAGCAAGGAATTCAAGGTGCCCTATGATGTGCGCGAGCTGATCGCCCGCATTGTGGATGGAAGCGAGTTCCTGGAATTCAAGGAACTGTTCGGCCCGACAGTGGTCTGCGGCTGGGCTTACATCCACGGATACCCCGTCGGTATTATCGGCAACAACGGCGTCCTCTTTCCCGACAGTTCGATGAAGGCGGCGCAGTTCATACAGATCTGCGATAAACGGAAGATACCTCTCATCTTCCTCCAGAATATCAACGGGTTCATCATCGGCAGGGAATATGAGCGCCAGGGCATCGCCAAGCACGGGCACAAGATGGTCATGGCCCAGGCCTGCGCAACGGTACCCAAGTTCACCGTTATCGTCGGCGCATCCTTCGGGGCCGGGAATTACGCGATGTGCGGCCGCGCCTATAATCCGCGATTTCTCTGGATGTACCCCAATGCTGAGATCGCCGTGATGGGGGGCGAACAGGCCTCAGGTGTCCTCGTGACCCTGCGCAAAGACCAGCTCGCCAAGGAAGGGCTGCCTCCCATGACCGAGGAGGAGGAAGAGGCTATTAGAAAGCCCATCATCGAGGCATCGAAAAAGGAGAGCAACGCCCTGTACAGCACGTCGCAGCTCTGGGATGACGGCGTGCTCGATCCTTTGGACACACGGGATGCCCTGGGCCTTGCCATCTCAGCCTCGCTCAATGCACCCATCCCCGATGACGTGTTCGGCTACGGCATATTCCGTATGTAATGAGATAAAGGGATAAGTTCACAGAGGAGTTTCTGCCATATTCAGCAAAATACTTGTGGCAAACCGGGGTGAGATCGCCCGGCGTATCATGAATACCTGCCGCGAGATGGGGATCGCCACGGTAGCAGTGTATTCCGAGGCGGACCGCAAGGCCGTGCATGTGCTGAAGGCCGACCAGGCCGTCTTCCTGGGAGATTCTGATCCGGCGGAAAGTTACCTCAACATCGACAAGATAATCGAAGCGGCGAAGGAAACCGGGGCTGAGGCTGTCCATCCGGGCTACGGCTTCCTCGCGGAAAACCCCCTGTTTGCAGAGCGCTGCGAACGGGAGAAGCTGGTCTTCATCGGGCCTCCCTCGCACGTCATCCGCGACCTGGGAAATAAGACGGTTGCGCGCCGCACCGTCGTGGCAGGCGGCGTGCCTGTCATCCCCGGCATGAACCGGCCCGAATCGGATCCCGGGATACTTGCCCGCGAGGCGGAGAACATCGGGTATCCTGTCCTCGTTAAGGCTGCTGCCGGAGGCGGAGGCAAGGGTATGCGTATCGTCACCTCGCCCAAAGATTTTCAGGAAGCCTGCGCATCGGCATCGAGTGAGGCCGGGAGGGCGTTCAGCGATGGGTCCATCTACCTGGAAAGGTATCTTACCCGGTCCCGGCACGTGGAATTCCAGATCGTCGCCGACCAGCACGGACATGTGGTACACCTCTTTGAGAGGGAATGCTCCATCCAGCGGCGCCATCAGAAGATCATCGAGGAGACACCCTCGCCCATCATGACGTTCGAACTGAGGCAGCGCATGGGGGCTGCCGCTGTTGCCGTGGCGAAGGCGTCCGGGTACGTGAACGCCGGCACGGTGGAGTTTCTTGTGGACCAGCAGGGAAACTTCTATTTTCTCGAAGTAAACACCCGCCTCCAGGTGGAACACCCCATCACGGAGATGATCACCGGGCTCGATATCGTACGTATCCAGCTGGAAGTCGCCTCCGGCAGTCAACTGTCGCTCACTCAGGAAAACGTACGCAGCAGGGGACATGCCATCGAATGCCGTATTTACGCGGAAGACCCGGAAAAGGGATTCTATCCGTCCCCCGGCAAAATCATCTACATGCGTGAGCCTTCGGGACCGGGCGTCCGCAACGATTGCGGCATCTATTCCGGCTTTCAGGTTCCTGTGGAGTACGATCCCATCCTGTCGAAATTAATAGTCTACGCGGAGGACAGAAACCAGGCTATTATGCGGATGATACAGGCGCTCGAGGACTATGTCATTCTGGGAGTGAGCACGCCCGTGCCGTTCCTGATCGATGTGCTCAAATCCGAGGCCTTTGCCAGAGGGGATACTTTCACCGATTTTATCGACACTCATTTCAGCGGCTGGAAGCCCGACCGATTCGATGAGGATGCTGCCTGCGCTGCGTTCATTATCGATGAATTGTCCCGCGGCAGGAAGGCAGAGGCCACAGCAACACAGCAGGGCGCCGGTTTGTCGCCATGGCAGACGCTCGGCCCATGGGGGCGGTAAGTAAGAGATAGTATTGAGATTGAGATTGAGATTGAGATATGGAATACCATTTAAAGATA
>Ga0268278_1001129_pt1 | contig 16253 bp, 21 predicted proteins | sample saktaG_3_FD_190135 | JGI IMG/M metagenome (GOLD analysis project Ga0268278, IMG submission 190135) | Saline water microbial communities from Sakinaw Lake, British Columbia, Canada - sak_2010_1_5_55m | ecosystem: Environmental > Aquatic > Non-marine Saline and Alkaline > Saline ... | reverse complement strand
GAAAATCACCCCATCGGGGGAGCATAGAAGGGCATAATAATACATAGTATGGTATTATAGTAAAGTATAAAAGTAACCGTTTATTTACACGGTTATTTTTTATTCTAAGCTGGACGATCTAATTTGTTTGACATTTGCTATTTATAATGGTATATTATAATTTAGTTAGGAGAATATAGGTTCTTTAAATTAATCAGAAGGAGGATGTAAAAATGAAAAGATTGATTGAAATGATTCTTCCTGTTATAATTGGTATTATGGTACATAAAAGAGAATCTCTAACATCAAAAGAGCGTTGGGCTCAAGATGCATTTATTAGCGCTCTTAAGGTAGCGTCTCATAAGACAGAAAAACCAACTGTGATTGCTATGATTGGTCTTGTTGGTTCTGGGAAAAATTCAGTGGCTAAAGAGTTCGCTAAGCTTTTGCCTGCGACAATTATTAAAGGCGATGATATTCGTGTCCAGCTTCGTAAGCAGAATGAGCGTTACGAAGGCACCAGAAAAATTGCCGAAAACGCTGTTTTGAAAATCATTAAGCAAGGTGGCAATGTGATTCTGGACAGTGATCATATTGACCAGAAAAAACGAGCCAGCTTGAGAGAAAAAATTAAGCAAACGGGAGCCAAGCTGATTTTTATCCGAACCCATACGGACTATGATGTGATGGCTGGACGGGCAATTAACGTTGAATATCGTCCGTCAGAAGATGACTTCTTTGGCGGAGCAGGTCTTAAGTCAAAGTGGCAGGGTAATAATCCAGGCGCAGTCGTCAAACTTAGAGAGATGTGGAGGAGAACACCAAATCATTATCAATGGGAGGATAAAGTTGGTGGAAGGTGGGTTTTGAAAAAACTGCCTTTCAGTATTTTTGCTACAGTGGATACTACTGACGAAAACAAATGGAAAGCAGAAATCCAGAAAGTAGCAAAACGCATTCTTTAATTTTTAGGACAGGACATAAGAGGTACTTGAAAAGAGTACCTTTTTAATTATTTGATAATATTTTTAATATTATCCACGATGCGAAGTTAGGGGATTTATCAAAATACCAAGTTCTAACTTTGTTCCACGCTCGGAGCATAAAAGGGTATAGTAATATATAGTAAAGCATAGTGATATATAGAAACAGCCGCTTATTAAGGCGGTTGTTTTTTTATCCAGAGCTAGACAATTCAAACCTAATAAATAAATATTTTACAAAAACATATTTTTGTAGTATGTTGTTTTTAGTTGTTTGTAAATAGAATATTGGTTTTCAAATATATAATCTTAATTATTTAGAAAGGAGGCTGACAATGCAATTACTTAATGCGGTTTTTTCTAATCAAAAGGTAATTTTGCCGGTAATCCATATTAAAGATGCAGGTCAAATGTTACGTAATGCAGCGATAGCTCATAAACATGGTTGTGATGGAATATTTTTAATCAATCACGGCGGAATGTCATATGACGTTTTGATTGGTGCTTATAGCATATTATGTAAAAAATTTCCTGATTGGTGGATTGGTGTTAATTGTCTTGATTTGGATCCAGTTAAAGTTTTTAGCAAAATCTCTCAAGGAATATCCGGAGTTTGGATGGATAATGCTATGATTAATGAAAACTCTAAGGACCAACCCGAAGCGATTATGATTCAGAAAGCACGAGAAGAAAGTGGCTGGCGAGGACTATATTTCGGTGGAGTTGCTTTTAAGTATCAGCGTCCTGTGAGTGAATGGGCGAAAGCAGCTCGTATAGCCACAAACTACATGGATGTAGTGACTACAAGTGGTCCAGGCACGGGAGAACCTGCTTATTTGGGCAAAATAAAGGAAATGAAACAGGCTATAGGAGATAATCCTTTAGCGATAGCCAGCGGGATTACTTCACAAAATATTCGTAGCTATCTCGGAGTTGTTGATTACTTTTTAGTTGCTACTGGCATCAGTAAGAATTTTTGGGAGTTCGATCCATCTCTTGTAAAAGAATTAGTTCACAGGGTTAGAAACTATGAAATTTGGAATAAGTAATAAAACGTATAGGAGGATTAAAAATTTGTTTGAGGGGCAGATGCAAAAACATTTGCCTCTTTTTTATTCAATAAACAGGTTCTAACGTCGTCCAGCCAACGGAGCAAATATTGACGGAATAGTATTTATGTACTATTCTGTTTTTAGTTAGATTAGTTCTTAACATTAAATAACAATTTGTAGAAAAGGAGGTTAAAATGCCAAAAATAATTGTAGATGCAAGCAAATGTGTTATTGCTACCCATGATCACGGAGGGTACAAAGAAGGCAGGTGTCTAATTTGTGAACAGTCGGGATGGATAGTCGAACATCCTTTCGGTCTTCCGAGTAGCTCTAACAAGAATACAAATTCTCTTACGCATAATCCCGGTTGTGCTGTGGGCATGGCGCTTACCAGGAACGGAAAATGGAAAAAAGACAAAAGAAATAATCAAGAAACTTGAAATGTTTTGGCCCGACTCAGTGAGTTGGGCTTTTTTTATTCAAATTTACCAATTAATTCAGTTAAATTACCAATTAACCCCAATTCTTTCTTAATTTTATTCCAATCTAAGGTTCTGAACGCATTCTTAATGTGGAGCCCTATAAAGAACCGCTCAACAGCGCGGTTTTTTTCATATCGAGGGTAGGACATTTTGTGAATGTTCGAACCTATTTAACAGAGTAATACAATTAAAAAGGACCTGGTCGAAGCCAAGTCCTTGCAGCAAAGTTTATTTGCGGAGAATCTATCTGTAAAGGTATAGTCCCAAAAGCAAAAAGGAGATTATCATCCAGATGCCACTGCTGATAATGAATTCAGCTGGTGGTTTAATTGGGTATCCTTGTTTGGGAATGTAGGTCTTTTTGATGATAGGATACCAGAAAGAGCGATGTGGATCATAATCAAGGTTCTTTTGAAACCGATCAATAACCACGTGAGTTGCCCAAAAAATGAAAGGCAAGTAGCAACGGAAAGAGCTATCAAAAAAATTGAATCCAAATCCCCATACCCAAACAAGACAGAAACCTGGCCAAAGATGCATCCAACTGATTGGAATTTTCACATCTTTAGCTGGCATTCCACCACCTCGCTTTATTCGAGCTGGAATATCTTTTAGGTAACTCCAAGAAGTAAAGTGATCACAAAAATCAAACAATACTCCCCAGATAATTGTGCTTACGAATTCCCAAAAAGTTATTCCCGTAGTTAATCCGAGGGCAGCTAATAATAGAAATACTGCCAAGATAGCAAAGCTTACTAATCCGTGTGTCTGTGGTGCGGCCATTTTTATCCTCCTAAATATTTTTATTTTTGAAGTTAATGTACAAGTCTATTAGCTATTATACTATGTATAGCGGTATTTGTCAACTATTGAGCATTGGATTACTTAACAAATAGGTTCTGACGTCGTTCAGCATGCGGAGCCATGACCTATAAACGGCTTAACCAAGCCGTTTTTAATTTGTTGGACATTAGTATCTTTTAGTGATAGAATTTAAGACAAGAAATCTTTTTCATGAAGATATTATTCATTACAAGAGAGATGATTACCCGAGGCGGACCATTGTTGTAACAAGTCTAGCCCGTGAACTTTCCTATAACCATAAAGTAAGATTGGTTGTTTTTCAACCTAAAAAAATCGACTATAAAATTAATAGCTTTTTCTGGAAAAATTTAGATATCAAAAAAATATATATTCCATCAAACAAAAATACAGAAACACAGATAGTTTCTCAAATCTATAAATGCGGTGAATATTTAAGAGAAAACATTACAGCGTATGACAGAATTATTATTGATAGTTGGTATCTGGTGATATCTTTAATGCAATCGGGGATTCAAGCTAATAAAATTTATCAGCTTGTCCAAAGCATACCCGAGTTTATTCCCGATGATGTTTATCGGATTAGCCTTGGGCTGGAAATATGAAAAAATCGGAGGTTATTTAATAACGATATCTTTACTAATCGGGTTTATCCTATCTATAATTACCAGAGAAGGCTTTAGTCCGCATGTGTTATTGCCTTTTTTGGTGGGTATTTTGTATTTAGTAGTTGGATACAAGAAGTAATTTTATAGATAATATCAAAGATGATTTTTGAAGCTGCTTAATTATGCGGTTTTTTATTTTGAGTTGAGTGTTTAAATTTAAGTAAGTTTTTTGAGCTGTGAATAATTTATACTTGACGTTAATATATTATGGGTATATGCTTATAATAGATAGTTAATATAAATGGTCGGGCTATCATAATTAACTTATTTTAACTAAAAAATATATGCCAAGACTTAACAAAACAGGTCCTTTAGGTTATGGCCCTGGCACTGGTCGGGGTTTGGGTCCTTGTGGCGGAGGAGTAGCTTACAGTCGTAGAAGCAGTGGACGTGGTCAGGGATTTGGTTGGAGAAGATTTTGGGGATATTATCCTGCTTCAACTCCTTCTAAGAAAGAAGAAACGGAAATGCTTTCAGAAGAAACAGCAATTTTAGAAGAAGAACTTAAAGCCATAAAATCACGTTTAACCCAACTTAAAGGTCAAAAATAAAATTAAACAGGAGAATAATATGAAAATAGCAATAAGTTCAACCAACAAGAACATTGAAAGTAATGTTTCTGATGTTTTTGGCAGATGTCCTTATTTTATAATCGCTGAAATTAAGGCTAATAAAGTAGAAAAAACAGAATCAATAAAAAATGAAAGCATAGACCAAACAGGCGGAGCTGGTATTTCAACCGCTCAACTAATGGCAGAGAAAAACATTAATGCTGTCATAACAGGAAATGTAGGTCCGAGAGCTTTGGATGTATTAAAACAGTTTAATATTGAGATATATTCTGGAGAGGGAGTTGTAAAAGATGTTTTACAGAATTTTATAGACGGAAAACTTAAAAAATTAAATTGATATGAAATTAGTTATTCCGACAAATAGTAAAAAGGGCTTAAACGATAAAATAGCCGATCATTTTGGCCGTTGTTTAACCTATACTTTTCTTAATGAAAAAGGCGAGGTTCTTGAGATCATAGATAATATCAGTGAACATATGGGTGGTGTTGGCTTACCGCCGGAATTAATGAAAAAACATAGTGCGGATATTCTATTATGCAAAGGCCTTGGCTCAATGGCTATTGATTTATGTAAGCGATTAGGGATAGATGTGTATGTGCATCAGGCGGATACGGTTAAAGATATTTTTGAGTTGTGGCAAAATAATAAACTTAAAAAAGCAGGCGCAGAAGATGCTTGCGAACAACATAAAGTATGAAGATAGCAGTTACAGGCGGAAAAGGAGGTACAGGTAAATCATTAGTTGCTAGTTCTTTGGCGGTTGAATTTGCTCAAAAAAGCAAGACCGCTCTTTTGGATGTTGATGTGGAATGTCCTAATGATCATCTTTTGCTTTCCGTTAAAAGAAAAGAATTCACTAAAATTTATCAGCCCATCCCTAAATGGGATTTTAGTAAGTGTATCAAATGTGGCAAATGCGCTTCTGTTTGTAAGCAGAATGCGATTGTTTTTGTTAAAGATAAATACCCGGCTTTTGTAAAAGATATTTGCATTGGCTGTAAGGCCTGTATTGTTTCTTGTCCTGAAAATGCTATTTCTGAAACCGAAAAAGAAATTGGTACAGTTTATATGGGGAAAAATTATAAGGTTAATTTAATTTCAGGGGAGCTTAAATTGGGCGAATTAGCTTCCGGTGAAGTGGTAGCTGAAGTTAGAAAGCATTTTGAAGAAATTAATAAAAAACTAAAAGCAGAAATAATTCTAATAGATTCTGCAGCCGGAATTGGTTGCCCGGTGATTGCTTCATTGGTTGGTACTGATTATATCGTAGCGGTGACTGAACCAACTCCATCCGCGCTCCATGATTTAAAAAGAGTTCTGTATTTAGCTGATCATTTTCAAATTAAACACGGCATCGTTATTAATAAATATAATTTGGCAAAAAAGTTTTATTTGAAAATAGAAAAGTTTGCCGAAGAGAATAATATTGCGATTATTGGGAAAATTCCATATAAGAGAGATTTTGTTGACTCAACTATAGAAATGAAGCCGGTTACTGAAATAAATCCAATTTATCGAAAATTATTTCAAAAAATTATTGGACAAATAAAATTAGCAATAAAATGAAAAAAACAGATGTTTTAATTATTGGCGGTGGACCTGCCGGAGTGGTGGCGGCCGTGACTGCTGGGAAAAATTATCCGTTGAAAAAGATAACTTTAATAAGAAAAGAGCAAAAGAGTGTTATTCCCTGTGGTATTCCCTATATTTTTAATCGTTTAAATTCGGTTGACGAAAATTTAATGTCTGATAATCCTTTAGGGGATAATAAAATTGATTTAATCATAAGCGAAGTGCTGAAAATTAAACCAAAAGAAAAAGAAATAGTTCTCAAAAATGAAGATATTTATAGTTATGATAAATTAATTTTGGCGCTCGGATCAAAGTCGCAATTAGTTCCTATTTCCGGCATAGAAAAAAAAGGAGTTTGGCTAGTGAAAAAAGAGTATGAATATTTAAAGGAATTTAGGGAGGCGGTATTAAAAAGTAAAAAGATAGTTATTATTGGTGGCGGTTTTATTGGTATTGAATTTGTTGAAGAATTAGGCAATATTAAAAATTTAGATGTTAGTATTGTTGAAATGCTTGATAATTGTTTGATAACTAATTTTGATAAAGAGTTTGCGATAGCGGCCGAAGAAAAAATAAAAAACATGGGAGTTAAGATATATTCTGGCAATAAGGTAAAAGAAATAGGCGGTGATAAAAAAGTGGAATATGTAAAACTGGATAACGGAGAAAAATTACCTGCTGATTTAGTCATTTTATCAATTGGAGCTTGTCCTAATATTGATTTAGCTGAAGCGGCTGGTATTAAGACAGAAGAAAAAGGCGGAATATGGGTTGATGAATATTTAAAAACGGACAAGCCAGATATTTTTGCTATAGGCGACTGCGCTCAAACTAAAGATTTTATTACCGGTGAAAATACGCCGATAATGCTTGCTTCTGTCGCAACTAGTGAAGCCAGAATTGCAGCTAGTAATTTATATCAGTTAAAAATCATTAGAGAAAATAAAGGCACTGTTGGTGTTTTTTCAACTTATATTAACGGTTTGGTTTTGGGAACAGTTGGTTTAATAGAAAGGAAGGCTAAAGAAAGAGGGTTTAATTATATTATTGGAGAAGCTCAAGCGCCTAATCACCATCCGGCGAAATTAGCAAATACAGAATTAATTAAAGTAAAATTAATTTTTGCTAAATCTTCTGAAAATTTGCTTTTAGGTGGGGAAATTATGGGGCCTGAAAGCGCTGGAGAGATGTTAAATATACTTGCTATGGCTATTCAGCAAAGAGCTTCGCTTTTTGATTTTAGCACGTGGCAAATAGCTACTCATCCTCTTTTAACTTCTGCTCCAACTATTTATCCGCTTATAGCAGCGGCTCAAAATGCGATATTAAAACAATAGGTTTATTTAGATAAAATGAAAGAAAAAATAGCAATAATTTCAATATTGGCCAATTTATTTTTAGCCGCAGGTAAATTAGTGGTCGGGTTTTTAGCCGGTTCCGGCGCTGTTTTTGCCGAAGGCCTGCATTCAGGTATGGATATATTATCGTCCGGAATAAGTTTTATCGGGATTAAAATCGCCAAAAAGCCGGTAGATAAAAAACATCCTTATGGGCATTATAAATTTGAAGTTTTGGCTGGGTTGGTGATAACTATAATTTTGTTTTTAACAGGAGGCTTTATTTTTTTAGAAGCAGTTCGCGAGTTTAAAAATCCGTCGCCGGTAACTATTGGGTATTTGGCCTTAGGGGTGATGTTGATTTCAGCTGTTGTCAATGAGATTATGGCAAGATTAAAAATTAAATACGGCAAAAAGGAAAATTCAGTTTCTTTGTTATCGGATGGAGTTCATTCCAGGGTTGATGTTTACGCCTCTTTGACGGTCTTTATAGGATTGTTTTTAACCAAGTATTGGGTTTATATTGATTCGGTTTTGGCTTTATTCATTGGCTTGTATATCATTAAAGAATCATTTTCTTTAGGCAAGGAAGCGGTTGATTCTTTGCTTGATGTTTCAGCTGGCGAAGAAATAGAAGAAAAAATAAGGTCAATCGCTAAATATCAAAATATTAAAATTGATTCTTTAAAAACGCAAAAAAAAGGTTCTGCTGTGACTGCTAATTTGGAAATAGATTTACCAAGCAAGTTAAGTGTAGAAGAAGCAATTAAAATCTCTAATAATTTAAGGGAAAAGCTTATAAAAGCAATAGAAATTCTTGAATATGTTGCTATTCAAATTACCAGCCATGAAATAGAAACCGGATTTTACAAACCTGATTTTAGTAAAGGTTTTGGTTGGCAGAGAAAAGGTAGGTTCAGAAGCAAAATAAAAGAAGCGGTCGGCAAAGGACCAAGTGGTCATTGTGTTTGTGAAAAATGTAATTATATAACACAACATCAAAAAGGAACCCCTTGTTCAACGTTAAGGTGTCCAAATTGTAATACAAGCTTAAAAAGAGAATAATATGTCAAGACCAAGACTTTGTCGAAAAATTAGATTTAATCCAAATATAACTTATTTCAAGCCGCAGGGCGTGCCGATGAGATTTTTAGATATAGTTGAATTAACTACCGAAGAAATAGAAGCGTTAAGATTAAAAAATAAAGAAGATTTAGATCAAACTGAAGCTGCTAAAATGATGAAAACTTCTCGAAGTACTTTTCAGAGAATTTTAACCTCGGCTTATAAAAAAATAACTAATGCTTTAATCAAGGGAAAGGCCATAAAAATAGTAAAAATAGAGTAATGGGTTTGAAATTTCAAGACGGGGGACGGGCGAGGTTCGAGAGACCCGTCCGGGTTCGAATCCTGCCGTCGGAGCTAGGGTCTAAAAATGGCTTTGTTAAGCCATTTTTGGTTATCAATCGTTGACAGAGTAATATGCTATGTTATGCTGTTTTTAGGTTTTAGAATGTATAAGAATCTTAAATGTGGAGGATATAAAATATGAAATGGGTAGCTATCAGTGGGAGCTGGCGAAAAACCAACAAGGAAGTTGAAGACGATGTTCGCCAAGCTGTCCGAGAAATAATTGGGCGAGGCGATGGTATTGTGACAGGTGGTGCTTTGAATGTAGATTATTTTGCTACAGACGAGGCCTTGAAAGTAAATCCAAAGGCAACACAAATAAAGGTTTGTTTGCCTGTTACTTTAGAGCTTTACTCGGCTCATTATCGGAAAAGAGCAGATGAAAGTGTAATAACTCACGAACAGGCAGAGAAACTGATCGTTCAGTTAACAGCTTTGAAAGAAGCTAACCCCTCGGCTCTTATTGAGAATGAAAAGAATACAGTCGTTGATAAAGATACCTATTACGAACGAAACACGAAAGTAATGGATCTATCAGACGGGCTATACGCTTTTCAGGTTAATGATAGCGAGGGTGTACAAGATACGGTGGATAAGGCAAAGAGTTGCGGTAAGTTCGTTGAACTCAAAAAGTATACATTCTACTAATTATTGATAGAAATATCATAAATTGAGAGTAAATCATTAAGTTGGTTTGCTCTCTTTCTATTTCTAAAACAGATTCTAATAGTGTCCACGACGCAGAGCTATGATTTTCAGGCCTATTTCGGGCTTGATTTTTTTATACGAAGTGGTAAAGTGAGAAATATTTATAGTAAATTTGTTCTTTATTAATTGAAATAGTCCGTAGTCAAAATATGGACGGGGAGGAGGATATGGAAGAAGAAAATGTAGTCATGGACAAAATAGTAAACAGGATAGCTGATTTGAATGAAAAGGATAAAAAGATTCTCCACGACTTGGTTAGTATGGTTATTTTAATCCACTTGAATGCTTTTCCAAAAAAACTTCCAGTTTTTGTTATAGACTCGGAAAAATTAGGTGAATTACCGGAAAATGATCTGATTGCGTATGCAGAAAAAGAAGATAGTTATGTTATTTTTCCATACTATCCTAGGAGGAAAATAATAGAATTGAAAAAAAATAGTTTTTTTCGAGTCTGGGAAGATGGAATAATCACGGAGCTTTCAGAAGCGTCATCAAAGATGTTGGGTGGCGAAAAAGAACAGGGAGAATTATTAAGGAGGGTGTTCAATTCAAAGGGCAAGGCAATCCACGAGTTTACCTTGGAGGAAATATTGGTTGGAGTAGCAGCTCATGAAGTAAGGCATCGAGTTCAAAAACATCTTCCAATTATCCTTTTTTCTGCAGAGGAGATTCTGAATTTAAGAGTAGATAGTTATGAAGCTTATAAATTTCGAGCTCTAGCAGGGGTGATCTTTACACTAATAGTTGAAGATAGTGCCTTATCAGAAGATAAGAAAAGAGAAGAATTTGATGCGGCATTGATTGGCCATTTATCAATCAAGAAATGGAAGGCTTTAAAAAAGTTAGAGGAAATTTCAGAAATTTCCCGACTTGTTAGGATGGGATTCGATGGATGCATCGAAATGGGGGATTAATTTTTTATCTATTATTTATTGAAAATTTCAAAAAAGCCAGGGTGATTTTATTCTCTGGCTTCATTTTTTAATGGTTTATGATCAAGACAGAAGTATTTATGTGCTAAAACAAGTTCTAACGTTGTCCAGCCAAACAATATATAGTGAGTGGAAGGGTAGGGTAAAATTTATTTTAACTTATAGACTCAAATCAGGAATATAAATCTCTCCAGCTTCCATAATCTTGGTTCTAACGTCGTCCACGATGCCCAGCCATTGTGACATTGACAAATAGCATATTTATGCTATTTTTTAATTAGTTATTTAACTTTTAGAAGAAAGGAGGATGATAATGCAAAAACTACCAGATGGAAAAACAATGATAAAGCTTTTTGGGGAAGTGAAGAAAAATGATTATTCTCATCGTGGGATTATAGAGCGTTTTCATCGGGCGATTATAGAAGCTGACTTACGTGTAGAAGCTGAATTTCTTGGTAAAAAAAACAGATAATCTTGACAAAGATTTTATGATGCAATAAGATTTAATTAGTTCATTAAGCAAGTTATTAAAGTATAGCAAGTTTATCGGAACTTTACTTTCGGCAGTTCTAATCTGCCACTTGCTTCAACATAGCCGTTAGTCTCTCGAGATCTAACGGCTTTTACTTTTTTAAAATAAATATGGTATTATAAAAATATGGTAAAATATGTTCTTCATGGTGGTGCGACAAGTAAGCCATCAATTCATAATGAGAATTTTTTTAAAGAGATGGTAAAATCTTTAACAGAGCCAATTAAGATATTAACTGTTTATTTCGCAATTAAAAAAGAAAAATGGAATGAGTTGTTCAAAGATGATAAAAGGAAATTTTCTTTATTTAATCCTAATGCAGAAATGAAATTTACTATAGCAAATGATGATATAGAGATATTTAGTAGTCAGATACAAGCTAATAATCTTATTTATATCCGAGGAGGCAGAGAAATGGTTTTTATACAGAAACAATTCAATAAAGTAAGAAACTTACAAGAATTATTTCGGAATAAGGTGATTGGCGGTTCGTCAGCTGGTGCTTATGTTCTCTCTAAATATTATTATTCAAATGACATAGATAAAGTTAAAAAAAGCACAGGATTGCTTCCCATTAAAGTTTTTTGTCACTATTCGGATGAGAAAGTTGACAAGTCAAAAATTTTAAAAGAGCATGGTGAAGATTTGGAAATATACACTATTCCTGAAACAGAGTTTGTGGTTATTAAAAAATAAGTATAATAGAATTAATGTTGTGGACGTAATTCTGGAATGTGGATATGTTGTTCTAATTCCATAATCTTGGTTCTAACGTTGTCCACGATGGGGAGCCGAAATCAAGAGGTAATAGGAGATAATCTTGGATTTCTATAAATCCTTTTAATTTCCAACAATTTTTCTTTCATTATCGCCATATACTCCCAGTTTTCAAGAGTTATAATAAGCGTCGGGCTTGGGAGCCGAGTTATAAATCGCATTGTTATGCGGTTCTCTTTGATGCTTAGGGCAAAAAAAGTGAATTTAATTTGACAAGCAGTACTTCTATGCTATTCTGTATTTATTCGTTCATTAAAAAGAAGTCAATTAGAAAGGAGGTTATGCGATGGAACTTTTCAAGAGATTCGAGGGTAATCCCATATTAACCCAAAAGGATTTCCCTGATGACTGGTTTAAACGCCATGGCTGGACACCGCATGCTGTCTTTAATGCTGGTGTCGGAGATCGAGATGGATTAACCCTCCTTTTTGTGAGGGTGGAAGACCGGCAAGGGATATCTCGGCTTGTTTGTTTTTGCAGCGAAGACGGAAAAACAAATTGGGAAATAGACGAGGATACTATTTTTACAGGGAAGGGAGGAGAAGAGGGATACGGAGTTGAAGATCCTCGGCTCACTTGGATTGGCACCCTGCGAGAATGGACAATTGTCTACACCTATTATTCTATTGCTGGTCCGTTAGTAAGCATTGCCACAACAGTAGATTTTAAAAAATATTCACATTTAGGCAATGTTCTTCCGCCAAACAACAAAGATGCAGCCCTTTTCAATGAGCCGATAAATGGATATTGGTGGTTAATACATAGACCTGAATCGGGGGATAAACAAATTTGGATAGCCAAGTCAAAATGTACTGATTCCGATCATGATGATCTTTGTTACTGGGGTGGGCATAAAATATTACTTTCAGTTGACGGCACACCTAGGTGGGATGGAAACCACATTGGTTTAAGCGCTCCACCGTTGAAAACAGATAAGGGCTGGCTACTTCTCTATCACGGGGTGAGAAAAACTAGCAGCGGCATTTTATATCGGTTGGGTTTATCGATGCTTTCATTAGATGACCCAACGAAGGTAACACATAGAACCAGAGAGTTCGTTATGAGCCCTCAAGGAGGTATTGATTTTATAGGTGATGTTAGTGGAGCGATTTTTCCTTGTGGCTGGAGAGTTCATGACGACGGTGATCTCCGTCTCTATTATGGAGCGGCAGATTCGGTAATGTGTTATGCCAGAGCTTCTCTTGCTAAGGTGATTGATAGGGTCTTAGAAGATCCTATTTAATAAGAGAGGAACCATGGTGTTTTTTAACATATAATTAAATTTTACCTATTTTCTCTCAACAATTCATTTGGGCTACCAAGTTTCGATATCTTGGTAGCCTTTTTTTGTCCGATTTTTGACCTTATTTAGCTTTTCTTTCAAATTATTCATAAATTCCTAGCCATACAGAGTTATAATAAGCGTTGGACTGGAAAGCTAAATCAGGAATATAAATCTTTCCAGCTTCCATAATCTTGGTTCTAACGTTGTCCAAAGGCGGGCAGGCGTTCAGCATGCGGAGCATAGAAGGGTATAGTAAAGTATAATAGAGTATAAAAATAACTGTTTATTTACACGATTGTTTTTTATTTCCGAAGTAGACATTAGAACTTTTTGGTGATAAACTATAGATAGTACATTAATTGGGTAGAAGGAGGATTAAAACATGAAAAAAGAAAAAGAATTAGCGCATGCTACGGTTTGTTTTCTTAAAAAAAGAAATAAAATACTTCTTGCAATTAAAAGTAGGCACATAGGAGAAGGTTGTTGGAATGGTTATGGAGGTGGAATTGATCCGGGGGAAAAAACAAGAGAAGCTGCAGTAAGAGAGCTTAAAGAAGAAACGGGAGGAGTAAGTGCTTTACCAGACCAACTTGAAAAGGTGGCTGAAATTGATTTTCATAACACAAAAAGCGATGGCGAAATATTTATTTGCAAGGTCCATTTTTATATGGTCAAACAATGGCAAGGTGAAGTTCAAGAAACAGATGAAATGTTAAATCCAACATGGTTTGATGTAAAAGAATTACCTTTGAATAAAATGATGCCAGCTGATAAAAAGTGGCTACCTATTGTTTTAAGTGGTAAAAAGATAAAGGCTCAACCAAAACTTGGACCATTTCAAAAGGAATTATTAGAAGATTTTGAAATAGAAGAAGTTAATTCTTTCAATGATGACTAAAGGTCCGTTTTATAAAAAGCGGACTTTTAAAATTCAATAAAAGAGATTTCTCAAAATACCAAGTTCTAACGTTGTCCAGTATGCGGAGTCAACCTAGTGCGTTTTTCGAGAGACCTGTTTGAGGTTAGGTGTTTACAATACGTTGTTTTTTTTGTAAAATAGAAATCAATATGAATATGGATAATATAAATTTAACACATTGGATACGATACTCTGTTACTTTTCGGATTGCTATAATTGGGATATTAGCATTGCTTCTTTTGATTCCGATTAGTATGGTTAAAAACCTTATTTATGAACGAGAATCCACAAAAAGAGCGGCAGTGTCTGAAATAAGCCAAAAATGGGGAGAGCAACAGACAATCGCTGGTCCAATACTTTCTGTCCCGTATAAAAAATACGTGATAAATGAAAAAGGAGAACGTGTTGGCGTAACTCAATACGCTCATTTTCTGCCGGAAACTCTTTTGATTGATGGCGCGATTGAACCTCAAATACGGTCTCGTGGGATTTTTGACGCGGTTGTTTATTCATCAGAAATAAATTTCTCGGGAAAATTCACGCAGCCGAATATTCTCAATCTTGGCGTTGAAGACATTGAAGCAGATTGGGATAACGTGTTTATATCTGTAGGCATTTCTGATACGCGGGGCATTGAAAATGAATTAAAACTGAATTGGAATAACGCAGAAATAAAGTTTAAGCCCGGAGTTCAGACCAGCGATGTTATTCGGCTTGTTGGAAATAATTATGAAATAATACCATACGAAGGAAATCGCTTGGAGATGAAAACACTGTCTGTGTCTGACCAATCAACAAAAATAGACGTTGGACAAGGTCTGGGTATTAGCGCGCCATTGCCGGCAAGCATAAAAAATAAAAACGTAGATGGTTATGAATTTTCTTTCAAATTAAATCTTAACGGAAGCAGGGATTTGCATTTTATTCCGGTTGGAAGAACAACTGAGATTTCTTTGAAATCAGACTGGGATAAGCCGAGTTTTGGAGGCGCGTTTTTGCCTGACACGCGAACAGTTGCGGATGACGGTTTTGAAGCGTCATGGAAAATCCTTGATTTAAATAGAGGGTATCCGCAATCATGGCTTGGTAGCGCATATAATATCTATTCATCCGCATCAGGCGTGAAGCTTTTGGCGGGAATTGACGGCTATGCAAAATCAACACGGAGTGTTAAGTACGCTATACTTATTGTTGTTCTTACTTTTCTTGTATTTTTCTTTGCCGAGGTCTTTAATAGAAAAAGGATACATCCGATTCAATATATTCTAATCGGTCTCGCAATGGTTTTATTTTACGCGCTGCTCGTTTCAATATCTGAAATAGCTGGTTTCGGCTGGGCGTATTTAATCTCGAGCATCGCGACAATCGGTTTGATTACACTTTATTCAAAAAGCGTTTTGGCAAATGCTAAAATGGCGTTGATACAGAGTTCTATTCTCGCTTTTCTTTACTTTTTTGTGTATATCATACTGCAGTTGGAAGATTACGCTTTGCTTATAGGAAGCGCGCTGCTATTTTCAATATTGGCTATTGTGATGTATTTATCAAGAAAAGTTGATTGGTACGCGGTTGGCGGTGATGCGCAAGAAAACGAAACGCGGCGATAGATTTATATGGCTAGAAATAAAAAAATTATAATTGCGGGCGGGATAATTTTATTGGCAGGCATTTTTATTGGAGTATACCAGCGCCTATTTTCAGCTTCGGAGTTATCAAGTAAGTTCTAACGTTGTCCACGATGCGGAGCCAGATAAGGTTGATTTTTTGAAAGAGTTAGTGTATTATGTAAGGGTGAATAAAAAACGACAGTTTTTATTAGAACATAATAAATTATCTCCTTTGAATTTACAAGCCACTATGCTTTTACTTTCTTCTTTTAGAATAGAGAAAGCGTCGCTTTTTAAAGATAACGAATGGTCTATTGATAAATTACGAAGACCTTTTATTTTATGGCTGACTTCTTCATCATTAGTGAAAAGAGAAAATAAAAGTTAGTTAAAATAAAAAATATCGTTTAGTCCTCAAAAAAAGACTAAGGAAGGAGGGTAAGAAATGAAAGTAATTATTCAAGATATACCGCAAGAGTTTATAGGACCAGTAAAAGTAAAGCATCTAGAAGAAAAGGGAATAGTAATGTGCCATAAAGGAGGTAAAGTTGATTTAGAGATCGGTAAGAGTGAACGGCGATTTTCTCTTTCAGAAAATAGGTTCTAACTTGCTCC